>ENA-OQJX01000843-OQJX01000843.1-human-gut-metagenome-genome-assembly--contig:-NODE-843-length-11149-cov-3.057703_pt1 | contig 11149 bp, 11 predicted proteins | sample MGYA00242615_ERZ504782 | MGnify/ENA primary metagenome ERZ504782 (study PRJEB26092, sample SAMD00036354) | human gut metagenome | host: Homo sapiens | study: EMG produced TPA metagenomics assembly of... | reverse complement strand
AAATCAGCCGATAATATGCTAAATCTGCGTTAATCTTGGGATTTTAGAATAGAAATGCTACAAAAGAATAACAGAATTTGCTGTTTCCGTTATTTTTATCAGTTAAGTATAGGCCTCTTCATGTATTCCTTTCACTGCACGTCCGCTAGGCTCGTTCAGATTTCTGAAAGCGATATCCCATGCCAGAGCTTCTGCTGTGGAGCAAGCTACGCTAGGAACACTGGGGACGGTGCGTGCTGCACTTTCACTGGGGAAATGCTCTTCGAAAATGCTACGATAGTAGTACTCTTCTTTGTTTTGTGGCGTATTGATCGGGAAACGTTCGGCAGCATGTTCCATTTGCTCATCGCTCACGGCAGCTGCTGTGATCTCTCTCAATGTGTCAATCCATGAATATCCTACACCGTCACTGAACTGCTCTTTCTGTCTCCAAGCCACACTTTCCGGTAACATATCGGCAAAGGCTTCGCGAACAATTCGTTTCTCAATGTTTTTTCCGGGGCACATTTTAGCTTTCGGGTTCAGGTTCATTGCCACGTCGAGAAATTCTTTATCAAGGAAAGGGACGCGTCCTTCTACTCCCCATGCTGATAAACTTTTATTGGCACGGAGGCAATCGTACATGTGCAACTTTGAAAGTTTACGTACTGTTTCTTCGTGAAATGCCTGTGGAGTAGGGGCCTTGTGGAAATACAGATACCCCCGAAAACTTCATCAGCACCTTCACCGCTCAACACCATTTTGATTCCCATTGATTTAATGACACGCGCCAATAAATACATGGGAGTGGAAGCGCGTACGGTAGTTACATCATACGTCTCGATGAAATAAATTACGTCGCGAACAGCATCCAGACCTTCCTGAACGGTGTAGTTGATCTCATGATGGACGGTACCGATATATTCGGCCACCTCACGCGCTTTAATCAAATCGGGGGCGTCCTTTAGACCGATGGCGAAAGAGTGGAGTTGAGGCCACCACGCATCGCTTGCACCGTCTGTTTCTATACGTTTTGCCGCATATTTTTTGGCAATGGCAGAGATAACGGAACTATCCAACCCGCCCGAAAGCAACACTCCATACGGTACGTCACTCATTAACTGGCGGTGCACAGCCTCTTCCAATGCCACTTTCACATCCTCGGTTTGTGCATCATTCTCTTTGACGGTTTCATATTCTGTCCAGTCGCGCGAATACCAACGTTTCATTTTTCCCTCTTTACTATAGAAATAATGTCCGGGAAGGAATACTTCATATTCGTCACAAAATCCTTCGAGAGCTTTCAACTCGCTGCCGAAGTAGATTTTTCCCTCTTTATCTTTTCCTATATATAAAGGAATAACCCCTATCGGATCGCGGGCAATCAGAAATTCATCCTTTTCCTCATCATAAAGCACGAAAGCGAAGATACCGCTGATATCTTCCAAAAAATGGATGCCTTTATCTTTGTAAAGGGCAAGAATTACCTCACAGTCACTTCCGGTCTGAAAGTTATATTTTCCCGCATATTTAGCTCGAATATCACGATGATTGTAAATCTCACCGTTGACGGCGAGCACCTGTTTACGATCGGGAGAGTATAACGGTTGTCCGCCACTCTGCGGGTCGACAATAGAAAGACGTTCGTGTGCCAGGATGGCACTTCCGCCTACATAGATTCCGCTCCAGTCCGGTCCGCGATGACGGATCTTCTGGGCCATTTTCAGTGCTTTATCTCTTAGTTCTTTCGTTTGAACTTTGATGTTGAGTATACCTGCTATTCCACACATAACTTTAATTTTTAGAGGGGGTAATGTAATCTGTTGATTGTTTATTCGCTATTTCTAAGAAGCTGATTAGCTATTCTTAATTCGTTCCATAATTGTTATCGTTTAGTTCCACAACTGTTTCCCTTTAGTTCCATATCTGTTATCCTTTAGTTCCACAGATATGGAACGAACCGGTAATAGCAATCGAGCTTCTTGTTGTACACTGTTGCAAACCTTATTGTATTAGATAAGCATCTATTTCCGCAGCAGCCTTTCGTCCTCCCGCCATGGCGCGTACTACCAGGCTGGCACCAGTCTCGGCGTCACCAGCAAGGAATACATTCTTTGCAAATTTCGGTTGCTCCGGTTTCAGGAATCCCATCGCCAATAATACCATATCAGCTTCGATGACTTCCTTCTTCCCTGTTGGTTTCATCGTGGGACGTCCGCCATCTGCTGCCGGAATCCATTCCACTTCTTCCACTTCTACACCTGTCACTTTTCCATTCTTTCCGAGGAACTGATTGGAAGCCAGGCACCAGCGGCGTGTACAACCTTCTTCATGGCTGGAAGTCGTTTTGAAGACTGCCGGCCATTGTGGCCAAGGAGTAGCCGGATTGTAGCCGACAGGAGGTTTCGGCATGATTTCGATTTGAGTGACACTGACGGCTCCCTGTCTTACACTGGTTCCGATGCAGTCGGAACCGGTATCTCCGCCACCTATCACAAGTACTTTTTTACCTTTGGCATTCACCAATTTGTCTTTCGGGAAAGTCTGTCCTGCCAGAATCCTGTTCTGCTGTGCCAGCATTTCAAGTGCGAAATGGATGCCTTTCAGTTCACGTCCCGGAATACTCAAATCACGTGCAGCCGGCGTTCCGGTACAGATGCAGTAAGCGTCGAATCCTTCCGGCAAATGATTGACGTCTATTTCTACTCCCATTTCAAACTGTATTCCTTCTGCAGCCAATATCTTCATCCGTCGGTCAATTACATTCTTATCCAGTTTGAAATTAGGAATACCGAACCGTAATAACCCTCCGGGTGCTTCATCCTTATCGAATAAAGTAACGCTATATCCTTTTAAATTCAGCTGATTAGCCACTACCAATCCGGCAGGACCCGCACCAATCACCGCCACTTTCTTTCCGTTTCTTCTCGGCGTCTTTACCTGTATATATCCTTCACGAAAAGCCGCTTCCACGATAGCTGCTTCATTCTCGCGAATAGTCACCGGCTGATCGCAGGAAAGTTCCAACACGCACGATTTCTCGCAAAGGGCAGGACAAATACGTCCCGTAAATTCCGGAAAATCGCAAGTAGACGACAATACTTCGTATGCCTCCTTCCATTTTCCCCTGTATAATGCATCCTGCCATTCCGGTTGTTTATTTCCTATCGGGCATGCCCAATGACAGAAAGGTACACCGCAATCCATGCAGCGTGACGCCTGCAATTTACGGCTGTTTGTATTCAAAGTCTGTTCTACCTGACTATAGTCAGCGATTCGCTCGTTTACAGGGCGGTATCCCGCCTCTTGTCGAGGTATATTTAGAAATGCTTTAGGATCTCCCATCTTGTTATTTACTATTTGACGATTTACTATTTACTATTTTAGACTATCTTGTCATTTGCTATTTGACTATTTACAGACTATACATTCAAATAGTAAATTGTAAATAGTCAAATTGTAAATCTAATAGTCTCTTTGCATGTCTGCAATTTTTTGTTGTAATTTTCTCATCTGTTCCTCCTGCAATACTTTTTTGTATTCGATGGGTACTACTTGGATGAACTGTTCTGCATAATGATTCCAGTTGTCAAGCATGGTACGGGCTAGTTTTGAGCCTGTGTACAGATAATGTTGGCGGATTAGTTCGTGTAGCTCCTTCCGGTAGCTGCTTCTTCGATGAGTGACAGTTCCACCATTTCCATGTTGCAGAAATAATCGAAGTTGCCATCCTTGTTCCATACGTAAGCCACACCGCCACTCATACCGGCTGCAAAGTTACGTCCGGTTTGTCCGAGGACTACCACACGACCTCCCGTCATGTATTCGCAACAATGGTCGCCCACACCTTCCACTACGGCAACTGCACCGGAGTTACGAACTGCGAAACGTTCTCCTACACGACCGTTGATATATACTTCACCGCTTGTTGCTCCATAAAGCAAGGTATTACCGGCAATTGTATTCTTTTCGGCTTCGAAGTTGCTGCGGATAGGAGGCAATACGGAGATGCGTCCGCCGCTCAATCCTTTACCCAGATAATCGTTTGCTTCACCTTCCAGTTTAAAGTTAACTCCTGGTACGAGGAAAGCCCCGAAAGACTGACCTGCCGATCCTTTGAACTTCACATTCAGCGTATGTTCCGGCAATCCTTTGGCACCGTATTTCTTGGCAATCACTCCGGAGAGCATCGCACCTATTGCACGGTCTGTATTGGCAATCGTATATTCTAAAGAAATCTCTTTTTCATGTTCAATAGCTTCCTGTGCCGCATCAATGAGGGTTACATCCTTTACAGTAGAAACACCGTGGTCTTGATCGATGACATGGCGGATAGCCGCGTTGTTATCAATGCGTGCCAGCAATTTGGTGAAGTCGATTAACGCATGTTTCGGATTCGGGTCATTGGCAACGGATTTGCGTTCGATCAAGTCTGTGCGCCCGATAATATCATCCATCCTGGTGAATCCCATTTCGGCCAAATGCTCGCGGACCTCCTGCGCCAGGAATGTGAAGAAATTTACCAAATATTCACTACGCCCATGAAAGCGTTTACGTAATTCCTCATTCTGTGTGGCAACTCCCACCGGACAAGTATTCTGATGGCATTTGCGCATCATTACACACCCTAATACAATCAATGCCGAGGTGGCGAAGCCATATTCTTCGGCACCCATTAGCGCCATTAAGATGATGTCACGTCCGGTTTTCAGTTGTCCGTCGGCTTGCAGAACTACTTGACCACGAAGTCCGTTCAAAACCAATGTTTGCTGTGTCTCGCTCAATCCCAATTCCGGTGAGATGCCGCATAACGGATAGAAGAAGCCGGAGAAGCACCTGTTCCCCCTTCAGCACCGGAGATGACAATCAGGTCCGCCTTTGCTTTTGCCACCCCGGCGGCAATTGTACCGACGCCGCTTTCTGCTACCAGTTTCACACTGATTTTGGCCTGTGGATTTACATTTTTCAGATCGAATATTAATTGTGCCAAATCCTCAATCGAATAAATATCATGATGAGGTGGGGGAGAAATCAGTGAAATTCCCGGAATGGAATGGCGTGTTTTTGCAATCACATCATTCACTTTAAATCCCGGAAGTTGTCCGCCTTCACCCGGCTTTGCCCCCTGTGCTATCTTAATCTGAATTTCATCCGCATTAACCAGATATTCTGCCGTTACACCGAAACGTCCGGAAGCTACCTGCTTGATTGCACTTCGTAAGGAACTGCCATCGGGCAGCGGTTGGAAACGGGCAGCGTCCTCGCCACCTTCACCGGTATTGCTGCGTCCGTGAATTTTATTCATGCAATAGCCATTGCCTCATGAGCCTCTTTGCTGATAGAACCAAAAGACATGGCCCCTGTGACGAAACGATGCAGAATGTTTTCCACCGGTTCTACCTGATCGATCGAAATCGGATTACGACGGAATCCTAGAAAGTCACGAAGGAAAATAGGCTTCTCTTTTTCGTCTACCAAATGAGTATATTCTTTAAACTTCTTATAACTCCCCATCCGTGTAGCCAATTGCAGCGTACTGATTGTTTCCGGATTCCATGCATGCTCTTCTCCGTCTTTACGGAAAGCATACAAACCGGTAAGAAGTTGAGAATGGAGAGTTGAGAGTTGAGAGTTGCCATGCGGAGCCTCACTCTCCACTCTCAACTCTCCATTCTCAACTTCTCCCACTCCTTCCTTGTGGAAAGCGATGGCATCTCTGGCTATTTCTTCCAGGCGAATACCTCCGATGGGCGAACCGAGTCCACCGAAATAGGCCTTACTCAATTCTTCGCTCAAACCGACGGCTTCGAAGATTTTTGCACCACGATAAGAGCGGATGGTAGAGATCCCCATTTTACTCATGATTTTAAACAAGCCTTTGCAGATGGATTTGATATAATTTTTTTCAGCAGTGGCATAATCCAACTGAATATCCCTGTCTTTAACCAAGCGGTCGAGAACAGCGAATGCCATGTAAGGATTCAGGGCACTTGCTCCGAAACCCAGTAATAACGCAGCGTGCATCACCTCACGTATTTCACCGCTTTCTACAATCAATGCTGTTTGTACACGTTTGCCAACTGAAATCAGGTGGTGATGAACGGCGCTTACCGCCAGCAATGAAGGAATAGCGGCATGGGTAATATCCACGTCACGGTCGGTCAGGACAAGGTAGTTTACGCCTTCCGTCACAGATTCTTCCGCCATTTTACAGAGACTGTTTAGTGCCTCCTGCAATCCGGCTTTTCCTTTCGCTGCTTCAAATAACATGGGCAGTTTGACCGTTTTGAAACCTTTATAGCGGATATTACAAAGAATATCCAGTTGTGTGTTGCTCAAAATCGGATGATTCAGGCGGACCATTTTGCAATGACTCTCGCTGGGTGTCAGAATATTCATGCCGACTGCCCCGATGTATTCTGTCAATGACATTACCAGTTCTTCGCGGAGCGGTCGATGGGAGGATTGGTCACTTGTGCAAATTGCTGCCGGAAATAGTTGTAAAGCAATTGCGGCTTATCCGAAAGTACAGCTAACGGAGTATCATTACCCATTGAATGGATCGGTTCTGCTCCGCTGCTTGCCATCGGCATAATCAGTTTTTCGATATCCTCTTTGGAGTAGCCGAAAGTGCGAAGCATACAGTCGTAGTTTTCTACATGATGAGGTACTTTGCGTCCGCTCTTTAGTTCATCCAGTTCGATTCGGTTCGTAGATAACCAGGTGCGGTAAGGTTTGGCTTCAGCCAACTGTTTTTTCAGTTCGCCATCATAATAAATTTCACCTTTTTCTGTATCTACCAGCAAAATCTTACCGGGCTGTAAGCGACCTTTTTCTTTGATGTCTCCTGGTTCGAAATCCATCACACCGACTTCCGAAGCCACTACCATCATATCGTTTTTAGTAATCAGATAACGGGCAGGGCGCAGACCGTTGCGGTCGAGCATACCTCCTGCAAATCGTCCGTCACTGAAGAGAAGTGCAGCCGGTCCGTCCCACGGTTCCATCAGGATAGAGTGGTATTCGTAGAATGATTTCAGATCCTCGCTGATGGGATTCTTTTCGTTGAAAGATTCAGGCACGAGCATAGCCATAGCATGTGGCAGGCTCAACCCCGACATCACCAGGAACTCCAGTACATTGTCCAGGGAAGCACTGTCGCTCATGCCCGGTTGTATAATCGGGCGAAGTTCTTTTATGTCACCTAAGGTAGGAGTGGAGAGTACGCTTTCGCGGGCTTCCATCCATCCGCGGTTACCACGGATCGTGTTGATTTCACCGTTGTGTGCCAGAAGGCGGAATGGTTGTGCCAATCCCCATGTAGGGAATGTGTTGGTACTGAAACGGGAGTGCACCAGTGCCAGTCCGCTGGTAAAATAGCTATTTGTCAGGTCCGGATAGTAGTTGCGCAGTTGCAACGACGAAAGCATACCTTTATATATAATGTTTTTTGTAGAAAGCGAAACAACATAAAAATCGTCCTTTGTCGGAATGGATGACAGTCTGACCTTATTCTCGATTCTTTTCCGGATCAGATATAACTTCCGGTCGGCCGTTTCCGTTTCTGTAAATCCGGTGATAAACACCTGCTTGATGTCAGGTTCGTTTGCCAAAGCAGATTCTCCTAGAATTTCAGGGCAGGTGGGCACATTGCGCAGATGCATCAATGTGAGTCCTTCTTTTTCAATTTCTTCAATAATGATACTTAAAATGGCTGCCTGGTCTTTCTCATTTTTCGGCAAAAATAACAATCCTGTGCCGTACCGTCCTTTTTCGGGTACAGGAATACCTTGCAATAAAATAAACTCATGCGGAATTTGCAGCATGATACCTGCACCGTCGCCAGTTTTGTTATCCGCACCTTCGGCGCCACGGTGGCGCATGTTCTCTAATACCTTTAAAGCCGACTCAACAATGTCGTGTGACTTTTCTCCATGAATGTTTACCAGCATACCAACACCGCAGGCATCGTGTTCGTATGCCGCATTGTACAAGCCCATCTGTTTGGGCTGTCGTTGGTAAGGGGATCCTTCTGTTACGTTGTTAAAAAGTTCTTGTTTCTTCATTCTTACTAGCTTTATTGTATGATAATACCTAATTGAAGTGTCAATTTGTTCGGCAAAGTTAGTGGTTTAATTTCAAATGATAGTAAAATATAAGTTTTCTGTAACGCGAAATTAAAAGAAGAGCCTGTCTTCTTCTAATTTGTAATTAAAAGAAGGAGATTTACTTTTAATTTGTTAGCTCTTTTGGGTTAATGGTGAGCTAATTGTAATTTGTTTCTTTTTGAGCTAAAAATAATATATTATTTAACTTTTTGATGTGTTTACAACTTTTTTATGCGTTTCTGTCAAATAAATATGCTTTTTGTTGTCTTTATGTTATTTGTAATGTGTATATTTGCAGTCGAAATAAAAATATCATAATATGTGTGGAATAGTAGGCTATATTGGTAAACGAAAAGCCTACCCTATCCTTATAAAAGGGCTGAAGCGACTGGAGTATCGTGGATATGATAGCGCGGGGGTAGCAATCATCAGTGATGACCGACAGTTAAATGTGTATAAGACGAAAGGAAAAGTCTCCGATCTTGAAAATTTCGTCATACAAAAAGATATTTCCGGTACAATCGGAATTGCCCATACTCGTTGGGCTACTCACGGGGAACCTTGTTCCGCTAACGCCCACCCTCATTACTCTTCTTCCGAAAAGCTCGCTCTCATTCATAACGGTATTATTGAAAACTACGCCGTTCTCAAAGAAAAACTTCAAGCCAAAGGCTATATTTTAAAAGTAGTACAGATACCGAAGTCCTTGTTCAATTAATAGAATACATGAAAGTCACTAATCAAGTCAGTTTGCTGACAGCCGTTCAATTGGCGTTGGGAGAAGTGATTGGTGCCTATGCGATTGCGATTCTTGATAAAGAGCATCCCGATGAGATTATTGCTGCCCGTAAGAGTAGCCCGCTGGTAGTGGGGATTGGAGCGGACGAGTTCTTCCTTGCTTCGGATGCCACTCCGATTGTAGAATATACAGATAAGGTGGTTTATCTGGAAGACGGAGAAATTGCAGTTCTCCATTTGGGAAAAGAATTAAAGGTGGTCAACTTGAGTAATGTTGAAATGACACCTGAAATTAAAAAGGTAGAGCTTAATCTCGGCCAGCTGGAAAAGGGGGGATATCCGCATTTTATGTTGAAAGAGATTTTCGAACAGCCCGATTGTATTCATGATTGTATGCGCGGACGTATCAATGTGGAAGCAAACAATGTGGTACTTTCCGCAGTGATCGATCATCGGGAAAAGCTGCTGAATGCCAAGCGGTTTATTATCGTTGCCTGCGGAACTTCCTGCATGCCGGACTGATTGGAAAGCATCTGATTGAAAGTTTCTGCCGTATACCGGTGGAAGTGGAGTATGCTTCCGAATTCCGTTACCGTGATCCGGTGATTGACGGACAGGATGTAGTGATAGCAATCTCCCAAAGTGGTGAGACTGCGGATACTTTGGCTGCTGTGGAATTGGCAAAAAGCGTGGAGCATTTATATATGGTATTTGTAATGCTATCGGGTCTTCTATTCCCCGTGCTACTCACACCGGTTCGTATATCCACGTAGGTCCGGAAATCGGAGTCGCTTCCACCAAAGCGTTTACCGGACAGGTCACTGTGTTGGCAATGCTGGCATTGACGCTTGCCAAAGCGAAAGGAACAATTGACGAACGGCATTATCTTTCAATTGTACAGGAATTAAATCATATTCCGGAGAAGATGAAAGAAGTGCTGAAACTGAATGATACCCTGGCGGAATTATCGAAAACTTTCACGTATGCACATAACTTTATTTACCTAGGACGCGGATATAGTTATCCTGTTGCATTGGAAGGTGCATTGAAATTGAAAGAAATATCGTATATTCACGCCGAAGGTTATCCGGCTGCGAGATGAAGCACGGACCGATTGCCTTGATTGACGCGGAAATGCCGGTAGTGGTGATTGCTACGCAGAATGGACTGTACGAAAAAGTGCTAAGTAATATTCAGGAGATCAAGGCGAGGAAGGGAAAAGTGATTGCGTTCGTTACGAAGGGAGATACGGTTATCAGCAAGATTGCCGATTGTAGTATCGAACTTCCTGAAACAATAGAGTGTCTCGATCCGTTAATTACTACGGTACCTCTCCAACTTCTTGCTTATCACATTGCGGTATGTAAGGGGATGGATGTAGACCAGCCGAGAAATCTGGCGAAGTCGGTAACGGTAGAGTAATGTGATTTACAATTAGACAATTTACGATTTACGATTGAAGAATCAATGATAGATAGTAAGTTGTTTGATTGGCAGGTGGTAATTTAAATCGTAAATAGTAAATCGTCAAATCGTAAATAGTATAGATGGAACAATTGAAACATGAATGTGGCGTTGCATGATACGCTTGCTTAAACCGTTGGAGTATTACGAGAAAAAGTATGGAACATGGATGTACGGTCTTAATAAGCTCTACCTGTTGATGGAGAAACAACATAACCGTGGACAGGAAGGTGCGGGATTGGCATGTGTGAAACTGGAAGCAAATCCGGGTGAAGAATATATGTTTCGTGAACGTGCTTTAGGCTCCGGAGCTATTACGGAGATTTTTGAAAATGTTCAAAACAACTTTAAGGAGCTCACTCCCGAACAGTTGCATGATGCTGCGTATGCCAAACGAGTCCTGCCTTTTGCCGGGGAAGTATATATGGGGCATCTTCGTTATTCACTACGGGAAAATCCGGAATCTCATACGTGCATCCATTTTAAGAAGAAATAACTGGCGTGCCAAGAATCTCGCTCTTTGCGGAAACTTCAATATGACGAATGTGGACGAAATATTTGCCCGTATCACTGCCATTGGTCAGCATCCGCGTAAATATGCCGATACATATATCATGTTGGAACAGGTGGGACACCGTCTTGACCGTGAAGTGGAGCGTGTATTCAATCTTGCCGAAGCCGAAGGGCTTACGGGCATGGGCATCACGCATTATATAGAAGAACATATTGATTTGGCAAACGTACTGCGTACTTCCAGTCGCGAATGGGATGGGGGATATGTTATTTGCGGATTGACCGGAAGCGGTGAATCTTTCGCTATCCGTGACCCGTGGGGCATCCGGCCTGCATTTTGGTATCAG
>ENA-OQJX01000841-OQJX01000841.1-human-gut-metagenome-genome-assembly--contig:-NODE-841-length-11207-cov-1.462906_pt1 | contig 11207 bp, 16 predicted proteins | sample MGYA00242615_ERZ504782 | MGnify/ENA primary metagenome ERZ504782 (study PRJEB26092, sample SAMD00036354) | human gut metagenome | host: Homo sapiens | study: EMG produced TPA metagenomics assembly of... | reverse complement strand
CCAACCGCTACACCACTTTTACACCAAATCCTCGGTAACTTGTGGAGAGTTGCGTAGGGTAACGTACGGACGGGACAAAAAGGAAGCCGCATGAGTAGGCTTATAACGGAATATAAAGCTTTTCATGCGTGTTCCTTGACCTGTCCCCACGATGAAGCCGATTGAGCAGTAAATTTCCAATTTTAAGATAACAAAGCCTGAAACTTCTTGATGTACCGAGAAGTTTCAGGTTTTTTGTTTACGGCAATTTCCAGCAATTTTTACACCATACGCCAATTTTACGCCAAACGATGCTAAGATTTATGCAGTGCAAAAAGAGTGTTGTTCCGGTTTGGTGATGAAATTGAAGATGCGGTGGATGGATGTAGGCTCGTAAGGAGATACATCAGAAAACGGATTCATAAATCTGCAAACGGACAGCCGAAACTTTCCACCGCAAAAGAAGCAAATGGGAAGAACATGGAGGTTTTCTTATGAACAACCTGCTTTCCTGCCGCTACAACATGGACACCAACCGGGTAGAATCCCGGTTTACGGACGGCTCTGCCGTTGCCATCGACTGCACCGCCATTGAGGACGAGTACGGCAACACCCCGGCACAGCGGCAGAACTGGACTGGCTGCTGTACAACAAACCTCTGGAATACACACAGCTTGTGCTGAGTGGGGAGATTGAGCACTATCTGTCACTGGGATGTGAGCATGGCAGACTGGAAGATTAAGCCCAACATAACAACAAATCCCGGCAGGTGTTCTACAAGGTAGGCACTTGCGGGATTTGTTTTGTTTTGATTTACTTTTACCCTTACTCCATCCACCAGATGAAAATAATCATAATAGGGCGTAGTATAGGTTTCATACCGCCCCACTACGGTAATGGTTGTGCCTTCTTCCGGGTAATCGCCATCGGTCAGCACGAACTCCACTCCCTGCTGGCAGCAGGCAAGCGCATCGTAGATGACGCAGGAATGGTACAGCTCACCAGTCTGCTCATCTGTGTACTCCTGATATTCGCCCGTCATACGAACAATTTTATCGGTGTAGTTCTCCGGGGTGACGAGCATATTGTAAACTTCTGCGTTCACAACCGTATCGCTGAGTAAGGTCAGGTCAATGTCTGCATCCATACCGGTGTGAATATCGCTTGCGCCAGCAGTGCTGCTTTCCGGGAGCTGCACAGAATGTTCCGGGGCGGGTGCAGTAACAGCACTAGAAGATGCAGACTCCGGCAAGACCGTCGCCACGGAAGATGCCGCTTCGGGCTTTGCACCGCAGGCGGTCAATGCAGCGGCGGCACAGAGCAGCAGAAAGCCCTTCAAAAGTCGTTTCATGATGCCCTCCCCAGCAGTTTTCCGGCCAGACAGCACAGGCCAAACGCCGCCATGTCAACCGCAACAATGGTCGAACCAACCGGCGTTCCGGCCAGGACGGAAGCCACGATGCCCACAAAGGCACAGCTCACGGACAATACCGCCGAGCAGATGGTGACAGCGCGGAAATTCTTGCACAGGCGCATCGCCGAAAGAGCCGGAAAAATCACCAGTGCAGAAATCAGCAGAGAGCCGACAAGGTTCATTGCCAGCACAATGATGACGGCAATGACAATGGCAATCAGCAGATTGTATCCGTTTGCATTGGTTCCGACGGCCTGTGCAAAGGTTTCGTCAAAGGTGACTGCAAAGATCTTGTTGTAGAACAGCATAAACACTGCGACCACGATGATGGAAAGCCCGATGCAGAGCCAAACTTCCGATTTTGTCAGGGTCAGGATCGAGGTAGAGCCGAACAGGGTGCTGCACACATCGCCAGACAGATTCGCCGAGGTCGAGAACAGATTCATCAGCAGATAGCCCATTGCAAGCGCGCCAACGGACACCATAGCAATGGCAGCGTCACCTTTGATTTGGGTGTTTTGTCCGGTATGCAGCAACAGGACTGCGCAGGCCACAGTCACGGCCAGCGTCAGCGGCATATGGTCGGACATTCCCAGCACGGTCGCAATGGCCATGCCGCCGAACGCCACATGAGAAAGGCCATCTCCGATAAAGGAAAACCGTTTCAGCACCAGCGTCACGCCCAGCAGCGAAGAACACAGGCAATCAGAACGCCCACGATGAGCGCATAGCGGACAAAGGGATAGTTCCAGTAAAGATCAGCTTTTCCAACACGTTCATACGGCACCGCCTTTCCCAGCCGCAAACAGCCGCCCCTGCGGGCTTTGCAGATACGCTTCCCGTGTGCCGAAAAAGATCGTTTCACCAACATGAAGAATGTGGCTTGCGTAGCAAACCGCAGCCTGAATATCGTGGGAGATCATCAGGACGGTAATGCCCTCCTGCTGGTTCAGTTTTTCAATCAGATGGTACATTTCCGTAGTCACTTTTGGGTCAAGACCGGAAACAGGCTCGTCCAGAAGCAGCATTTTCCGGGTAGCGCAGAGGGCGCGCGCCAGCAAGACGCGCTGTTGCTGACCGCCGGAAAGCTCCCGGTAACAGCATTTTGCCAGCGATCCGATCTGCATTTTGTGCATGGCATCCTGCGTAAGCTGCTTTTCCTCTCGACTGTAAAATGGGCGGAGTCCACAACGGCTCTGGCAACCAGACAGCACGATTTCCTGCACCGACGCTGGAAAATCCCTCTGCACGATGGTCTGCTGAGGCAGATAGCCGATCTCGTTCCGGCGCAGGCCATCGCCCATCTCGATTTGCCCGGAAATAGGCTGCTGCAAACCGAGCAGAGTTTTCATCAAGGTACTTTTTCCTGCACCGTTTTCACCAACTACACAAAGATAGTCGCCTGCGTGAATCTCAAAGTTCAGATGATCCAGAATGGCCTTTCCCTCATAGCCAACGAGAAGGTTCTTACAAATGAGCTGAGACATGACGGTTCCTTCCTTTAGTTCAGAGCCTGTTTCAGCACATCCAGATTGCTTTCCATCACGGAAAGGTAGGTCGTGCCGTTTGCCACATCGGTGGATGTGGTGGACTGCATGGAATCCAGCGTCAGGATGGACTGATTCTTTTCTGCCGTGTTCTGCACGATGGTCTCGGCGATCTTGTGCTTTGCGCCTCGATGGTCAGGACGCAGGGCAGTCTCAGTTCATCCACTTTGCCAGCAAGGAAAGAAATGGTCTCAAAGCTGGCTTCCGTTTCCGCAGAGCAGCCTGCAAACGCGGCATAATAGCTCAAACCGTAATCGTCCACCAGATAGCGGAACGGAAAACGGTCGCCGAACAGCACAGTTTTCCGGGCGGCATTGTTCACCACCGTCTGATATTCGCCATCCAGAGCGGCCAGCTTTTCCAGATAGGATGCAGCGTTAGTAGCGTAGGCATCTTTGTTAGCCGGGTCGATCTCTTCCAGTGCATCGGTGATTGCATTGCAGAGAGTTTCAGCGTTCTTCAGCGACAGCCATACATGCTCGTCATATTCTTTTTCCACGTGTTCCAGCATATCCTCCTTGATTTCATCACCGCTCATATCCATCGGATAGTAAGTCGGCCAATTCTCCATTTCCTGAGAGAGCGCATCGAAGCCTTCATTCCCGAAATAAATGTGAAAATGTTCCGCTTTGCCCGGAGCGATGCCATGATCACTGAACTGCACATACTTAGCGCATCAGCATCACCATCGGTTGCCTCGAAGAAATATCGTACTCCTCTGCTGCCAGATTCATAGTCATAAATCTGGTAGCCCTTATATTGATAGGCAGCCGTTGCTTCAACACCGTTTTTCACAAAACACATCGTGTTATTTTCGGCATTGATTGTAATTTTGGAAACATCCGTTTTATAACCCGTTTCGTAATAGGCACGATATTCCTCCGCCGTTTTGTTCCCATTTTCTGCTTTACGTTCCATCACTTCGTCCAGAATACCCTCTTGAAGATAAGGATAAACAGACTGCCACTCGCCATCCCAATCGGACAGGCTTCTATCCTGCACATCGCTATCGGCAAAGTGGGAATATCCGTGATGATGTCCTTCCTCTGCCTGCATACCGGGCATTGCTTCCTCTGTCTTAACAGTATCTTTCAGCACATCAAGCAGATTGATAACTTTCATATTTTTGTTGGTGGCTTCTTTCAAGCATCTTCCACCCAGCCATCCGATTCGCCGCCAACATAGATGAACAAGTCACAGTCTGAGATTTTAATAATATCATCTGCGGTGGCTGATAGCTGTGCAAATCAACGCCATTGTCCAGAAGCATGGTAACTTCGGCATGATCGGCTTATCGCGAGAATTTCGCGCACCCAGTCATACTCCGGGAAAATAGTCGTGACGATCTTCAGCGGCTTGTTGCCACTCTGCAATGCAGACGGTGCAGGAGCGGACGAAGATGCGGCCTTCCCACAGCCGCCCAAAATACCAGCAGCCAGTAAAAGGCAAAAAAATACAGCGAATATACGTTTGAGTTTTTCATAGAAATGCGCTCCATTGTTTGATATCAAGAATCATACGGACAAGCATTTCTTAATCCGACAGTTTTACCTTTAGTCGAATCGGTGTTTTTATCAGCAAAAGCGGAGAGCAAAGCGACAGCAAGGCCGCCAACACAAAATGCGGCGCGGGTGTTAGAATGAACGGCCCGGAACCATCTTTTCCGGCGTGCAGGATATTCTCGCAAAGTTTCAGCTGTGCGCAGACGGCGCAGTCTGCCCCGGTACAGTCGTGGTGGACTTCTTCCGCGCAGAATGTCAATGAACCCAAAACGGCCAGCAGGAAACCAACCAGCAGGATCCACGCAGCGCGGTGTTGTTTTGCAGTGCAGTTCATTCCATTGCCCTCCTTTCTTGAATTTGCAACTTAGTTGCAAATTGGATTATAGCAAGGCAACATTGGATTGTCAAGTGGAAATTTTTGCGGACACTACGTTAATCTAAATCGCCGTCAAGAGGGCTGGCACCGTCCAGCCTTCTCTCTTTTTACCAAAGTTTCCCTTGCGTTTTCTTGCAAACCGCCGAAAACGGCGTATTTTCAAAACTTTTTGTTGACACGGCTCGATTTTTGTGGTAATCTATCCCAACAATTTAATATAACATATTTACTTAGAGTTCCAGCTCGGCTCCCGGAGGAGCCGGAGCAAGTTTTTGACTTTCTTATCGCTACATAACGAACCCGAACCAAGGCCATCCCGGAAGGATGGTCAGGTTCAGGTTGTTGTGTGGCGATTTTTTATTGCCAAATCCAGCACCGAACCTTGACAACCAGCATGACCGTCTGCATGGGATACCCGGCGATGACCCCCAAGTGGGAGAGCCGGAAAACGCCGCCGGAAGGGGGCAGGAAATCCATGCGGGGATAACGGCTGAACTACCAATAAATTTTTGAAAGGAGATTTTGCCTATGAGGAAAAACAAGTTTGAATTTATCATCGACTCCGAATTTCAATCTCAGATTCCTGCATTGACCGATGAAGAATTTCAGCAACTGGAAGAAAACATCCTTTCAGAAGGTGAAGTCCTGTCTCCCCTGATTGTCTGGGGCAACATTCTTGTTGATGGCCACAATCGCTATAAGATTCTCCAGCAGCACCCAGAAATCCCTTATACCACCCGCTCGATCTCCTGCACCTGCGAAACCCGTGAAGATGTTCTTGCATGGATCTGCAAACATCAGCTGGGTCGCCGGAATTGACACCCGAACAGAAAAAGTTTCTGATTGGAAAGCAGTATCATTCTGAAAAATCCACTCGTGGGGGAAATCATGGCAATCAGTACACACAGGTGGCAAACTGTCAAATTGACAATTTGCCATCGGTAGAAAACGCGACCGAACGAATCGCCAAAGAAAATAATGTAAGCCCTTCTTTCGTAATTCGTGCCGAGCAGTTCATGAAAACCGTTGAGCTGATGGAAAAATACTGCCCCGGCATTCAGGAAGAAATCTTATCCGGCAAACTTAAGCTATCCCAGCGAGAGGCTACCATTATCCGTGGAACTCCCACGGAAGCATTGCCCACCGTGGTATCAACGTGGCGAGAGGAAAAGCTGAACGGTAAACCAGACGATAGTGCAGACACCTATGAAAATTCAGAATTGCTTTCCAAGGTCGCCGAAAACAATTTTTCTACTGCTGCCACATCGAAGATCCAAACGGCTGATCCACTCTCGGAGAATCGACCTTTTATTTCATCGGGAAAGCGCAGCACCGAACTCCAGACCATTCGTGAGCTAGGAGAAAAGATGGCAACGGTTGATCATGTCGCCGATGCCGAAGGAATGTTCAGTGAAATCAACGGTGCATCAGAGAGTTTTATGTTTCGCATCGATCAATGTTTTGCTCGTTATCCTGACTTTCTGGCAAATGTAGAGCTTGAAGCAAAAGTTATTGCGGCTTTGCAAAAGGCAGAAAGCTATATTGTGCATCTGAAAGAGCAGCATCGGCAGCATCTTCTGGAGACTACCAACCGCCAGTAAAATGCTTTCCCAAAATTTGTTTGATGAAAAACACTGGAGGTGAATTTTATTTCCAACTACCTGACTGTCACTACACCTTTGCCGCAATATCTGCCCTATCCCCGCTTCCTGCTGGATACCGACTTGAGCCACACAGCGAAGTTGCTCTACACCCTGCTGCTTGACCGGGCAACTCTTTCTCAAAAGAACAACTGGATGGATGAGCGCGGCTTCGTCTATGTGATTTTCCCTCTTTCATCATTGAGCGATGCTCTACGATGCAGCACCATGAGCATTAAACGTGCGTTGCGTTCACTGGAAGATGCCGATTTGATCGAGCGCAGGAGAGGTCACATTGCTGTTCCCAACAATATCTTTGTAAAAGTCCCGACAGAACAAAAATGTTCCTCTGCATGGAACGATTCTGCTCCATGTGATGGAACAGAAATGATATCTTCCATGGAACAAAAGTGTTCCACTAACCAACGTTATAAGAACAACCTGAAAGATAGCCACCTGATAAAAACAACAGCCGCCCCTTTAACCTTTGGAGAATATCACAATGTCTTTCTGACGGAAAAAGAGTATAAGCAACTCAAAGCCGATTTCTTCGGGCTGGACAGCCTGATCGAACAGCTTTCAGCTTATATCCAGTCCACAGGTAAGAAGTACGCCGACCATGCTACCACCCTGCGTATCTGGGCAAAGCGGCAGAAAACAGAACGAAAATCGACGCCGGGCATCCCGGACTACACCTTCAAGGAAGGAGAAAGCCTATAAAGACGATCAAAAAAAGTTCTGGAACAATCCGTTTCCAGTATTCCCGAAAATGCAGCGGACTATCCCGGTGAGAATGGCCTGCTCTATTGCGGCAAGTGCAGAACCCCAAAAGAAGCCTTCTTTGCCAAGGGTCTTGTCCTGATGGGGAAGAACAAGCATCCGGTAGAATGTGCCTGCCATAAAGCCGAACGGGAGCAGCAGGAAGCAGCTATTAAGGCGCAGAAACACCTCGACCTTGTGCGGCGGCTGAAAGCAGACGGCTTTTCTGATTCCGCTCTGCTGGACTGGACATTTGCAAACGACAACGGACGCAGCCCACAGATGCACCATGCACACCGCTATGTAGAGCAGTGGCAGACCATGCGCTCAGAGAACATTGGGCTTCTGTTCTGGGGCGGTGTCGGCACAGGCAAGAGTTTCCTTGCCGGGTGTATTGCGAACGCTCCGATAGCTCAGGAAGTGCCTGTGCGCATGACGAACTTCGCACACATCCTGAACGAGCTGAACAACAGCTTTTCCGGGCGGAATGAGGTGGTAGACAGGTTGTGCCGCTATCCACTTCTCATCATTGATGATTTTGGCATGGAGCGCAGCACAGAGTATGCGCTGGAACAAATCTACAACATTGTAGACAGTCGCTACCGCAGCCGAAAGCCTTTGATCGTCACGACCAACCTGACACTGGACGAGATCCGGCATCCGCAGGATACCGCGCATGCCCGAATCTATGACCGCCTGTTAGAAATGTGCGTTCCGATTTCATGCATTGGCGTAAGTTTCCGCAAAGAAACCGCACAGGAGAAGCTGGAACGGCTGAAAGAATTGATTGGATGAGTTTGAAAGGAAGTTTGATAAAATCGCTGGTACACACTGTCCAGCTACAAGGAAATAGAGCCGCCTATTGAAAAAATATCCTGCTAGCGAAAAAGATATCTTTCCTGTTTCCGCCTGCACATCCAACTTTGATGAATGGAGTGCCTTGGCGAGCTTTCTGGCCGATATGATCGAAAAATATGCAGAAATTTTAATCCCAGAAATCGAAACCGGGCAAATTGCTGTTGATGAACTTCTTGCAGCATGATATAATGTTCTTGTAATTGCTGTCCAAACACATGGTGAGATTCTCTCACCATGTTCCATATTTTGAACGAGGTACGAAAATGAATCGTCCAGATGACTCTCCTAAAAATTCCATCCTCATTTACACCACAGAAGATGGCCTGACCAAAATTGATACTACCTTTGACGGTGACACCGTCTGGCTTTCCATTGACCAGATGGCTGAGTTGTTCCAACGTGACAAATCCACAATTTCCCGTCACATCAAAAACATTTTTGCAGAGGGTGAGCTTGAACGAGATTCAGTTGTTGCAAAATTTGCAACAACTGCCGCAGACGGAAAGACCTATCAGGTCGAATTCTACAATCTTGACGTCATTATTTCTGTTGGTTATCGTGTCAAATCCAAACGAGGCACACAGTTCCGTATCTGGGCAACTGGCATCCTGAAGGAATATATGCGCAAGGGATTTGCGCTGGATGACGAACGCCTGAAAAATCTGGGCGGCGGTGGATATTTCAAAGAGCTGTTAGAACGCATCCGTGACATCCGTGCTTCCGAAAAAGTGTTTTATCGTCAGGTTCTGGAAATCTATGCAACCAGCATTGACTACGACCCAAAAGCAGAAATCTCCGTCCAGTTCTTCAAAAAAGTCCAGAATAAAATTCATTATGCCATCCACGGTCAGACTGCCGCCGAGGTCATTTACAACCGTGCAGATGCCGAAAAGGAATTTATGGGTCTGACTACTTTTGCAGGAAATCAGCCCACCTTACGAGAAGCTACCATTGCCAAAAACTATCTGAACGAGAAAGAGCTTCGCGCCATGGGACAGCTTGTTTCCGGTTATCTGGATTTCGCAGAGCGTCAGGCAGAGCGCGAACAGCCCATGACCATGCAGGATTGGGCCAATCACCTTGACCGCATTCTGACAATGAGCGGTGAGCAGTTGCTTGTCGGAAACGGCACTGTGACGCACAAGCAGGCCGTGGACAAAGCCACCACTGAATATCGGAAATACAAGGCTAAAACGCTCAGCGACGTGGAACAAGACTACCTGGATTCCATCCAGTTCTTAGAGCAGAAAATCGACAAGAAATAACGGTAGCCGTGAGGATTTCTTATGTCACAGGGAAAGACAAAAGTTTATATTTACACTCGTGTATCTACCACCATGCAAATCGATGACTATTCGCTGGATGCACAGAAAGCTCGCATGAAAGCCTATGCAGACTTCAACAATTACCAGATCGTTGGCGAATATGAGGATGCAGGCAAATCGGGAAAATCTATTGAAGGCTGTGCTTCCTTTTGCAAGATGATGGATGACATCAAATCCGGCAAGGATGGTGTTGCCTATGTGCTGGTGTTCAAGCTCTCCCGGTTTGGCCGCAATACTGCCGATGTACTGTCTACCTTGCAGGTAATGCAGGATTTTGGTGTGAACCTGATTTGCGTGGAGGACGGCATTGATTCTTCTAAAGACGCTGGCAACTGATGATCTCCGTTCTGTCCGCTGTCGCTGAAATCGAACGTGAGAACATCCGTGTCCAAACCATGGAAGGCCGCATTCAGAAGGCACGGGAAGGTCGCTGGAACGGCGGTTTTGCGCCTTATGGCTATCGTTTGGTTGACGGTGTGCTGCAAATCAATGAGGATGAATCCCCTGCCATTCGCACGATTTTTGAGCAATATGTAAACACGGACACAGGTGCAAATGGTCTTTCCAAATATCTGGAGACCCACGGCTTTCAGAAACTTGCTCGTCAAAATGGCACCTCTCCCTTTTCAGTGCAACATTGATTCGTGCCATCCTGAAGAACCCCGTCTACCTGCGGAAAAATCGCCTTTGGTCGCCCGCAAACTCGAAAAGATCCACGGCACCCGGAACGAATATCATCAGGTTCCACAGGAGAATTATTTGCTGGTGGACGGCCTGCACAAGGGCATCGTATCAGAAGAATTGTGGAACGCCGCACAGGTCAAGCTGTTGGCGCAGTCTAAACGATACGAACCAGTCAACCGCAGCAAGACGGAACAGGCGCATTTATTATCCGCCCTTATCAAGTGCCCCATTTGCGGTGCTGGAATGTACAGCAACAAATGCACCAAACGAAAGAAAGATGGCACACCCTATAAATCTTTCTCTTATTACAGTTGCAAGCATCGCAAGATGCAGCGTGGGCAAAAATGCGATTTCAACAAGCAAATTCAGGAAGAAGTTCTGGACAACGCCGTGGTGGAGGTTATCATCAAACTGGTCAGCAATCCAAAGTTTGCCGCCATGATGCAGGAAAGATCAACAGCAAAGTAGACACCACTGCCATTGAACAGGAAATCGCAGCCGCCGAAAAGCAACTGCGCCAGTATTACTCCGTCAAATCCAAACTCATGGATGAAATCGACACCCTTGACCCGGATGACCGGCACTACATCATGCGCAAATCCGACCTTGACGAACGGCTCTACAAGATGTACGATAAAATCGAGGGTACCGAGAATCAGCTTGTGACGGCTCGTGCCAAGAAACAGGCCATCGAAGCAGACAAAATCACCGGCGACAACATTTACAAGGTTCTCGTCTGCTTTGAAAAGCTCTACAATGTGATGAATCCTGTCGAACGCAAAAAGCTGATGGAGCACCTGAATTTCCGAAATTCAAGATCTACCGGAGCGTCAGCCCAACGGCCAGTCGGCTCAAGTCCATCAAATTCCGACTGCCTAATCATCGAAAATGGCGCGGATTTGTGTTTGGACAATGGAAGTCACGTGGAGGTTGTGAGTTGTTATACCAAAACGATGTAACAAACGCAACCCTCAAGCCATTGCGAATGTATCACGGCATTAACCCGCATAAATCCTTGATTTCTAGCACTTTCAAGGTTTGAGGAGCAAGTAATTTTTCCACCTTTAACGGCTCCAGATCAGCCAGAATAATCTTCACCGTCTCATAGAACTGCGAACAAGAA
>ENA-OQJX01000840-OQJX01000840.1-human-gut-metagenome-genome-assembly--contig:-NODE-840-length-11209-cov-2.886844_pt1 | contig 11209 bp, 12 predicted proteins | sample MGYA00242615_ERZ504782 | MGnify/ENA primary metagenome ERZ504782 (study PRJEB26092, sample SAMD00036354) | human gut metagenome | host: Homo sapiens | study: EMG produced TPA metagenomics assembly of... | reverse complement strand
TGGGCATTGCGGCCGGAGCGAGCGGTGCGTTGTTACTGATACTTGGAAACGGGCAAAACGGGCAAGGAACATCGGCAACAACCGCAGGCGGCACAATGATATGGGGCGATTTGCTGGTGTTGCTGGCGCAGTTCTGCTATGCCCTTTACATCGTATTGTATAAGGATTTCGTGAACAAATATTCGCTGGTGACCATTATGAAGTGGATGTTCACCTACTCGTTCATATGCATCCTGCCATTTTCTGCCAACAGCCTGATGCGCACGGACTGGAGCAGCCTGCATCTTCCGAACTGGGTGGCTTGTCCTTTATTGTCGTGGGAGCTACCTTCATCAGCTACATGCTGATTGTGGTCGGACAGAAGAATCTCCGTCCCACCGTGGCGGGCATGTACAACTATATCCAACCACTTGTTGCCTGCATTGTTGCCGTTTGTTGGGGTATGGACTCTTTCAATTTCATCAAGGGCATGGCTGTTATCTTCATTTTCGGCGGTGTCTATCTGGTTACTTCGAGCCGGAGCAGGAAGGAACTGGAATCCTATAAGACAAATGGCAGCGAGAAAATCTGAAAGTATTCTTATTAAACGTTGTCACAATAAGTAGATATGCATAATGCCGGATTTGAAGATATTCCTTTCAAATTTCACTATTCCGGAAATTATAATGTAATCATAAACGATGCCCCCAAGGTGAGCATATTCATATATTCACCGCTATTCCTACTATGTGACGGAAGCAAATTGTAGTCGAGGAAGAAACGGATGCCGTAATGCTCTTTTGCCTTGAACGTCAATGAGACCCCGCTTCCCAAAGAAAAGCCGCCTCTTGCGGAAATCATACGGTCTGCCAGTTTCAGTTGGGGATAATGCACATAGCCGCCCAACAGCCAGCGCGACGACAACGGATAGGAGAAGTAGCTTCCTCCGCTAACCGATACCGCATCGAAAGTATTATTCTCCGCCCGGTCTTTATTGACTATTATAGAGGTATTGGAAACAGCAAACCGTCCCCCGGCACCAATATACGGATTGAAGAAATAGGCACCCTCCACACCTGCCGTGCTGCCTGACGAGGTGCTGAACTCCGTTTGCTCATCGATGTCATAACCGCTCAGAGGTATGTTCAAACCGAAGTACAGACTCACGAAGGAAGGCTTGTCCAACCGTTCGAACACGTTTTCATTGGCAAAGCGGGTAATTCCCTTTTCCTTAAATATCAGGTCGGCAAGGTAATAACCAATTTCTGTCGAGAGTATTCCTATGCCCGCGCCGGTCAGCACGTCACTCAGCCAATGCTTGTTATTTGCCATCCGCATAAGGCCGGTTACGGTGGCCATGCTGTATGTCCCGACACCGATCCACGGACTTTTATGTCCGTACTCCTTATTGAACATGGTAGCGGTCATAAATGCCGTGGCAGTATGTCCGGAAGGAAAAGAATGGCGGTTGGAACCATCCGGACGCTCTACGTTGTCGTGCGTTTCAACGTGTTCACCACACTTCCCATAAGGATGGCGGAAAAAGCGTCGGAGACAATCATCCTGCCCCATGAACTGCGGCTTTGCACACCGGCGACTTTCATACCGAGCATTATCGCGGCAGGGGCATACTGCATATAGTCGTCCGCATGGCGGTCGAACCGGGCATATAATCGTTGCGCAGACTCCGGAAATGGTCGTCCTCACTTTTTACAATCAGGCCTCCGACAACCAGCGGAACGCCGATGTATGTCATCTGATAGAAATGGGAAGACGAGAACCGGTCAAGTCTTCCGCTGAAATTGCTTGTTGCGGAGATACGTAAACTGTCCTTTCTCTCGGCAATCAGGCTGTCTGCCGAAGTCCGGGCCGACAAAAGGGTAAAGCTGTAAATGCCAACGATACATAGTACTATCTTTTTCATGCTGCCATAATCTTTTTGAATTACGGCAGCAAAGATATCAGGCGATTTTGGGGAAAGTTTGAAGATTTACCGGAATATCACCACAAACTGATGTTTTCCATCAGCATAGGCGTATAAAATCTTCCAGCGTGATAATCGCATACTGCCTTGACAATGGAAAGCCCGAGACCGTTGCCCGTCGTCTTTTCCGAAGGACGATAGAAACGGTTGAATATCTGGTCTGCATCCAGTGCCGCGTCATCGGACGTATTGGATACCATCAGCCGGTTGTCCGACAAGAATACGGTTATCTCCCCACTCGTCTTATTGTGGCGCACGGCATTCACGACGAGGTTGTTTACCATGCTTTCCAACAGAGAACGGTTGGCCTTTATCGGCAAGGAAGCCGTTGAAAAGTTTTGCTTCAAGATCAATCCTCCGAGAGACTTTCGAGATAGGCTGAAGGTCTTTTATCACCGTTATGACATCGACGGACTCCGTACGGCTGAACTGGTTGTTCTCCATCTTGGCCAACAGAAGCAGGTTTCGGTTCAAACGCGACAAACGGCTGTTCATTTGGTATAAATCCTGTATGATGGCGGCTTGCCGTTCGGTTAGCTCCGGCTGTTGGAGCAACAGGTCGAGCTTGCTTTGGAATACAGCCAATGGCGTTTGTAGCTCATGTGAGGCATTTTCCGTAAACTCTTTCTGTAACCGGTAGCTGTGAAGACTGTCTGTCATCAACCTTTGCAGGGCGATATTTAGTCTTACAAATTCTTTGGTGTCACTTTCCGCTAATTGTGGACATACTCCGTTTTCCAGCTTGAAATGTTCTATCGCCTCCAGTGTTTTATCAAACGGTTGCCATAACCGGCCGGAGATAAAACGCATCGTCAGCACGATAGCCACGCCCAATACCGTAACGATAAGTGCAAACTGTATCATGATACCATGCAGGATATCCTCTTCAAGGTCGAGGGCCGGAACCGGTTTCCCTTGCTGTACGGCTTCGATAATATCTATTATGTCCTCGGCATAGAAACTCTTGGTCAGCCAATAAAACAGAGGGGTTGCCAGCAGCAGGAGTATTGCCACGCAAACGATGAACTGCGTGAGCGATTTGTACATCAGGCTCTTCTTTTTCATAGTTCCGTCCATTTATATCCCGTTCCATACACATTCTTAATGCAATCTTTACATCCCGCAGCGGCAAGTTTCGCTTTCAGGTTCTTGATGTGGGTATAGACAAAATCGTGATTGTCCATCATGTCCGCCATTTCGCCACTAAGATGTTCAGCCATGGCGCTCTTCGATATGACACGGTCTTTATTTCCAATAAAAAACAATAGCAGTTCGTATTCCGACTTGGTAAGTTCTATCGGCGTTTCATTCACTACAGCCGACTTGTTCAACAAATCAATCCGTACTCCATTGCTCTCCAAGATATTGTTTGCCGCGAACTCCTTACGGCGGATAATGGCATAGATGCGCATACTGAGTTCGGGCAGGTGAAAAGGTTTGGCAAGGTAGTCATCCGCACCTATCTCCAATCCTTTCACTTTATCACCCAGCGAGTCTTTGGCCGATACGATAATCACACCTACCGGGTTACGTTGCTTCCGGATGTCACGCAGGATGTCGAGACCGTTGCCACCGGGCAGCATCAGGTCGAGCAACACGCAATCGTACTCATACAGGTTTACCTTCATCTTGGCATCGTCATAGGTGAAAGCCTGTTCGCACAGATATTTTTCACTACTGAGGTAGGCTACGATGCTATCCGAAAGACTTCGTTCGTCTTCTATGATCAATATCTTCATACTTTTCTACTTTATTAACATTACAATACTGCCACCCGTAATGAGCAATGCCCCGATGATAACCCGCAGACTGGCCGGCTCTTTCAGAAACAGAAAGGAAAGGCAGATGGTAATCACCACGCTCAATTTATCTATCGGTGCCACACGCGACACATCCCCACCTGCAATGCCTTGAAGTAGAACAGCCACGAGAGACCTGTGGCAGCACCGGACAGAATAAGGAATATCCATGTATGTCCGCTGATGCCTTTCACCCCAGCAGTATGGTTTCCGGCAAGAACGATTCCCCAAGTGATAAACAAGATGACTGACGTGCGGATAGCCCGATTTTAGCAAACACAGCCGTCAGTGCGGCAAAGAGGGCCGAAAGTAAAGCATAATATTTCCACATAAATTTCTATTTATCGCAAAATTAGTGATTTACTGTTATTTCATTTACTCTTTTTATAAATTAATAGCATGATACTGGGCAATACTAACAGCAGCAAGGGCAAGCCGACAATAAATCCGCCGATGACAGCTACCGCCAACGGTTGTTGCATCTGTGCGCCGAGGCCGATACCGAGTGCCAATGGCATCAGGCAAGTACGGCGCCGATAGCCGTCATCAGTTTGGGACGGATGCGCAGGGCGATGGCGTAATCTACAGCTTCGGATACATCGCCACCCGTGCGGCGGTTCATTCGATATTGCCATACGGTGAAGATAGCATTCTCCGCAATGATGCCCACCACCATGATGATGCCTGTGTAGCTGCTTACATTGAGTGGAACGCCCGTCAACCACAAAGCCAGCAGACAGCCGCAGATACCCAGCACGGAGATAAACAGTACGGTAAGCGAGATGCGCCATTCGCGGAAAAGGAACATCAATACGGCGAACACCAGCAACACGGCGAGCGAGAGAATCATCATCAGTTCACGGAACGACTGTTGCTGTTCGGAATAGGCCCCTCCATAGGAGATGCTGTAGCCTGCCGGAAGATGAAGCTGCGCATCGAGAGACGTTTGCAAGTCTGCTATCGCACTGCCCAAATCCCGGTTCTCCAAGCGGGCGGTCAGGGTGATGTTACTCTTCAGGTCTTCACGTCTCTGCTCTATCTCCCCCGGAATGACACGAACGTCGCAGAAGAAGCCGAGCGGACGGGTGCTGCCATCGGGCAGGAATATGGGCTGCTGTTCCAGCCATTCGGGAGAGTTGTCTTCGAAGTCCGTGAAACGGAGCAGGATGCGGCGCATCTGCTCGCCTTCCTGAACGGAACCTATTTGCAGTCCGCCCGTCATGACTGCCTGTGCCGGGTTAGGCTCTATCATATTGGCAGGCTGACAAAGGGGAACACCGCCCGTATGTGCCGTGAGCTGTTCCTGAAAATCGATCAGCGAAATGCCGAATTGCGAAAGGCGTTCCTGATTCGGGGTGAAGACCAGTGAGGCTCCGGCGGGTATCAGTCCGTTGTCAATGTCCACAATGCCCGGTACGGCTTCCATGACCTTCTCCACCTGTGCTGCTATCTTCTGCAAGGTTTCGTAATCGTTTCCGAATATCTTCACTTCGACGGGTTGCGCGGTACTCATCAAGTCGCCCAAAAGGTCGGCAATCCGTTGCCCGAAGCCGATGGTCATCAACGGAACGGCTTGCAATATTTCCCGGCGCAAGTCGCTGATGACTTCGGGGGTACTCGTTTTCCGGTCTGTTTTCAGCTGAATCAGATAGTCGCCGAAATTGCTCGGTCGTGTCTTGAAGGACATGCCGAGCGCCGTACGGCGCGAGTAAGTCTCCACATCGGGATGTGCCATGATGATACGTTCCATCTGCCGGCAGAGGCGGTCGGTCTCCTCGATGTCCGTTCCTGCGGGAGAATGGTAGTCGAGCACGATGGTTCCTTCATCCAAATCGGGCAGAAAGCCCGAAGAGAGCTGGGAAGAAGCATACCAGCCGCCCAAACCTAAAAGCAGGACGAACCCGGCGGCAACCAGCGGTTTGCGATAGACGACGGTCAGGAAATGAACTTTCCGGATGGAGTTCTCCTCAAGCGTTTTCACGTCCAGGTCTTTCGGGCGCAGTTGTTTCTTATAGCCGATGACGAGGTGCAGCACAGGAAGCAGCAACCATGTGACGAGGAACGAGGCGACAAGCGTAAGCTGCATCGTGTCGGACAGTTCCTTGAAAAAGCTGCCTGCCAGCCCGCTCATCAGCCGGAACGGGAAGTGGATGACAATTGTCGAAAGGGAGGAAGCCACCATGGCGGGAAAAAGATTACGGATGGCATGGCGCACGACAGTGAAGCGGTCCATGCCGGGACGTTCTTCGTGCTCCCGGTAAATCTGTTCGATAACGACAATGGCATCATCGATAATCAATCCCACCGAAGCGGCCATCGCACCGAGCGACATGACATTGATGGTGATTCCTGCCAGATAACAGAGCAGGATGCTGAAAGCCACCGTAACGGGGATGGTCAGCATCACCACCAGACTCGACCGCCAGGAGCGAAGAAACAGCACCATCACGATGATGGCGAGGAACAATCCCTCGTAGATGGTTTTCAGTACGCTGTGGATGCTGTCGCCTACGAAGGCACTCTGATTGTAATAGGGCTTGAGTTCATAGCCTGCCGGAAGCTGCTGCCTTATCTCGTCCGCCTTGCTTTCCACCTGCTTCGCGAAATCGATCAGATTCACGCCCGGTTGCTTCACCAGATCGACAAGTACGGCATCATTGCCATCAGCATTGATTTTCAGAAACTCCTGCTGTTCCTGTATCTCGACAGTCGCTATATCGCCCAGACGGACAATGCGCTTGCCGTCGTTGCGGACAATCACATTCCGCAATTCTTCCATGTCGTTGATACGTGTATCGGTCAGCGTCAGGTACAAGCGGTTATAGTCCGCCACGTTGCCGTTTCCCAATACATAATTCGTCTGTGCGAAAGCGGTCTTTATCTGTGCTGGAGTAATGCCGAGCGCCGTCATCTTCGCGGCATCGGGCTTCACGACGAACTCCTTCGCCTTGCCGCCGCGTACCACTACATTGCTGATACCATCTACTTGCGAGAACATGGGACGTACCACGAGGTTGCCCACATCGCGCAGGACAATGCGGCTGTGTGTCTTGCTCTCCAGCGTGAATCCATAGACCGGGAACAACGACTGGTTCATCGCCTCGGTGGAGATGACCGTACCGTCGGGCAGAAATCCCTTTATCTCATTGATACGGCTCTCCAGCTGGGTCTTCAAAGCATAGATATCCAGTCCCCACTTGAAGTAAACGTCTATCACGCAACTGCCCCGGCTGGTGCTGCTCTTGACGACCGTCGTACCCTGCACTTTCTTCACCGCGCTTTCCAAGGGTTTGGTGACGGTAATCATCATACGGTCTACGGGCTGCTGTCCGGCATCGGCTATCACCGTGATGCGGGGGAACAACACTTCGGGAAACAGGTTGGTCTGCATCTGCGTGTAGCACCACGCTCCGGCAAGCAGCAGAAGCAGCCCTACGAACAGGATAGGGCGGCTGTATAGCTGATGAAGGCTTCTTTTCTGTATCGTGTTCATAAGGCGGCCTCCTCTTTTGTAACGACAACTTTCGCCCCGTCCTCCAGACCGTATCCACCCGTGAGGATAATGCGGTCTTGCGGTGACAAGGCATCTGATTTGATTTCGATTTCTGAAGCGTTGCTGTTGCCTACCTCAATGGGTACTCTGACTGCCGTACCATTATCTGCCAATTTCATCACCCAATGCTTCGTGAGCGTTTCATCACTTTGCACGGCGCTTTTGGGAAGTATCAAGCCTTTAGAAGAGGAATCGTTTTCTGTAAATACAGCTTTGACATTCATGCCTTCCGGCAGGAAAGGCGCTTTTGCCCGTGCAATTACCCGCTCCGATTGCGATACCATGTTCATTGTTACCAACGGGGCGTGGACGGTTGCCGTCAGCCGGGTTCCATCGGGCAGTTCCAGCATACATTTGATTCCGCTGTGCGCATACCGTTGCTGTTCGTAAGGGACATTAATTTCGAATACAAGGCTTCCGGCTTCGGCAACGGAGCAAAGCACAGTGCCTTCGGTGACATAACTTCCCGCCTGCTGCTGCACATCGAGAACAATACCGTCGCGTTCTACCTTTATGGGAATGACTGCATGGTTGCCATTTCCCAAAGCGTGCTGTTCTTTACTCTCTATACGGTAAAGTACATCTCCGGCTTTCACCCTTGAACCGGGCTGTACAAGAACTTCCGTGATGAACGCCGGAATCGGGGCGCTGACCACCGACTTGTTCTGGTACATCGTAGTGGCTGATAATATGATTTCCTTCTCGATTTTGCCGAAAGCCGTATGAGTCAGCGTGACTGCCGTTCCGGGCTTCTCTTCCTGCATGTTTCCGTTAGATGTGCCTCTTTGCCCGCATCCGCCAAAGCTTACTATAAGCAATAATAAAACGATCTGATATTTCATGACTGTAATGATTTGATATTACCAATTCCAATAATTATAGGCGGCTATGACAAGCTGCTTGTTCGTGCGCAGCAGCAGGCGGTCTTTCTCCGTCTGAATCTTGCTGCGCAGCACGGTGATATAGTCCAGTACGGATACTTGCCCGGCATCCATTTCCCTGCCGTAATCGGACAGTACGGATTCGTACTGCGCAAGCTGGTTATCCAAGACCTTTTCCCTTTCATCATATCTGCCCAGCTCGGAGAGACATTGTTTGATTCTCATGTTCCGTTGATATTCGGAGTTCTCCCTGTAAGTCCGTATGGTGTTCTGTTGCCACCCAGCCTGACGTTCCTTCAGGCGCTTCTGCCTGCCGTCGAAAATGGTCCACGAGAATGTCACCCCTGCACTCAACCCGAAATGGCGATACCAGCCGGAAAAGTCACCGACTTGAAGACCGCCGTTTACGAACAGGTCGAGCTTGGGCTTGTATTGAAGGTTGAAGGAGCGAAGGGCGACTGCTGTATTCAGGCTGTCTAACCGGTATTGCTCGGTAAAAAGACTCGATTTCCCGTCGCTGCGCAACCGAACGGGCTGGCTTATATCCGACAATGCCACATCGGTCGTTTCATCGATGCCGCAGAGCAGATTCAGATCCATCAGATGGGTATGGTAATCCTGACGGGCGGCGGTATGCAATTCGGCATTAGCCTCTTGTTCAATCATCAGCAGGTTCAAATCCGACTGTTTAGATAGCCCGTTTGCGACTAACTTTCGAACGATTTCTATTCGGTGTTCGATGACCGTCCCGACAGAATCCGTAAAGTCTATCTGCGCCTTGTCAAGCAGGCAGAGCAGGTATTGCTCCGTTACGGAACGTTCCAGTTGGTGCTCTTCCATGCGGACACGGTTATTCGCCATATCCGTGTTAATCTTTGCCTGCTCTTGCGCTATCTTGTAGGAACTCCTACCCAAAAGGGGCTGCGTCCAAGTCGCTCCGGCATGGAAAGATCCACTGCTCTCTCCCAAATCGTAACCGTAGTAATCCGTAGCCGACCGCGCATTCCATTTGAAGGCGGTTCGTCCACCGTCCTTCGAGATAATCGGCACGAACAGATAGTCGCCGTTCAGCTCCAAACGGGAGTGTGTGTACATGGCTTTCAGCCGTTTAAGTTCCGCTTGTTCTATCTCCGTCTGATTCCGGTAATCCGTTATCAGCGGACTGTTCTCTTTGGCTGTTTCTATATAGTAATACAGAGAACATTCTTGTATCTTCTGCCCATACGAATACAGCCAAACTAAACTAAATGTAAGGGATAATAATAATCGGTTCATATTCTACTTTTAAGTTTTCGGCAAAAGTAGAACAGAACTTTGAAGAAATTTGGGAGAAAATGAAATTCAATGATATTCATATCTATATATTCGTTGCTTAGGCACTTATATCTCATACCGTATCCTTTCCGTAAAGAATGGAAAATCACCATATTTTCACTACACTGCCAATGATTTTATAGAAAATCAATGCCTTTCGCAATTTAGATTAGACTTGTTACGATGAAAAATATAAAGGGTACTGTAATTGAGTGTCTAATAAAAGAAATTAAGCTATTAGAAGAAAGCAACTAATGGCCTTTTTAAAAAGGATTATATATATTGAATCTCTATTCTTTATAAGTTTCTCTCTAAATAATTGGTGTATACTTTTAAATAAGTATTTAGGTAAATAAAAAATAAATGAGAATCATATTGCTTTCAATGATTTTTTGTACATTTGCGTTTAAGTTTAGGCGTTCTTTATACTTAATGCAAAATATGACTAATACGAGCAATTTGCTCGTTTCTAAATCGTTACCTATTGTAGAATATATGTTTTATAATCCATTGAATTTCAATCAGGAAATAGATTTTGAATATCTTGCAACGTGAGTCGTCAACCGTTTCTGTATTCCGCAAATATCGGCTATTTCCTTTAGGCAAGCATTCATCTTTTGGTTGCTCAGCACAGGCAGGAGCACATTTTTTGCTACGCAATCCGGTTGGTTAGAATACTTGTCTATCAGCTTGGGGGCAGGGGATATGACGGAGATGTTACACATCTGTTTTATTTTTTGGCGGGCATTCCGAATCCACAGATTATCCTCATTATCCCTTACAAGATGCTCCTTGCTAAGTTGCTGGACATCCGCAAAAGCCATGCCGGTCAGGCAGCAGAAAGCAAAGACATCCCGTACCTGCTCCAGCTGTTTGATATCGAAATCCTTATCCATCAGCCTGTCGAGTTCCTCTTTTGGAGAGAAATTCCACGTTAACTTCATCAATCCTGAAATGGATACCATAGAACGGGGCCTTTTTTATCCATTCGTTAGCCCATGCGATACGTATCACTTTTTCAGGTTCTTCAGGTGTTTCAACGCGGAATTGTTCTGACACCCTATGGAAGTTTTCAGCCAATACTCGAAATCACGGATGAACTGCCCGTCCAGTTCATTCAGGAAGAAATCATCCTTATGATAACGGAAATGGATAAACTCTCTCAGCCTGTTTATGGAGGTTTTAAATTTTGTTACAGTTGATTCGGCATATTCCTTGCCGATTAGGGCATGGCACTTTTTATTATGGTCCGCATAGACTTCCAGAAGGGTATATTGTACCTTGTCCCTTCCATAATATCTGTCACGGATAATGTCTGCCGTAACAACCTTGTTATCTATCTCCAGTTCCCGGTGTATCTGCAATACCTTGGCACGGACTGAATTTATGTAGTGGTTAAGTTCCTGCGAGCTGCGGTCTTTTCCTTTGGAACATTCTTTTGACTGGTTCCAGAGTTCCACCGGCACACTGCGCTTGATCACAATCTCCGCTTTCCGCTTGTCAACGGTGATACGCATACAGACGGGAGCCTCCCCGTTTTTCAGCAGCGTCTGTCGCTTGATGTAAAACAACACACTCAGTGTACTACGTCTTTTTCAACTCCCATACTTCTTGTATTTTAGTGGTAACAATGTTAATCAGTTAAATGTTCAATCTCAAACTATGCGAACAATATTGAGAATTCAGCGAAAAACAAAAA
>ENA-OQJX01000838-OQJX01000838.1-human-gut-metagenome-genome-assembly--contig:-NODE-838-length-11239-cov-3.280508_pt1 | contig 11239 bp, 17 predicted proteins | sample MGYA00242615_ERZ504782 | MGnify/ENA primary metagenome ERZ504782 (study PRJEB26092, sample SAMD00036354) | human gut metagenome | host: Homo sapiens | study: EMG produced TPA metagenomics assembly of... | reverse complement strand
TGACTCGTAGTAACTTATCTAGATTGCGATTAGAATTCATTGGATTGTTATTTTTTTAATCTTCCGCAAAGATAGTTCACTTGCGCGTATTAACATAACATATCCACAGGGTTTTCGGACTGACCCGATTTATCTCTTTACAGTAGCAGTAGCTTCTTTTATGTGCATCAGTTGTACAAAGACTCAAACCACTCTTTCGGAAAATGAAAAGGCAGTCAATCCTCCTATCATGGGATGGAGTTCATGGAATGCGTTTCGTGTAGACATCAGTGAAGACATTATCAAACACCAGGCTGACCTAATGGTCGAAAAAGGTCTGAAAGATGTCGGATATCATTATGTCAATGTTGATGATGGCTATTTCGGAAAACGTGACGACAACGGAATAATGCTTGCAAATGAAAAACGCTTCCCGAGCGGCATGAAACCGGTGGCGGATCATATTCACAGCCTGGGAATGAAAGCTGGCCTTTATACCGATGCGGGTAATAGTACGTGTGGTTCCATGTGGGACAATGACACTGCAGGTATAGGAGCAGGTATCTACGGGCATGAACCACAAGACGCCCAATTATACTTTGGCGACTGGGGTTTCGACTTTATCAAAATTGACTATTGCGGAGGAGATGCGCTGGGACTTAATGAAAAGGAACGCTACACTTCAATCCGGAACAGTATAGACAAAGTAAACAAAGATGTTTCCATCAATATCTGCCGATGGGCCTTCCCGGGCACTTGGGCTAAAAACGCAGCAACCTCCTGGCGTATCAGCGGTGATATTAACGCACATTGGGCTCATTAAGATATGTAGTCGGCAAGAATCTTTACCTGTCTGCCTATGCCGGCAACGGACATTACAATGACATGGATATGATGGTTATCGGATTCCGTAACGACAGCAAAGTGGGCGGACAAGGTCTTACCCCGACAGAAGAAGAAGCTCATTTCGGTTTATGGTGTATCATGAGCTCTCCTTTGCTTATCGGATGTAACCTGGAAAACATACCGGAGTCTTCTCTCGAACTGCTGAAAAACAAAGAATTGATTGCCCTCAACCAAGACCCGCTAGGTTTGCAGGCATACGTAGCGCAACATGAAAATGAAGGTTATGTACTTGTGAAAGATATTGAGCAGAAACGTGGAAACGTACGTGCTGTGGCTCTCTACAATCCTTCCGATACCGTATGCAGTTTCTCCGTCCCGTTCTCTTCATTGGAATTTGGAGGAAACGTAAAAGTACGTGATCTCGTAAAACATAACGATTTAGGCAGCTTCTCCGGCACATTCGAACAAACGCTTCCGGCACACAGTGCCATGTTCCTCCGTATGGAAGGCGAAACCCGTCTGGAACCGACTCTATACGAAGCGGAATGGGCTTACTTGCCTCTTTTCAACGACCTAGGTAAAAATCCTAAAGGTATTCTTTATGCCAATGACAAAGAAGCTTCCGGCAAAATGAAAGTAGGTTTCCTGGGTGGACAACCGGAGAATTATGCCGAATGGAAGGAAGTGTATAGCGAAGATGGCGGACGCTACAACATGACTATCCATTACTCATACGGTAAAGGACGCCAAATAGAACTGGATGTCAACGGCATTATTACCAAAATAGATTCTTTGGGAGAGGATAATAACCATAACAAAATCACAGTTCCCGTTGAACTAAAAGCAGGATATAACACCATTCGCATGGGTAATAGTTACAACTGGGCACCGGATATCGATTGCTTCACTCTGACAAAAGCATTGTAATTTGACGATATAACCCTCAATATTAAAAGGAGCAACAATGGAATAAAGATGCCCCCCAAAAAAAATTATCTCACTTTTAGAAGGCACTTTAAAAGCCGTTATTGCTCCTTTTTAGTTTAGCTACTGTCTAGTAATTCGTATTATATTTTATATCTTCATACCTATTGCCACTTATTCGGGCGTTATCGTAATCTCCGCCTTTTCCCTTACATTCACCTGTAACCGTGCATCTTTCTTCAGAGGTGTCCACACTACCCGCTTACATTCTCCTTTTTGCAAATCGTTAGAATGATGATTGCTACCACTTAGATATTCCGTTCCCAGTTCCGTATTCTCAAAGGTCCAGTTCCATACACCGTCCAAGTTCAGATAGAAATTCTCAATCTTACTATTTTTTGCATGAAACGACAATCCATTTCCCTGAATATCCAACGAACGAAGCCGGCAAGAATCAAGAGACATGTCATAACGGTTGCCACGGACAAATAATGAATCCGTTTGCACATCCTTCAAATTCAATTTCACACTTTCCGTGTTAGCAATTATAGTAGTCAGCGAATCCACCACCAGATTCACATGAAGCCCATACATAAAAACGTGATCTTTGTGCTGAAGCTTTTCAGGAATGTTATTCACATTCAAATCTAACTCCATCAATAAGGTATCATTTTTTTGAGTAACCTTCAAAAACTTCCCTTTCGGATACGAAATTTCTTCTTTTCCCGATGACGCATCAGAAGAAGATATGTCCATTTCACCACTTACAAACACGCGTTTCGTTTCAGGAACTCCGTCCTGACTCGTGAAAACATTAATCACATGTATGCCATTCAACTCCATTTGGGTCTGCTCATCACCTACAAAGATTCCATCTTCCGATAGGGTTTCCCCGACATAGATATGAAAATAACAGTTGCCACAATTATAAGCAACCCGGAAACGAGAAGGCCCATAAATATATACGTAGTACGTTTCATAATATTCCGTCTTTTTTTATTTCTGCTTTTTTATAAACTCATGATACATTGTCTCTATTTCTTTTATCGGTATATCAAGCGTATACAGCTGACGAAAGAAATAGTCCAGTTCTTCCTTCAGAAAAGTATTTTTACGAAGAGAATGAATCAGCTCTTTTGCTCCCGAAGCCACAAAATATCCAATGCCCCGTTTATTATAGATAATATTCTGTACCTGAAGATAATCAAAGGAACGCATCACCGTATTCGCATTCACCTCCACAATGGCAGCATACTCCCTGACAGAAGGAATCCGCTCCTCTTCCGGATACTGCCCCAGCAATATCTCATCACAGATCCTATCTGCAATTTGTAAATAAATAGCTTTACTTTCTTTAAAATTCATAGGCTAAGGTATTACATTCTATTAACAATTTCAGATTCCTTAAAGCGTAAATAGGCCAATGTCCAGTTCATCAATGTAAAGAATATGCCAACAACAATCATAATACTCATAGCCGTATCTTCCGACATTCCAGTGAACACATTTTCCGAATAATAGTTGCCATTCTCCAAGAACATTTTGCTCATAAAAACAGCAAGTAAGAAATATACGATAGCAATAACCGTTCCCGATGCAAATGTTTTCAGGAACGAATTTTTAGGCCAAATAGAACTACCTAATACGAATAAGGATTGCACAAAGAAATAGGCTGATAACAGGGCTCCAAATTGTAACCCGGTCCGACATAATGTATAATAAGTCTTTCTTTCTCCAACCAGATGCGACAAGTCGACAGGAATGATAAAGTCCTTCTCCTCCGGATAAGCCAAAGAATAGATAATAAAACGTGTATAATCCGCCAGTTTATAAGAAATCAGGAAAATGACCAGGAACACAACCGTAAAAACAAACCACCGGGAGAAAAACTTCTCGAAAGGAGTTGCCGGAACCATTAACATGGAAGTACGGCTCGTTTTCGTTTTCATCTTTTCCATTGTAAACGAAGCGCTCAAACAACCAAATCCTCACAAAGACCAGATAAAAACGACTAACAAGAATGTCCATGCAGGATCTTCGATCTGACCTGAATGCCAATATCTATACTCAAAATATCCGTTCCAAACCATTACCACTGCCATCACTCCATACATCAACACCATACGAAGCACATTCGATCTCCAATTCTCTACCATCTCCTTACGGCAAAGATTCATAAAACGAGGCAAACTGAAAAAAGTATCTTTTATCATCGTCTTTTATTTTTGAGTGTGAAACAATCGGGCTATCTCTTCAGGAGCAGCAACGTAGCATTAAAAAGAAGTTCCAAGTTTAATTCCGATTCTTCCTGTTCTTCGTTAGGAAGTATCAGGTAATTCCCCTGGATAGTAGGAATTGCGAAAAGAGCATTTTTCGCCAGTTCCCGATTGTCACTCTCCACAAAGAAGAGTTTGTCGCAGATATTACTTGTAGATTCATCCAGCAACACACGGCTATCATCCATAATCAATACATGGTCGAGCACCTTATCGATGTCACGAACCTGATGCGTAGAAATTACAATCGTCTTATCATCCGACATGCCCGATGCTATAAACTTACGGAACTGACTTTTACCGGGAATATCCAGTCCGTTGGTCGGCTCGTCCATCAACAAAAGAGAAGTGTTTGTAGCAAGCGCAAAGCTCATGAATACTTTCTTTTTCTGTCCCATAGAAAGTGATCCGAGATCAATATCTATATCCATTTCAAAATAATGGAGATATTTAATCATCTCCTCCTTGCTGAAACGGGGATAAAAAGGACTGTTCAACTCCACATAGCTAACCAGAGAGACTGAAGGTAATTCAAACTCTTCGGGAACTAAAAACATATCCTGCAAAGTAACCGGTAACCGACGGCGCACATCTGTATCGTGAAACACCACTTTGCCGTTTTTAGGAGTCAATAACCCGGACATCAGATAGAGAAGAGTAGACTTTCCCGCGCCATTCTTTCCCAACAGTCCATATACCCTGCCGGACTCGAACGAAAGCGAAAAATCATGTAATACCGCACGCTTCGATTTACGATAAGTAAATGAAAGATTTTCTACTGTAATCATAGCATTTCTGTTTAATGAACAATGTTTCTTAGTGTATTAGTGTAATAGTACACCGCAAATGTAGGCAATCTTTTGAATATTCCAATAGAAAAGGAGAAAAAGTGCAAAAAAAGGAGGAGCTAAGATCACTCTCCACTCCTCCTGTCACGACAAACAACTAAAATTATTCACTATTTGATGCCGTCCAATGCCCTTTTAGCAGTAGCATTAGCGGGGTCTATAGCCAGAATTTTATTCCAGTATTCTATGGATTTATCTTTATTAGCCTTTGCTTCGGCCTTCAATGCCGGATTCTCGATCGCTAACAAATAGTAATATCCAAGATAACTGTAACATTCAACCAAAGCTGAATTGTAATGAGGATCATTTTTGCTTTCCAATAAAGCAGCCACTTCCTCATAGAAAGGTTTCGCAAGCCCTTGAGTGGTTTCAGGGTCCAGTGCTGAATTGGCACGAGCTCTCCAGAAGTTACCCAAGTAGCTGTCCGGTGCCGCTTCCGCAATTGCATGGAAAACAGAATCGGCGGACATCAACGCCTGCTTGCGTTCTTCAACAGTGATTGTCAATGAATCAGGTTGCGTACCAGCACCGTAATAAAGTCTACCAACCTGAAACTGTAAGTCCGGAGTCTGTTTTTCTTTATCAAGGGATGCATAATATTTCTGGTAAGCACTGATTGCTTTTTTATAATCATTCTTCTGTTCGTAAGCAGAAGAGATATTTTTATATAAATCCGTCTTAGTCGGATCCATCTTTACCGCTTTCTCATATTGTATTACTGCATCATCATATTTTTTCAGACTTTCCAGCAAGTGTCCATAATACATATAATCCAAATAAGAATAATCGGCTTTTTCACATTCATTGAAGAAGATGTCCGCTGCCTTTATCGCTTCATCAAACGCTTCAGTCAGTATAGTTATACATTGCCAAACGGTTGAACGCAGCATGATGGGCATTCTTTTGCAATCCCATATTAGCCACTTCGAGCGATTTCTCAAAATCATGGTTCAAAAATAAAGCAAACGCATACTTCACCAAATCTTCTTCCGTAGCAGTAGGCCCCATTGCAAAATTCGCATAAGCTTCTGCCGCTTTACTAAAATCATTTTTTAAATAATAAATCTCGGCTAGTTTTTTGTCTACGGCTGTGTTGGACGGTTCCAGGGCTTTCAATTGGTTCAGCTTTTCAATAGCAAGACTTGCATTGGCTGATTTATAAACATCTGCATATTTCAGATAAGCTTCCGTACATTTCGGATCGAAATAAATCGCTTCTTCATATTTCTGAGAAGCGAGACCCGCATTTTTCTGCTTCATGGCAATATTTCCTTCCAATACAGAAGCAAGAGCCGATTTACCATTCGCTTTTCTGGCAAGAGTTGCATATTCTTGCGCTTCGGGAAGTTTGTCAGCATCCAGATACGTATTTCCAATAGCTACCAAAAGTTCCACATTCTTTTTATTCTTTCCTTTAATCAGATGCTCGGCTTCTTCAGCAGCCTGTGCCGGATTCGTCTGAATAGTTTCTTTCAATTTGGCAACTTCCGCCTGCCATTCGGCATCGGTTGATTGCGCACAGAGCGACCCTACTGCTATAAACGCTCCAACTAAAAACATTTGTACTCGTTTCATGATAGTCTCTAATTTTAGTTATTATTCGTCTTTCACGTGGACAATACGCACCGGCTGTGTAGCCGGAACAAGTCCGGATTTTAATATAATCCGCTGCCCCTTGTCGGATGTCATAAAAGAAGCAAATCCCCAGGGCAGCCCACTGCGAGGATCGTTCAGTAATGCATAGATGGATCGTGCCAGCGGATAATTACCATAGAACAGATAGGCCTGATAAGGCTTATAGCTGTTCGCAGGAGTTGCCACATCTTCAGCACTGACTGCCATCACTCTGATCTCTTCACGAAAAGAAAGATTGGTCGTATCACTGCGGTTCCCCAGCCAGTTTACTCCAATAACTCCCATGGCATCAGGATTCTTCACTACATAGTCTATCACCTGCTGGTTGGTTTTCAAGGCACTGACGTTACCTTCAGCCAACGGTTTCCCACCACAGATTGAGTCCATTGCAAAACGTACGGTACTGGAATTCTTATTATCGAACACCACCTGAATCCCTTCAAGCGGGAATCCGGATTTACCTCTTTCCAGTTTTTCACCTCACCGGTGAGGATGCGGCGAAAATCACGTACACTCAACAAAGAATCCGGATTAGCACGATTCACGATCAATGCCAGACCATCCGTTGCCAATTTTATCTCGCGAGGGAAAAATTTACGGCTGTGGAATGAATTCATTTCTTCCTTAGTCAGTGTCCGGGTTGTAATAGCCAACCGGACACTGTCTTTCAGAAGTAAATTTATCGCTTCCACTTCAGTTGTGTAGCGAGGAACAATCCCGGCCAAAGGGTAAAGGTTTTCAAACACCTCTATCTCTTCTTGTATGATAGGTTCGAAACTTTCATCCGCCGCGATAGTTACCACACCGGAAGAATAAGTATCCGTCGGTCCTTTCGATTTTGAATTACAAGCACTCAACACCACCAACGCTACGAGTCCTATCAGCCTAAATTGTCTCTTCATCATCTTTTATTGTAATCTAAACATTACCGGAACGGTGAATTTCACACGTACCGCTTTTCCATTCTGTTTACCAGGGAGCCATTTCGGCATACTTTTTACCACACGCACAGCTTCCTTATCCAGATAAGGGTCTACGCCACGAGCCACACGCACATCAGTGATAGAACCATCACGTTCAACAACGAACTGTATAATAACGCGACCTTGTGTTCCATTCTCCTGTGCAATAGTCGGATATTTGATGTTCTTACCCAAGTAAGCCATCAATTCCTGTTGACCACCAGGGAAAGTCGGCATCTGTTCTACCATATCGAAAACCTTTTCCGGTTCCGGTGCAGCCTGTGTCACTACCTGCTTAAGATCAGCAATATCTTTACCATTCGCCTCGTCGTTACCTTTTACGTCGGCAATAGAGATGGATACTTTAGTAGCATTCAAATCCTCCTGGCTCTTGATCTCATCATCTTCATGCACCTCTTCATCTTTCTTGATGACAGGAGCAGTAAACTTGATAGAACTCTTCAGTGCAGGGGGAGGAGGCGCCACCGGCTCAACCCGTTTCATCTCTTCCTGTTTGATTTCCGGTTCTGCCAATTTCGACAAGGTAGTCACCTCTGTCATCACTTCTTTCTGCTCCGGAGTTGCCAACTTAAGCAGTGTAGGGATGCTAAATCCGACTGCCGCTATGATTACCACAATCAACATGGCGACATTGTGTCGTTTTGTTGAATTGGCACGCATTCTATATGCGCCGTATGCCTGGTTCTTGCCTTCAAAAATCAGTTGACACCATTCCGAAGAAGCTAAATCTAATTTTGCCATTTTACTTTTCTTTTTTGGGTGTTACATCAATTATCGGCTAAGTTCTGTGACAATCCACCTTTCGCATCGAAATTCTTGATTAAGAATTCATCAGCTTCCGCAATGTCTGTTATCACATATTTACCAATATTACATATCTGCATTTCGTCCAGCGCGTCAATCAGATTCATATAAGAAGCGTCATCCGTAGCTTTAATAATTACGGTCGGGGTATCCTTTCCGCTCTTTATCTCGGAAACCTGCTTCTTAAATTCGTCATCCGTTATCTTAAGATCCAATTTCTGTTGTTTCAATTCTCTTACTTTATTGACAGCAACAGCATTTTTCTGAAGAAGTACGGCACGCAGTCCATTTGCACCGTAGCTAGTTTCTTTCAACGAGGTATAGTCCTTATAATTAGGTTCTCCCTCATAATAATAGAGTTTATTATCAGGCCCCAGCAATAGTGTAATTGCCTGTGAAGCCTTCACCATACTCTTCTGGTTTTCAGTAATATCTTTGTCATTACTCGGCATGCTTATTTCCATCGTCTGAGGTTTGCTCAGTGTGGTACAAAGCATAAAGAAAGTAATCAGCAACATGTTCATGTCCACCATCGGTGTAAAGTCCACCCGGACAGTTATCTTTTTTTGCTTGCTCTTTCCTCTTTTTCCGCCGCTCTCTTGTACTTCAGCACTCATTGTATTTCCTCCTTTTTAATTTTCAGATTCTGCTTTGAGAGAAGTAATCAGATTGTACCGATTTTCCCGCAAATCCTGAAGTGAGTTCATAACGTTCTTTATCACTGAGTATGGAGTCGTAGCGTCTGCCTTGATGGCAATACGTAGATCAGCGTTAGCAGTACGTGCATTACGTACCCACGATTTAAACTGATTATCAACACTATCGCATGGAATACCTTCATTCTTAAGGATCTTATCCCGTTGATCTTCGGGGAGATCAAGATATTTCTGCATACTTCTGATAGGCACTCCAAAAGTAGAAGACAACATAAATCTCTTCTCTTGTTCCGGAGTAAACTTAATGCCATACTCTTCACCCATGCTCTCCAAGACAGCCTGCATATCCTGCTGCTTGTCGAGGCTCATAAATATTTTTCCTTCCGGATCAACCAAAATCTGGAGTACATTAGTCTCCGGAATCTTGATTTCCGATACGGAAGCCGGAGTGGTAACTTGCACTGGTTCCTTCTTCACAAATGTTGATGTCAACATAAAGAAAGTCAGAAGCAATACAGTAACGTCACTCATAGCGGTCATATCTATGAACGTACTTTTCTTTTTAATTTGCGCTCTACCCATGATTAATAATAGATTTTATAAGGGTTCGCAGAATTAGTGAGTAGCAGCAAAAGTTTGCACGATAGAGAATCCGACTTCGTCGAGTCCGTAAGTCAATTTATCGATTTTGTTAGTGTAATAGTTGTAAGAGATAACAGCCAATGCACCAGTCAAAATACCGAAAGCAGTGTTAATCAAAGCTTCAGAGATACCTTGTGACAAAGCCATAGAGTCAGCACCACCACCAGCAGACAAAGCAGCAAATGAACGGATCATACCGATTACAGTACCGAGCAATCCCATCAATGTACCCAGAGTGGTGATGGTAGCGATGATCGGAAGATTTTGTTGCATCATCGGCATTTCCAAAGCAGTAGCTTCTTCAAGTTCTTTCTGGATAGCCAACAGCTTCTGTTCTTTAGGAAGAGATGTGTTCTTTTCCATTTCTTCATACTTACGCAAAGTAGAAGTTACTACGTTAGCAACAGATCCACGTTGTTTGTCACAGATTTCCTGTGCTTTCTTCATGTCACCGGCAGCTAAAGCGTCTTTGATGTTAGCTACAAATTTAGACAATGAACCTTTACCGAAAGCAGAACGAAGAGCGAAATAACGTTCGATGCTCAAAGCAAGTACGGTTAACAACAATGTCTGGATAATAGGCACGATGATACCACCTTTGTAAATAGTACCAACATGTTCAACGGGTGATTGTTCGGGTCATTGTTCATAAAGTTGGACGGGTTACCTAATAGGAATTGGAAGATACATACAGCTATTACTAAACAGCAGATGATTACGATACCGGCATTTTTTATACCTACAACTTGAGTTTTTTTAGTAGTTTCCATAATAAGTTTTTTGTTAAGAAATTAATTTTAGTTATTTAGGAAGTAAAAATTTCGATTAGGCACACTGCGCTACAGACCCTGCAACTTTTAAAAGGAAAAAGTCACACAGTTCATACAGAGTACGAAAAAAAACGGATAATAGGGGGAAATAAACTAAATAAGGATATGTCTTAGAGCGAACACATAGTAATCGCTACACGTAATGGAGTAATGTGGATCCTTATCCGAATAAAAAGATTTACTTTGATCTAATACTAAAGAATTCTCTCTTAACACGAGAAACTTATGCATAACGTCTTTCAAGGAGTCATTGATTTCAATGATTCTACGTAGGCGATAATTATTAGAGTTTGATTCAGTTACTAATTTAAATCCTAATTCTACATCAGAAATAGTTAATGACTGCGAGTTATCATAACTAACTGACTGATTATCTACAGAAGAATTACGATTAACATCAGAAGACGATTCTGACAGTTGACAAGAAGCTTCACAGTTTGAAGCATAAGCCGAAAAATTCATAGCATTTCCACCCATGCTAAAAGATAGCATCAGCAGCACAAAAGCTAATATGAATTTCGGCGAAAGTTTCATTGTATTTTTAGTTGTTTAAATCGTTCGTTATAGATTCGGCGACAAATGTAGCAATAAAATGTACACGAGTATCATTGTTCACATCATTTAAGCATAAAAATGGCTCAGTCTGAAACCTTGGGGGATTGCGTTAAAATTCTTATTTTGCATCATGAAAACATCCTCTTCCCAAACGATTGATCCTGTTGCTTCTTTAAGCTTGTTCTTGCCTTCAGGAATCCTTGATTACTTTACCCTAGTCAATCATGTTTCTCAGGATACTTGCTTTATTCTTTATTTAGA
>ENA-OQJX01000837-OQJX01000837.1-human-gut-metagenome-genome-assembly--contig:-NODE-837-length-11255-cov-1.602175_pt1 | contig 11255 bp, 12 predicted proteins | sample MGYA00242615_ERZ504782 | MGnify/ENA primary metagenome ERZ504782 (study PRJEB26092, sample SAMD00036354) | human gut metagenome | host: Homo sapiens | study: EMG produced TPA metagenomics assembly of... | reverse complement strand
AAACCCCATTGCCGGGCCATTTGTTATGGGCGTTTCCAGCGGCGCAAAGCTGGCGGTGGCCCTGACCATGGTGGTGTTTCTGGACCGCGGGATGCTGACCAGCTCGGCCATGATGATCGCGGCTGCCTTTGCGGGTGCATGCTTCCATGGCCTTTGTGCTGGCGGTGGCCCGGCGGGTGCAGCGCATGAGTATTCTGGTCATCTGCGGTGTGATGATCGGCTATATCGCTCCGCCATCACCGATATCGTGGTGGCCTTTGCGCAGGATTCCAACATCGTCAATCTGCACAACTGGTCGCAGGGCAGCTTTTCCGGCGTGACATGGGCCAATGTGCAGGCTGCGGCACTGGTGGTGCTGCCTGCGCTGGCGGCATCCTTTCTGCTTTCCAAGCCCATGGCCGCCTACCAGATGGGCGAGGAGTACGCCCGCAGCGTGGGCGTGAATGTCAAGCCTTTCTCGGCAGCGCTGGTGCTGCTATCCAGCCTGCTGGCGGCCTGCGTCACCGCCTTTGCGGGGCCGATCTCCTTTGTAGGCATCGCGGTGCCGCACCTTGTCAAACAGCTGCTGGGCAGCGCAAAGCCGCTGCATGTGCTGCCCGGGTGCTGTCTGGGCGGTGCGGCTTTCTGCCTGTTCTGCGACCTGCTGGCCCGCAGTCTGTTCGCGCCCACGGAGCTGTCCATCAGCTCGGTCACGGCCGTGTTCGGCGCACCGGTGGTCATCTGGCTGCTGGTGCGGCGCAATTCAGAGCGGGAGGGCGCATGATGAACGAAAAAGCACTTTGCACTGCGCGGGAGCTTGCCATCGGCTACGGCAAGACACCGCTGCTCTCGGATATTTGCCTCGGGGTGCAGCCGGGCCAGATCCTGACCTTGATCGGCCCCAACGGCGCAGGCAAATCCACCTTACTGCGCACACTGGCGGGCCAGCTGGCCCCCATGGGCGGTACAGTGCTGCTGGCGGGGAAGGATCTTACTGCCTATACCGGAACGGAGCGGGCCAAAAAGCTGGCTCTCATGGCTCCCCACAGCCGCCGGATGGAGCTGACCACCTGCTTTGACTTTGTTTCGGCTGGGCGCTATCCCTACACCGGACGGCTGGGCATTTTGTCTGCCGAGGACAGGCAGCAGGTGCACAGAGTTTTGGAGCTGGTGGGCGCGGCACACCTTGCAGACCGGGATTTTAACCGCATCAGCGACGGCCAGCGCCAACGCATCCTGCTGGCCCGGGCACTGTGCCAGCAGCCGGAAGTGATCCTGCTGGACGAGCCGACCTCTTTTCTGGATATCAAGGGCAAGATCGAGCTGCTCACCATTTTAAAGGAGCTGGCCCATACCGGTCAGCTGGCGGTGATCCTGAGCCTGCACGAGCTGGAATTGGCCGAAAAAATAGCGGACACGGTGGTGTGCGTTTCGCCCGGTGGTGTTTCCGGCGTGCTGACCCCGGAACAGGCGTTTCAGCCGGAGAACATCCGCACCCTGTACGGCCTGACCGAACAGCAGTACACGGCTCTGTTCGGCACACCGGAGCCGGAAGCCGAAAAGGCACCCGCCGGAAAGCCGCAGTTTGAGCATTACGTCCGCAGCGGGCAGAAGCTGCTGCGCTGCGGCTATACCACCGGCACCTGTGCCGCGCTGGGGGCTGCAGGGGCGGCGCGTCTGCTGCTGACCGGCCGCGAACCGGAAACGGTGGCTCTGCGCACGCCCAAGGGCATTGTGGTGGAGGTGGCACCCATTTACTGCCGCAGAACGGATGCCGGTGCGGTATGTGCCATCCGCAAGGACGGCGGCGACGATGTGGACGTGACCACGGGCCTGCCGGTGATTGCATCGGTGGTGCTGGAACCGGATGCCCCCGGCGTGCGCATCTTTGGCGGCGAGGGGGTGGGCCGGGTGACGAAGCCCGGCCTTGACCAGCCCGTAGGCGAAGCCGCCATCAACCATGTGCCCCGCAGGATGATTGCCGAAGCGCTGGAACGGGAAGCTGAAAATGCTGCCTACACCGGCGGCTTTGCAGTGACCATTTCCATCGAGGGCGGTGCCGAGACGGCAAAGCGCACCTTCAACCCGCACATCGGGGTGGAGGGCGGGCTTTCCATTCTGGGCACCAGCGGCATCGTGGAACCCATGAGCCAGCAGGCCATTCTGGATACCATCCAGCTGGAAATGAATCAGGCCGCACTGCGCGCAAAAAATGCCCCCGGCCCCCGGCGGCTGGTGCTGGCCCCCGGTAACTACGGGCTGGATTATCTGGCCAGCGCTCTGCCGCAGTTCGAGCGGTTCCCGGTGGTCAAGACCTCCAACTTCATCGGGGATACGCTGGATATGGCTGCCACGGCCAAATTTGAGGAAGTGCTTCTGGTAGGCCACGTGGGCAAGCTCTGCAAGCTGGCGGCAGGGGTCATGAACACCCACTCCCACACGGCGGATGGCCGCGCTGAAGTGTTTTGCGCCCATGCGGCGCTGTGCGGTGCCGCGCATGAGGTGTGCGCCGCCTGATGGATGCCGCCACCACCGATGCCTGCCTTGACATTCTGGACGGCGCGCAGCTGCGTGCACCGGTGCTGGAAGCATCCTTGCCGCCATCCAGATGCATCTGGACCGACGGGCAGGCGGGGCCTTCCGGGTGGGCGCGGTGCTCTTTTCCAACCAGCACGGCCCGCTGGGCGAGACAAAAACGGCAAAGGAGCTGATGCAGGAATGGCAGAACTGAAAGGTACATTTTACGGTGTCAGCAGTCGGCCCCGGCGACCCGGAGCTGATGACGCTGCAGGCTGTGCGGCTCATCCGGCAGTGCCCGGTGCTGGCCGCGCCGCAGACTGCTTCCGGCCAGATGCTGGCGCTGGACATCGCCCGCAGTGCGCTGGGAGAAGCGCTGGACGGCAAGACCATCGTCCCGCTGTACTTTGCCATGAGCCGTGACCCGGCTGCGCTGGCGGCTTTGCACGAAAAAGCCGCCGCCGCGGTGCGGCAGTATCTGGATGCCGGGCAGGACGTTGCCATGCTGAACATCGGTGATGTTTCCATCTATGCCACCTTTGGTTACCTGCAGGAGATCTTGCAGGCCGGGGGTTATGCCACCGCCATGGCGGCAGGCGTGCCCAGCTTTTGTGCGGCGGCGGCGCGGCTGAATGTGCCGCTGACCGGCGGCATGGATACGCCGCTTACCATTGCGCCCGGCGGCTGGACAGACCGCGTGCTGGAAATGCCCGGCACCAAGGTATTGATGAAAGCCGGCAGGCAATTGCCTGTCTTATTGGATACCCTGCAGCAGCAGATAAGCTGAAAAAAGCGCACTTGTGTGCAACTGCGGTCTGCCGGACGAGCGGGTCTACCCGGATCTTTCCCTTGAGCGGCCGCAGGAACAGGCCGGTTATTTTGCCACCGTTTTGGTAAAGGAGTAACGTTATGGTACATTTTGTTGGTGCAGGCCCCGGCGCACCGGACCTCATCACCCGGCGGGGCGCGGCCCTGCTTCAGAAAGCCGACTGCATCATCTATGCGGGCAGTCTGGTGAACCCGGCCCTGCTGGGCCTTGCAAAGGCAGATTGCGCCATTTATAACAGCGCTGAAATGACGCTGGAGCAGGTGCTGGATGTGATGCGGCAGATGGAGCTGCGGGTAAGATCACCGTGCGCCTGCACACCGGCGACCCTGCCTTTACGGTGCCATCCGGGAGCAGATGGATGTGCTGGACGCCGAGGACATTCCCTACGATGATACCCCCGGTGTGTCCAGCTTCTGCGGCGCAGCGGCGGCACTGAATGCAGAGTACACGCTGCCCACCGTCAGCCAGACCGTCATCATCACCCGCATGGAGGGCCGCACCCCGGTGCCGGAAAAAGAAAAGCTGGCAAGCCTTGCCGCCCACGGGGCAACGATGGTCATTTTCCTATCCATCGGCCTTGTGGACAAAGTACAGCAGGCGCTTCTGGCAGGCGGTGCCTATACGCCGGATACCCCGCAGCGGTGGTGTATAAGCCACATGGCCGGAGGAAAAACGGTGCGCTGCACCGTAGGTACGCTGGCGGAAAGCGTTCATGCAGCGGGCATCACCAAAACGGCGCTCATTGTGGCAGGCGGCTTTCTGGGCCGGAACTATGAGCGCAGCAAGCTCTACGACCCGGCCTTTACCACCGAGTTCCGCAAGGGGACAGACCAGTGACCCGCGCCTATCTGGCCTTTACGGCAAAGGGCCTTGCACTGGCCCAAAAACTGGCGGCGGCATATCCCGGCAGCGTGGCCCGCTGCGGCCATGAAGCCGGGCAGGTGCACCTTGCCGATTGGACGGCCCGCCAGTTTGCCGGGAGCGATGCCCTTGTTTTTGTAGGTGCTGTGGGCATTGCGGTGCGGGCCATTGCGCCCCACTGCCAAAGCAAGGCGCAGGACCCTGCCGTTGTGGTGCTGGACGAGTGCGGCCGCTTTGCCGTGCCCATCCTCTCAGGCCACCTGGGCGGTGCCAACGACCTTGCCCGGGCGTTTGCCGCTGTGTGCGGTGCGGTGCCGGTGATCACCACAGCCACCGACGCAAACGGTGTGTTTGCGGTGGACGAGTGGGCAAAGCACCAGAACTGCACCGTGCTGGAGCCGGAGCGCATCAAGCTTGTCAGCGGTGCACTGCTGGCGGGCAAAACGGTGCAGTTTGCATCCGACTGGCCCATTGCGGGTGCACCGCCTGATGGGATCACGGCGGGAGATGACCCGGACTTTGCCCTCACCCTCGTCGCCCGGCGGGGGATGCGCTGCATCGTGGTGCCGCGCATCGGCGTGCTGGGCGGTGGCTGCAAACGCGGCACCAGCGCCGAAACGCTGGCCGAAGCCTTTGCAGCTTTCTGTGCCCAGAACCGCCTTGCGCCGCAATGCATCACGGCGGCGGCAAGCATCGACTTAAAACAAAACGAGGCGGGCCTGCTGACCTTCTGTAAGAGCCACAGCTGGCCGGTGCAGTTTTTCACAGCGGAACAGCTGCGTGCCGCCCCCGGCAGCTTTACGCCTTCGGCCTTTGTGCAGAGCGTTACCGGCGTGGACAATGTCTGTGAACGGTCGGCAGTGCTGGCCGCAGGCGGGACACTCGTTTTTCACAAATATGCCCATACCGGCGTGACCTTTGCACTGGCCGTGCGGCCCTATGCCCCGGACTGGAGGTGGCAGAATGTTTGACCCGATGGAATTTGAGATCGACGAACCGGAAAAGGTAGTCTACGTGGTGGGCATTGGCCCCGGAGATGTTTACTACCTGACGCAGGAAGCCCAGAACGTTCTGGAACACGCAGATGCCATCTGCGGCTATAAACTTTATCTTGATCTGATCGAGCCGAAGTTCCCATGTGAGGAATATTATTCCACCGGCATGACCAAGGAGATCGACCGCTGCCGCTGGGCGCTGGAAAAGGCGGATACCGGCAGGCGCGTGGTGATGGTGTGCAGCGGCGACGCAGGCGTTTACGGCATGGCCAGCCCTGTGCTGGAACTGGCGCAGGATTACCCGGACGTTGCCGTAGAAGTGGTGCCCGGCCTTACGGCCGCCCTCAGCGGCGGGGCTGTGCTGGGCGCGCCGCTGGCCCACGATTTCTGCGTGATCTCCCTTTCCGACCGGCTTACCCCGTGGGAGGTCATCCAAAAGCGGCTGGCCTGCGCCGCGCAGGGAGATTTCTGCGCTGCACTCTATAATCCTTCTTCCAAGGGCAGGCCGGACTACCTGCAAAAGGCAGTGCGCATCCTGCGCGCAAACGGCAAGGCGGATGATACCGTCTGCGGCCTTGTGCGCAACATTGGCCGCGAGGCCAGAGCGCCCGGGTGCTGACGCTGGCCGAGCTGGAAAACACGCCGGTGGATATGTTCACCACCGTGTATATCGGCAACAGCAATACCCGCGCCCTTTCGGGCCGGATGGTCACGCCGCGGGGGTACCGTAAGTGAAGGCGGTCGTGTTCAGCGGCACCACCGAGGGCCGTCGTTTTTCCAAAAAGCTGGCAGAGCTTGGCGCTGCGGTAACGGTGTGCGTGGCAACGCCGCTGGGTGCCGAGGAACAGGGCGAATGGCGGGCATCACGGTCCACGCCGGGCGGCTGGGACCGGATGCCATGGCGGCGCTGCTGACGGGAGCAGATCTCTGCGTGGATGCCACCCACCCTTATGCAGTGGATGCCACCAGGAACATCCGCGCTGCAGCGGTGCAGGCGGGCGTGGAATACCGCCGCCTGCTGCGTGCGCAAAGCCCCTTGCCGCCCGGCTGTGCGGTGTTTGAAACAGCAGCGCAGGCTGCAGAATATCTGGCCGGGACAGAGGGCAATATCCTGCTTGCCACCGGTGCCAAGGAGCTGGCTGTGTTTGCCGGGCTGGAACCGGCGCGGCTTTACCCGCGCGTCCTGCCCACGCCGGAGGGCATTGCCGCCTGTGAAGCGGCCAATGTCCCGCACCGGAACATCATTGCCATGCAGGGGCCGTTCAGTCTGGCGCTGAATAAGGCGTTGATAACACAGTTTCAGATCCGGTACCTCGTCACCAAGGACGGCGGCGTAGCGGGCGGCTTTGCCGAGAAGGTGCAGGCCGCTGCCGATACCGGCGCACAGCTGGTGGTGCTGCGCCGCCCGCCGGAAACTGGCGAGACGGAAATACAAATTTTAGCGTATTGCAAGGAGATTTTGCAATGGTCACACTGATCGGCATGGGCAGCGGAAAATGGGAAGCCCTTTCGGCGCAGGCGCAGCAGGCTGTGCGCAGCGCGGGCCTTGTGTTCGGTGCAAAGCGGCTGCTGGCGGGCCTGCCTGCAGACTGCATGGCCCGGCAGTTCGCGTTCTACCAGCCCGCTGACATTCTGGAAACACTGGCACAAAACCCCGGGCAGGATGCTGCCGTACTTTACAGCGGCGATACCGGATTTTACTCCGGTGCGTCCGGTCTGCTCACGCCGCTGCGGGCGCTGGGCATCCCCGCGCGGGTGTATCCGGGCGTTTCCAGCATCCAGCTGCTTTCAGCGGCGCTGGGCCGACCGTGGCAGGACTGGAAGCTGGTCTCGGCCCATGGCTGCGCCTGCGACCCGGTGGCCGAGTGCATGATGAACCGTTCGGTGTTCTTCCTCACCGGCGGCACTGAAACGCCCGCCTCTCTGTGCCAGAAGCTGACCGATGCCGGTATGGGCGAAGCCCACGGCGTGGTGGGCGAAAACCTTGGCACCGAGGCGGAAGCCATCCGCTACGGCTCTGCTGCAGAGCTGGCGGGGCAGAGCTTTGCACCACTCAGTGTGCTTCTGGTGGAAAACTTTGATCTGCCGCAGCTGCGTGCGCCGGGCTTCCCGGACGAAAGCTTCATCCGGAGCGAGGTGCCCATGACCAAGCAGGAGGTGCGCGCTGCTGCGCTGGCAAAGCTGGCGGTAATGCCCACCGACACTCTGTGGGATGTGGGCGCAGGCACCGGCAGTGTGAGCGTGGAGCTTGCGCTGGCGGCACCCAAAGGCCGCGTTTACGCCGTGGAGTGTGAACCGGATGCCTGTGAACTGATCCGTAAAAACCGGGCAAAGTTCCAAACTTACAACCTCATCCTCATCGAGGGCCGCGCACCGGATGTGCTGGCAGACCTGCCTGCGCCGGATGCCGTGTTCATCGGCGGCACCAAGGGCGGCATGGAAGCCGTGCTGGATGAAGTGCTCGGCAAGAATCCGAACGCACGCATCTGCATTTCGGCCATTGCGCTGGAAACGCTGGGCGCTGCCATTGCCGCCCTCACGGCCCGGGGCCTGACCGCAGAGGTAACGCAGATCGCCGTCAGCCGCACAAAACCGGCGGGCCGACTGCACCTGCTCATGGCCAATAACCCCATCTTCCTCATTACGGGTACACGCAAATGATGCAATTCCTCATCGCCGCGCCTTCTTCCGGCAGCGGCAAGACCACTGTTGCCTGTGCAGTGCTGGCGGCGCTGAAAAAGCGCGGGGCCGACCCCTGTGCGTTCAAAAGCGGGCCGGACTACATCGACCCCATGTTCCACCGCTCGGCTCTGCAGGTGGACAGCCACAATCTGGATCTGTTTCTTTCCAACAGGGATATGGTGCGGGCCATTTTTGCCCGCTATGCCGCCGGGCATGGTGCCGCCGTGTGCGAGGGCGCTATGGGCTTTTATGATGGTCAGGGCCTGACCACCCGTGCCAGCGCTTGGGAACTGGCGGATACGCTGGGCCTACCGGTGCTGCTGGTGGTACAGCCCAAGGGTGCCAGCGTGACGCTGGCCGCGCAAATTCAGGGCCTTGTGAACTTCCGCAAAAACAGCCATGTTTCGGGCATCCTGCTCAATGATTGTTCCGAAAAGCTGTATAAAATGCTCAAGGCCCTGCTGGAAAGGGAGACCGGCCTGCCGGTGCTGGGTTATCTGCCCCATTTGCCGCAGGCAGCGGTAGAAAGCCGACACCTCGGCCTGAAGACTGCAGATGAAATTGCCGACCTGCAGGAAAAGATCGCCCTGCTGGCCGATGCACTGGTGCTGGATTGGCAGCGCCTTGCCGTGCTGACCGAAAAGCCTGCGCCGGAAGCTTTGCCGGGAGCAGCTGCACCCACATCCGTCCGCATTGCGGTGGCAAAGGACGAGGCGTTCTGCTTTACCTATGCCGAAACGCTGGACGCACTGCGGGATGCCGGGGCGGAGCTTGTGCTTTTCAGCCCGGTACAGGATGCGGTTTTGCCGGAAAATATAGGTGGCTGTATCTGCCGGCGCTACCCGGAGCTGTACGCCAAAACTCTGAGTGAAAACAAAACCATGCTGGCTTCCATCCGGCAGGCCGTGCAGGCGGGCCTGCCCACAACGGCCGAATGCGGCGGCTTTTTGTATCTGGGCCGGAGCCTTGAGGATGCCGACGGTAAGGCGTGGCCCATGGCAGATGTTCTGCCGGGCGATGGCATCCGGGTGGGAAGGCTGGTGCGCTTTGCTATGCCGAAATGACTGCCAAGGCGGACAGCATGCTCTTCTGCGCCGGAGAAACGCTGCCCATCCACGAATTCCACCACTGGGATTCCACCGCAAACGGCACTGCATTTACTGCCTGCAAAAACGAAAAAATGCAGTGGGAATGCGGCTTTGCAAACGAGAATTTCTATGCGGGGTTCCCGCATTTATACTGGGCGGGCACGCCCCTGCCGGGCCGCTTTGTGCGCGCGGCAGAACGATACAGCAAAACAAAAGGATGACCTAAATGACCGAAACGGAACTGAATGCACTTTTGGCGGGTATCACCCCTGCCAACGAAGCTGCCCGCGCGGCGGCACACGCCCACTGGGGCAACCTTGCAAAGCCTCTGGGCGGGTTGGGCCGGCTGGAGACCATGCTGGAGGATGCCGCCGCCCTTACCGGCAGTGCGGAGCTTGATCTTTCCCGCCGGGTGGTGGTGGTGCTCTGCGCGGATAACGGCGTGGTGGCGCAGGGCGTGAGCCAGACCGGGCAGAAAGTGACCCGTGCCGTGGCCGAAAACCTTGCCATGCGGCGCACCAGTGTGTGCCAGATGGCCCGCACGGCCCACTGCGATGTTCTGCCCGTGGATATGGGCATGGCAGGCGAACCGGTGCCCGGCGTGCGCAGCTGCCGCATTGCCGCAGGCACGGCGGATTTTACCCAAGGCCCTGCCATGAGCCGGGCCGAGGCCGTGCAGGCCGTTGGGGAGGGCATTGCCCTTGCCCGGGAACTGGCAGAGGATAGCTACAGGCTCATCGCCACCGGTGAAATGGGCATTGGCAATACCACCACCTCCAGCGCGGTGGCGGCAGTGCTGCTGGGCCAGCCCGTGGAGCTTATGACCGGGCGCGGTGCGGGCCTCTCGGACGAAGGGCTTGCCCGCAAGGTGGATGCCATCTGCCGCGGCATCCTTTGCAATGAGCCGGACCCGGAGGACCCGCTGGATGTGCTTTCCAAGCTGGGTGGCTTTGATATCGCGGGCCTGTGCGGTGTGTTTCTGGGCGGTGCACTGGCCGGTGTGCCGGTGCTGGCAGATGGCTTTATCAGCGGGGTGGCCGCGCTGTGCGCCGTGCGGCTGTGTCCGGCGGCGGCAAAGGCTGTGTTTGCAAGCCACTGCTCGGCAGAGCCTGCCGCGCGCATCGTGCTGGAAGCACTGGGCAAGGCACCCATCATTACGGCGGGGCTGCATCTGGGCGAGGGCACCGGCGCGGTGGCCAGCATCCCGCTGTGGGATATGGCGCTGGCCGTATACGGCGGGTGCTACTCCTTTGCGGAGGGCGGCATTGCGCCGTATACGCCCCAATGTTGACGCTGGTTCTGGGCGGCGCGGCCAGCGGCAAAAGTGAATATGCCGAGAGCCTTGTGCTGAAAACCACCGGCCCCCGCTACTATCTTGCCACCATGCAGGTGTGGGATGCCGAGTGTGCCGCCCGGGTGGAAAAACACCGCAAAATGCGGGCCGCAAAGCAGTTTGAAACGGTGGAGTGTCCCTTGCATCTGGACAATATGCGCCTGCCTGCGCGGGGCACCGCCTTGCTGGAAGACCTGGGCAACCTTGCGGCCAACGAGCTGTACGACCCGGCGGGAGCAGGGGAAAACGCGGCCAAAGCCATCCTGCACGGGCTGGAAAGCCTTGCAGCCCAGTGCGAAAACCTCATCGTTGTTTCCAACGAGGTGTTCAGCGGCGGGGCCGACTATGCCGGTGACACAGGCCGCTATCTGCTGGCACTGGCGCAGGTAAACAATGCCTTTGCCGCCCGGGCAGATGCGGTGGTGCGGGTGGTATGCGGCATCCCCGTGTACTATAAAGGAGTGGAAAAATGATCGTTTTGCAGACCATTGCGGTGGCCTTTGCCATGTTTTCGGCCATCCCGGTGCCGCAGTTCGAATGGAACGAAAAGAATATGCGCTACGCCATGTGCGCCTTCCCGCTCATTGGTGTCGTTATTGGTGCGGCGTGGTGTGTGTGTGGCGCGCTGCCCCTGCCGGGCCTTGCCAAGGCGGCAGGCTTTGCGCTGATCCCGGTATGGATCACCGGCGGCATCCATCTGGACGGCTATGCCGACACCTGCGATGCCCTTTCCAGCTACGGCGACCGAGAAAAGAAGCTGGAAATATTAAAAGACCCCCATTGCGGTGCCTTTGCGGTCATCCGGCTGTTGCAGCTATTTTCTGGCCTATTTTGCCCTGTTGCACCTTGTGTGACGCTTTTACTACCCGGCGTTGGGTGTGCTGTGGGTTCTGGCACGTGGTGCTGGAACGGGCGCTTTCGGGCCTTGCGGTGGCATCGTTCCCCATGGCAAAAACACCGGTCTTGCACAC
>ENA-OQJX01000836-OQJX01000836.1-human-gut-metagenome-genome-assembly--contig:-NODE-836-length-11259-cov-2.274704_pt1 | contig 11259 bp, 13 predicted proteins | sample MGYA00242615_ERZ504782 | MGnify/ENA primary metagenome ERZ504782 (study PRJEB26092, sample SAMD00036354) | human gut metagenome | host: Homo sapiens | study: EMG produced TPA metagenomics assembly of... | reverse complement strand
CACCGTTTTCTTGGTACCCACCGTGTACTCGTTGGAGGTGGTGGTCTCGGTGGTATAGGGGATCTCCTCCTGCCAGGTTTCCACCTTGTGATGCGCACTTCCAGCGTAGCTTCCTGCTTGGTCACGATCAGTCATCACCGGCCTGATGTTAGATTTCTCGTTCAGGGGCGCGCCCTTGAAATTGGTATTCAGTTCGCACAGCTCACGGAAGGTGAGGTCGTTTTTCTGGCGATGCTCCATAGCGTGTCGCCTGTGCCCACTGTGTAGATCTTTTCCTGCTGCTGCACACCGGAAAGTTCCTTTTCCACATCCGCTTCGTCCTGAAAGCTGTCGTTGAAGTAGATGCCGTTTTCCAGCGTGACTTCCTTGTTGAAGCCCACGGTCACGTTGGAGTTCTCAGGGTCCTCATAGGGTTCCAGCAGGCTGCTCAGGTAGCTCTGCAGGCTGACACCATCGCTGCATACTGCGGTCAGCTCACCATCCAGATACAGGGCCGTGCCCTCGCTGATCTCGTCGCTGGCGCTCTTCAGGATCGCGTCCGCCATCTCGTTTTCATCCATGGTCTTGTGGGCCACGGTAACGGTGTAGGTAGGCTCCACGGTCCACTTTGCATGGTCGGTGTCTGCGTAGTTGATACGCTCCTGCACCGCCTCACGGGCCGAGTTGAACACATCCTCATTGGCCACATAGCCGACGGTCTGACCGTTCACCTGCACCTCCAGCGCATAAGGCTGGCGGACGGTATGGTTGAACACGGTCACCATAACAGCCAGTGCGCACACCGGCAGCACATACATGGCCATGCGCGGCAGTGTTTTCAGGTTGCGGCGCACGCCGCTGGCCAGATAATGTACGCTGGCTTTGCAGGCTGCGGCAAAGCCTTTTTCTTTCCGCACCTGTTGGGCGTGCACCAGCAGCGAACCGCAGCCCCGGAAGAACAGCCAGATCGGGCCGAACAGTCGACTCCCGAACGACGTGCCGGCTGACCCCGGAACCGTCCACTAGCGCAGCATTTGCCAGCAGTGTCGTAAATGCCTGCCACAGCCACAGCCAGCCGCTGCGCAGGCCGCGCCCAACGCGGACGAATCCATACTCTGTAGAATAGCCCAGTGCATACAGCGTCTCCCCGATGACTGGCACGGCAGAATTCTGGGCAAGCTTTCTGCCAAAATCATTCACATGATTCTGGGTTTTACGGCGCAGCCGGTGCCGGTGCAAAAGCCCCATGCATTGCAGCTGTGCCCAAAGGGAGCGCAGCCTCTGGCCGCGTTTCGGTTTTACCGGTGAAGCGGGCTGCTGCTCCTTTGTCTTGTCTTCGATCAAAAGGGTTTTCTCCTTCCTTGCCGCCAATGCACACACGGTGCCGGGATAAGACGGCGGCGGTCTTGGGCGCACATGCCCTTTCCAGCAGGCTCATGCACACAACATTCTTATTTTATTATACACCCTGCCGTCTTTGAAACAAGCATTGTCACAAAATTTGGGCGGTTCTTTCACTTACTTTTCACCAAAAAGCTGTTTTATATCCTGCGGCAGCGGCTTTCCGCCACAGCAGTCTTCCAGTTATTTCCATTCGCCGGGCATTCCACCCGGATTCCGCCCTCCACCGGGGTGTACACCGGCACCCGGAAGCTCTGCCTTGCACAGTGCAGCGCCTGCCGCCCAATGCGCTCCCGCTCCCGCCGTAAAGGTCATCCCCAGCCAGCGGGTGGCCGATGGACGCAAAATGCACCCGGATCTGATGGGTGCGGCCCGTTACCGGCACACAGGCTGCAAGGCTCAGGCTGTTTTCTGCCTTTAATATGGTATACTCGGTACGGCTGGGCTTGCCGTCCGGGGTCACGCAGCGGCCAATGATGCTCTCCGTCTGGCGGCCAATGGGCGCGTCGATCACGCCCGGACCCAGCGGCAGCTCTCCCTCCACAACGGCATAGTAGAGTTTTTCCACATTCCGGGCCAGCAGCGGCGCAGCATAGGCGTGCTTTGCAGCCAGAACAAGGCCGCTGGTGTCCTTATCGATACGGTTCACCGGGCGGAACACCGGGCTGATGCCCTGCTGCGCAGCCCATGCCGCATACCCGTTGGCAAGGGTATCGTAGGGGTAGTTCAGGGTGGGGTGCACGGCCAGATGCGGCGGCTTTTCCAGCACCACTGCAAAGGCATCCTCATAGACCACGTTTACCGGGATCTCCGGCTGCGGGGCCACGCCTTCCCCTTCCGGCGGCAGCTCAAAGCTGACCGTCTGCCCCGGGTACACCCTGCGGTTGGCAAGGACAGGCTCTCCATCCGCAAAAAAGCCGCTGCCCCGGAACTTGACTGCACGGGCAAGGTCGGTAGAAACGGCACACTGGCGCAGAAAATTGCGCAGAAGCACTCCGTTTTGGGTCTGCGGCGTATCGGGCACCGTAAAAAACAGCCGCATATGCACCCACCTCCTGCGCAAAAAAGCATAAAAATATATAAGATATTATATCAAAAAAGGCTTCTACTTGCAAATCCTGCTTTTTTATGGTATCATGAGGAGCGGAAAACGAGTGGAACATACGGCGGCGGGGCGGCTTTGACCGCTCTGAGGAAAGTCCGGGCCTCACAGAGCACGGTAACTGCTAACGGCAGCCGAGGGTGACCTTAGGGAAAGTGCAACAGAAAACAAACCGCCGCAGCAATGCGGTAAGGATGAAACGGCGAGGTAAGAGCTCACCAGCGCATGGGTGACCATGCGGCTTTGTAAACCCTACCGGAAGCAACGCCTATATGGGACGTACAGCGCTGCTCGCGTGTCCCGAAGGCGGCACGAACCTGTCAGCAATGGCAGGTCTAGACAGATCGTCGTTTAATACAGAACCCGGCTTACGGTCTATCTCGTTTTCCATTTTTCAGTCTTTGATTCCCGCACATTTTTGTGTTGGGATTTTTATTTTTGTCTTGCCCGTCTTTCTCCGTCGGGCAGTGCGAGATGGAGAGAGCGCGGCTGTTTTGTTTTTGTCATTGTTCTTTTACTTCCCGTTTGGGTCTGTTTGTGGTATACTATGTGCACTGCAGGAAATTGCAGTCAACTAAGAAAGACAGGATGTGAAATCCTCCGATGAAAGATGGTTTTTTGAAAGCAGCCGCCCTTTCTCCCGCACTGCGGGTGGCCGACTGCGCCTATAATGTCCGGCAGATCACGGATGCTTTGCACAAAGCCGCAGCCCGCGGCGTAAAGCTGGCCGTGTTCCCCGAGTTCTGCCTGACCGGCTATACCTGCGGCGACCTGTTTCTGCAGCGCACGCTGCAGACCGGTGCACTGGATGCCCTGAGCACCCTGCTTGATGAAACAAAAGCACTGGACGTTGTCACGCTGGTGGGCCTGCCGCTGCTGGTGCACGGCAAGCTGTACAACTGCGCCGCCGTGCTATGCCATGGCCGCATTCTGGGTCTTGTGCCCAAGACCTATTTGCCCAACTACGGCGAGTTCTACGAAAAGCGCCAGTTCACCCCGGGCAGCACCGAAGTGGAGCTGGTGGAGGTGTGTGGTCAGCAGGTGCCCTTTGGCACTTCCCTGCTGTTCCGCTGCCGCCAGATGCCCAGCTTTGTGCTGGGCGTGGAGATCTGCGAGGATCTGTGGAGCGCCCTGCCGCCCTCCACCTTCCACGCGCTGGCCGGTGCGACCGTGATCGCAAATCTTTCCGCCAGCGATGAGACCGTCGGCAAGGCCGAGTACCGCCGGGCGCTGGTGTCCAACCAGTCTGCCCGTCTGCTGTGCGGCTACCTGTATGCTTCCGCCGGGCACGGTGAGAGCACGCAGGACATGGTGTTCGCCGGCCACGACCTGATCGCCGAGAACGGCACTATTCTGGCGGAGAACGCCCCCTTTGACGGCGGCTGTGCCGAGACTGAGATCGACTGCCAGCGCATGGAAGCCGAGCGTGCCCGCAACACCAGTTTTGAGCTGAGCGGCGAGGGCTACCAGACCGTGGAGTTCGATCTGCAGCCGGTGGAGACCACGCTGACCCGCTGGATCGATCCCGCACCCTTTGTACCCAGCGACCCCAAGCGCCGAGCCGAGCGCTGTGAGCTGATTCTGAAAATGCAGGCCGACGGCCTTGCAAAGCGGCTGGAACACGCCCACGCAAAAACCGCCGTTATCGGCATTTCCGGCGGCTTGGACAGCTGTCTTGCGCTGCTGGTGGCCGTGCGTGCCATGAAGCAGCTGGGCCGTCCCACCAGCGACGTGCTGGCTGTGACCATGCCCTGCTTTGGCACCACGAAGCGCACCCGCAGCAATGCAGAGATCCTGTGCGATGAGCTGCAGGTCTCCTTTAAAGAGATCGATATCGCCAACACGGTGCGCAGCCATTTTGCGGACATCGGTCAGGATGAGAGCGTGCTGGATGTCACCTTTGAAAACGGACAGGCCCGCGTGCGCACGCTGGAGCTGATGGACACCGCCAACCGCACCGGCGGTCTCGTGGTGGGCACCGGCGACCTTTCGGAGCTGGCGCTGGGCTGGGCCACCTACAACGGCGACCACATGAGCATGTACGGTGTGAACGCCGGTGTGCCCAAAACGCTGGTGCGCCACCTTGTGCGCTACGAAGCCGACATTGCCGCCACCGATGCTCTGCGCACGGTGCTGCTGGATATTCTGGATACGCCCGTCTCCCCGGAGCTGCTGCCTGCCAAGGACGGCGAGATCGCGCAGAAGACCGAGGACCTTGTGGGACCCTACGAGCTGCACGATTTCTACCTGTATCAGGTGCTGCGCTTCGGCTTTGGCCCGGCCAAGATCTTCCGGCTGGCAAAGACTGCATTCGCAGGCCGGCCGGAGTACCCAGACAGCGTGCTGTACAAGTGGCTGCGCAACTTCTACTGGCGGTTCTTTGCCCAACAGTTCAAGCGCAGCTGCCTGCCCGACGGCCCCAAGGTGGGCAGCGTGACCCTTTCGCCCCGCGGCGACTGGCGGATGCCCAGCGATGCCTGTGCCGCACTGTGGCTGGCCGAGCTGGAACAATTACAGATCAAGGATTAACGCATGAAAAACAAAAAGCTGCTTACCAATCTTCTCTTTGCCGTGGTCATTCTGGCCATTGCCGCTGTGCTGCTGGTGGTGCGCCGCGTGCACGCTTCCGGCTCCGGGCTGCGGGCCGAGCTGATCTACGGCGACAACAACACCACCATGAACCTGCCGCTGGACGTGGATGAGACCTATGATGTGGACACCGGTTACTATACCGTCCACATTCAGATCAAGGACGGTGCAGCCCGGTTCGTGGATTCGCCCTGCCCGGATCACATCTGTGAAGGCTTTGGCTGGCTTTCCAACGAAGATCAGACCGCCACCTGCCTTCCGGCCCGTGCAGTGCTGACCATTGTACCTGTTTCCTGACAAAAAAGGAGTGGTTTTGAATGATGGATGAAAACGATCGTTCCCACGAAGATTACCGTTCTCTGCGGCACATCAGCCGCAAGGAAGGCTCTGAGGATACTGCGCCCATCGAGGTAGACAGCTCGGCGTTTTTTTCCGAGCTTCCGCCGGAACAGCCCAGCACACCGCCTCCGGCCCAGCTCCCCAGAAGCCGCCGCGCAGCGGCACAACACACCCGTACCGCCCAAGGCCCAGCCGCCCGTGGATGGAGCGTGGCAGTACCTTCCAAGTGGGGGAAAATTTTGCTGATCTTACAAGGTATTTTAAGCATTCTGGCACTGGTGCAGTTGTGGCGCACCCAGATGCTGCCGGTGCTGTATCTGGTCATTCTGGCCGCGCTGCTGGCGCTTTTGTGGCTGCTGGTAAAGCGCTGTCAGGAGTACAATGTTCCCGGCAGGTGGCCCGGGTATTCTCGGTGTTCCTGTGCGCTGCCATGGCGCTGGGCTGCTTCTGGGCCCAGCAGGGCCTTTCTGCCCTGGGCAGCATGACCTCTGGCCTGCTCACCGGTGCCGAGGCCAACAAGATCACCAAGGAGCCGTTTGTGATCTACCTCAGCGGCGTGGACACCCGCGGCGAGTTGACCGAAAATGCCCGCAGCGACGTGAATATCCTTGCTGCCGTGAACCCTGTCACCAAGAGGGTGGCCCTGATCAACACCCCGCGCGACTACTACGTAGACCTTGCCGGCACCGACAGCAAGGATAAGCTGACTCACGCCGGTCTGTACGGCGTGGAAACCAGCATGGCCACACTGGGCAATCTGTACGGCGTCAATGTGGACCATTACATCCGCATCAACTTTGCGGGCTTCATCAGCATCATCGATGCGCTGGGCGGCGTGGATGTCTACTCCGATCAGGCGTTCACTTCTGTGGGCAGCCCCGGCTACTATGACCCCACCACCTTTGTGGAGGGCTGGAACCATCTGGACGGCAAGGCCGCTCTGGCCTTTGCCCGTGAGCGTCACGCCTTTGCATCCGGCGATATCCAACGCGGCATCAACCAGATGAAGGTGATCGATGCCATGCTGAACAAGATCAAGTCCCCTGCCCTGCTGATGGGCTTTTCCAAGATCATGGATGCCGCAGCCGACTGCTTCGTCACCAGCTTTTCACAGGATCAGATCAGTGCGCTGGTACGGATGCAGCTGAGCGACTTTGCCGAGTGGGATATTGAAAGCTATACCGTCACCGGCACAAGCTCCAGCAGCACCAAGTGCTACTCTGCCAAAGGACAGAAGCTCTACGTCATGAAACCGGACGATGCTTCTGTGAGCAAGGCCAGGGAAATGATCGCGTCCGTGCTGGGCGGTGAGGGCACCGTTGCCGACACCACTCAGAAGCCGGAAAAGACCGATGTGTTCACCCCCACCACCGACCCGAACGCCGCTGTTTCGGAGGTGCCCGCCGAGAGCGTTCCCGAGGAAGTGCCGCCGACAGCCTGCCGGAAGAGACCGTCCCGGCTGACCAGCCTGCAGATGCAGAGCAGCCTGCCGACACCCAGCCGCAGGAGCCGGAGGTCCCCGCCGAGGGCGAGACCGGCAGCGGTGATACGGCCGGAGAAGCACCGTCCATCTCCCTGCCCACACAGGAAGAGGTGGAACAGGCTGCATCGTCCATCTACAATGCGGCTTCCTCCATCTGGGGTGCCATTCAGGATGCTGCTTCGCAGCAGAACGACGCGGCCTGACGATTTAAAATGTCCTCCGCGCAAGCTCCGGACTCTATCGCGGAAATATTATTTTATTTGCAAAACAAGGAAACAACTGCAGGTTCGTTTCCCTGTTTTGCTTTTTCACCAGAAAATCCGTGCCGATAAACTGCATAAAAATGCCGCCTGCATCTTGAACCAATGCAGGCGGCTTTCTCATTCTATAAAATCATTATGCCTTGATCTCGTTCCAGACGCTCTTGCCGTCCAGAGAGGAAGCATCCACATCAAGATACTCGCAGATGGTCTGGGCGATGGTGCCAAAGCACAGACGGGTGCCAAGGTCAACGCCAGGCTTCACGCCCTTGCCGCAGATCAGGTACGGCACATACTCGCGGGTGTGGTCGGTGGTCTTGGTATAGGACGGGTCGCAGCCGTGGTCAGCGGTGACCATGAGGAGATCGCTCTCCCGCATTCCGGGGATGAAGTCGGCCACGAACTTGTCAAACTCGGTGGCAGCGGCGGCATAGCTGCTACATCGCGGCGGTGGCCGTAGAGCATATCGAAGTCCACCAGATTCACAAAGGCAAGGCCCTCAAAGTCGCGGGTCTGCAGTGCCTTGGTGAAGGCGATGCCATTGGTGTTGCCAGTGGTCTTGATCTTTTCGGTCACGCCCTCACCGTCGAAGATGTCAAAGATCTTACCCACAGCGATCACATCCCTGCCAGCATCTTTCAGCAGATCCAGCATGGTAGCGCGGGGCGGCTTGAGGCTCAGGTCGTGGCGGTTGGTGGTGCGGTAGAAGGTATCCGCAGTGTGGCCCAGGAAGGGGCGTGCGATCACGCGGCCCACGCCGTACTCGCCCTTGAGCATCTCGCGGGCGATCTCGCAGTAGCGGTACAGCTCATGCACCGGCACCAGCTCTTCGTTGGCGGCCACCTGAAATACACTGTCGGCACTGGTGTAAACGATAAGGGCGTTTTCTTTCATGGCCTGCTCGCCGTAATCCTTCAGTACCTGCGTGCCGGAGTAAGGCTTGTTGCACAGCACCTTGTGGCCGGTCTTTTCCTCAAACTCGTGGATCAGCTCATCCGGGAAGCCGTTCGGGAAGGTGGGCAGCGGCTTGGGGCTTACCACACCGGCGATCTCCCAGTGACCAATGGTGGTATCCTTGCCCATGCTCTGCTCCTGCAGGCGGGCAAAGGAGCCGATGGGCGCTGCGGTCTTTTCGCCTGCGGTCACACCATCAATGTTGAACATGCCCATCTTTTGCAGGTTGGGGCAGTTGAAGTTGGGATGTTTTGCAATGGCACCCAGGGTGTTGGTGCCCTCGTCGCCAAAGGCGGCGGCATCCGGCTCTGCACCGATTCCAAAGCTGTCGAGGACGATCAGAAAAACACGCTTTTCCATATCGTTTTTTCTCCATTTCTTCCGGGGACCTGCCCCGGATAAGTGACACTATCTTTACTTATCATTATAAGCAAATCCTGTGCCGGATGCAAGCTTTTTCGCCTTCCCGCAAATATCCGTCATTTTCACCAAAATGTTCGTCATTTTGTTCACGAATTGACCGGGCGTTTTTTCATTTTTAAACGTAAATGCGTCATTCCGTGGCAAAGATTTCTTGACCGCCTAAAAAATTCAGCCACAGCGCAAAGTTTTCCTTGCCCTATTGTATCCCAGCGGATATAATAATAGGTGGAAAAGTTTTGAACCACAGGATTTTTCCGCTTTTGTACCACAGCACGGGATTTTTCCCGTTGGCCACGTGCAGCTGTCTGTATGACAGCGGACAGCCTGCCGCAAAATAGAGAATGTGAAGTTGTAGTTGGAGGTAGTAAAAGTATATGAGAAAAACAAAGATCATCTGCACTCTGGGCCCGTCCACCGATCAGGAAGGCGTTCTGCGCGAGCTGGTCGCCAACGGCATGAATGTTGCCCGTTTTAATTTTTCCCACGGCTCTCACGAGGAGCATCTGGGCCGCTTTGAAAAGCTGAAGGCCATCCGTGAAGAGCTGGGCAAGCCGGTCGCTGCCCTGCTGGACACCAAGGGCCCCGAGATCCGCCTGAAGGACTTCAAGAACGGCACTGAAATGCTGGAAGCCGGCCAGACCTTCACCCTGACCACCCGCGAGGTGGAAGGCACCAAGGAGATCTGCTCCATCACCTATAAGGACCTGCCGCAGGACGTGCAGCCCGGCGGCACCATCATGCTGGACGACGGCCTGATCAAGCTGCAGATCATCACCGTGAACGACACCGATATCGTGTGCAAGGTGCTGAACAACGGCAAGATCAAGAACAAGAAGGGTGTCAATGTGCCGGCGTGCATCTGTCCATGCCGTATATGAGCCAGCGCGACCGCGACGATATCATCTTTGGCGCACAGCAGGCTTTGACTTCATCGCTGCTTCCTTCGTGCGCACCGCGCAGGATGTGTACGATATCCGTAACCTGCTCAACGAATATGATTCCGATATCCGCATCATCGCCAAGATCGAGAACCGTGAGGGCGTGAACAACATCGACAGCATTCTGGCTGCAGCCGATGCTGTCATGGTGGCCCGCGGCGATCTGGGCGTTGAGATCGACTTTACCGAGCTGCCCGGCATTCAGAAGAATATCATCGAGCGCTCCTTCTCCTTTGGCAAGCCCATCGTCACCGCTACCCAGATGCTGGACAGCATGATCGTGAACCCCCGTCCCACCCGCGCCGAGATCTCTGACGTGGCAAATGCCATCTACGACGGCACCTCTGCATCATGCTTTCCGGCGAGACTGCTGCCGGTGCTTACCCCGTGGAGGCCCTCAAGACCATGTCTGCCATTGCTGAGCGCACCGAGCAGGAGAATCACGCCCGCTTTGTTCCCCTCACCGAGAACACCGGCAAGATCAGCGTGAGCGATGCAACTGCACACGCTGCCTGCCTGACCGCCAAGGACGTGAACGCTGCCGCCATCCGTCACCGTGTCCGAGTCCGGCAACACCGCCCGTCTGCTGAGCAAGTACCGCCCCAAGCAGCCCATCATTGCCTGCGTTATGGACGAGCAGGTGCAGCGTCAGCTCTCCCTGAGCTGGGGCATCACTTCCCTGCTGATGGGCCCCGCCCACAGCACCGATGAGCTGATCGAGATGTCCACCGCTCTGGCCGAGAAGAACGGCTACCTGCACAACGGCGAGCTGGCCGTTGTGACCGCAGGCGTGCCCGTGGGCGTTTCCGGCACCACCAACATGATCAAGATCCACATGGTGGGCAACTGCCTGGCCACCGGTGTAGGCGTGGGCCGCGGCAAGACCGATCTGGTCTCCGCCAGCGGCAAGGCCTGCGTCTGCCGCACTCTGGAGGAGGTCAAGGCAAAGTTCCGCCCCGGCATGGTGCTGGTCGTTCCCTCCACCACCAACGAGATGCTGGGCTATGTCCGCGATGCCGCCGCTCTGGTGGTCGAGGAGCCCGGCTGAACAGCCACGCTGCATCGTGGGCAACTCCCTGCTCAAGCCCACCATCGTGGGTGCTGCAGGTGCCTGCAGCCACATCCGCGACGGCCTGGATATCGCTGTGGATTGTGTCCACGGCAGCGTCCAGCGCCTGCAGGCCTGATCCTGAAGGAGAACATCATGGAACGCATTGCAAGCTTCTGTGTCGATCACACCAAACTGGACCGGGGCATGTACCTGAGCCGCCAGGACGGTGATGTGCTGACCTGGGACATCCGGATGAAGAAGCCCAACCAGGGCGATTATCTGACCACCGGTGCCGCCCACACGCTGGAGCACCTGTTTGCCACCTACGCCCGCAACAGCGCGGTGAAGGACGGCGTGATCTATGTTGGCCCCATGGGCTGCCGCACCGGCTTCTACCTGCTCCACCCGCGGGCTGACCCCGGCGCAGGCATTGGAGCTGACCGTGGATTCCTTCCGCTTCATGGCCGCCTTTGAGGGGGATATCCCCGGTGCCAGCGAGGTGGAATGCGGCAACTACCGCGATATGGATCTGCCCGCCGCCAAGGCCGAGGCAGCCGCCATGCTGCCGGTGCTGGAAGCACTGACCGCTGACCAGCTGCACTACTAAGCGATACAGCAAAAGACCTCCCCGTGCAGGTGCTGCCTGCATGGGGAGGTCTTTTTACGTTTCAGGAAAGCTCTTTTGCGGAGTGCTTACTCCACGATGATGCTCTTGCCGGTCATCTCAGCGGGGACAGGCA
>ENA-OQJX01000834-OQJX01000834.1-human-gut-metagenome-genome-assembly--contig:-NODE-834-length-11280-cov-3.411997_pt1 | contig 11280 bp, 12 predicted proteins | sample MGYA00242615_ERZ504782 | MGnify/ENA primary metagenome ERZ504782 (study PRJEB26092, sample SAMD00036354) | human gut metagenome | host: Homo sapiens | study: EMG produced TPA metagenomics assembly of... | reverse complement strand
TTTTTCTTTTCATTTATATTTAGACATAAATGCTTTTTTTTAGCTATGTTTGCACGATAAAAAGCATAAAGAAGTCAAGCATGAAACCAATCAAAAAAATTCTGATTATTCGATTTAGACAAATAGGGGACTCTATTCTGGCTGTTGCATTGTGCAGTACGCTGAAAAAAAGTTTTCCCGATGCAGAAATACACTTTGTGCTGAATAAAAATATAGCATCGCTCTATGAGGGTCACCCGGACATAGATAAGGTTATTACATTTGACAAGAATGAGAATAAACCATTCACTGCTTATATAAAAAAAGTATGGCAAGTGACGCACCAAAACAAATACGATGCCATCATCGATATGCGTTCTACGATCCGGACTCTTTTTTTCTCTCTTTTTTCATTAAAAACCCCTTTCCGGATAGGGCGTATCAAGGGATACACACGTTTTCTATTAAATTATCGAACAGACACTTACAGCAACAGCCTAACAAGTGATATGGTAGAACGCAACCTATTGCTTGCAGCACCATTAGAGAAAATCAGGCCTATTCAATATACAAAAGAATTCAGGTTATACCTCACTGACCAGGAGAAAAAAGACTTTCGATATTATATGGAAAAGGAGGGGATAGATTTCGCGCGCCCTGTATTCCTAATAGGAGTCACCACCAAGCTCCTCCATAAAAAATGGAATACGGAGTTTATGATAACCACACTTAAAAGAATATTGGAAGAATACAAGGACATACAAATGATCTTCAACTATGCACCGGGGTATGAAGAAGAAGATGCAAGAAATATCTACAAGGAATTGGGATGTCCGGAACGCATCAAGATTGATATACAAGCCTCTTCATTACGACAACTGGCAGCACTTTGCGCAACTGCTCGTTTTATTTCGGAAACGAAGGAGGAGCCCGACACATTGCGCAAGCCCTCGAAATTCCTTCATTCGCTATTTATTCACCAAGCGCCTCTAAATCAATGTGGTTACCTGCAAATTCCGTACTTGCCCGAGGTATTAGTCCCGACGATATTCTTCCGCCGGAACAACAAGCAACATTAACTTATGAAGAACGTTTCGCATCAATTACCCCGGAAAAGGTATACGATCAATTAACTTCGACATTAAGACAATTGAGCTAACTCGCGATATAAATCAAGATAAGCTTGTATATGCTTCTCGTAACTGAATGAAGCTGCATGTTCTTTCATTCTGGTCAAGCGTTCCTCATCTTTATAGAAATCAGGCAAATGTTCCCGGATACTTTGCACCATAGATTCTGTATCCAAATGTTCCCACATGATGGCATGTCCATTACAAACTTCCGGCAAACTAGTGCGATTAGCAGCAAATACAGCCTTTCCAAACTGCATAGCTTCCACCACAGGGAGTCCAAAACCCTCTCCTTCACTAGGAAACAGGAACGCCTCACAGCTCCGATACAACCATATCTTTTCACTTTGAGTGATTACATCTGTCAAAAACACATTAGTGACTTGCTTCTCACGAATCAGATTACGCACTTCTTCAGCATAAGCGAAATGGGCATCTCCACAAATATACAAATCATATTCCGGGAAATGGCGCATTACGTCAACCAGGAGATGGAAATTCTTTTTCCTACGGATCTGTCCAATCGTAAAAAAGAAAGGACGTCCCGTCGCAAAAGACGGCTGGGTTCCTTCCAACATATCGATCCTCTCCACCCAATTATAGATGACCCGGATCTCTTTCCCCTTCAAATCTATATGTTGACGAATGACATCTGCGACATAATGAGAAATCGTTGTGACTACTGCTGCCTTATTGACCTTATTCTGCATCCGACGAAGATACATTTTAGCCTTCCAAGGCTTTTTCTCCGTTAAGAAATTAAAGTCATGTATAGTAAAGATAAACTTTGTACCACCGGCAATACGCAACAACTTCCGCTGCTGATTCACCGCATGCCATACATCTACTTTAGGAAGAGTAAAAGGGAAAAACTTATTGATACGACGTACCGGAACAGAAGTCACATTCGGGCCAAATTCCTGCATATATTTCTGTCTCAACAAATATACAAAATGAAGATCCTCTATCGGCATAGACGAAAAAGCGGCCGCATAGTTGGCCGCAATCTGTCCGAAACCAGCTGTTAGACTACCATAATTCGTAAGATCTATCAGTACCTTTTTCTTTCGTTGTATCTCTTTTTCCATCATTATTTGATTCTACGCTCTTTCGGCTCAAAAACAACTAAATTGAATTCCTGCGAATATCAACCTACAATCCCTTCTATTTTTGCAATAACCTGTTCCGGCTTTATATCTCTTAAACAGGCATAATCACCACGCCAGCAAGGCTTCTGTCCATATACAGAGCAGGGACGGCATGACAAATCAAGTTGCACGGTATTAACCGGCAATTGCTTCCAGCCCATAAAACCAGCATAAGGATGAGTGGCCCCCCAAATAGAAACAACCGGAATATTGACCAAGGACGCCAAATGCATATTGGCAGAATCCATTGAAAGCATCACATCCAAATGGCTCATCAGGTTCAGCTCGGTACGCATATTCAGTTTACCGATCATTGAAACAACAGAAGGATATTTAGCAATCCATGCGTCAAACACTTCCTGCTCATTTTTGCCGCCTCCAAAAAGAAACACTTTCACTTGTGGGTTAGCCGCAAAATGTGCTATAACCTGCTCTTGCAACTCTAACGGATAAATCTTACCTCTGTGTTTGGCAAAAGGAGCTATACCAATCCATTTTTGATTTTCTTTAGGTCCTGTGACTGGCTCTATCTCTGCAAAATTACCTTTTCCTTCGCCATAAATAGAAGAGAAATTTAATAAAACCGGTAAACCTAGCTTCTCAAGCACATCGGCATAACGGCGAAAAGAACTCTTCTGATTCTCCATCACCTTATCATGACGACGAACCAGTTTCTTTTTACCGGCCCTTCCTTTACATATGGAAGCTACCGGTTTATTGGCAAGACGGAATCGCAGACATAAATATTTGGAACGAAGCACATGATGAAAATCTGCAATGTAATCAAAATGCATCGCCTTCAACTCCGAATAGAGGCTATTCAAGCCCCAAAGCCCCTTGTGTTTACCTGTTAAGTCAGCTCCGACAAAACCTACATTCGTAGGCAGCCCCTGAAAGAGCGGCTGCCATACAGCACGACTTAACACTGTTATTTCGTGCTGCGGGTATTGCACAGCCAGCGAATGTATTACCGGTATTGTCATGGCTACATCGCCAAGAGCTGAAAAACGAATAATGAGAATACGCGCCATTCGTTATTTTTTTGCATAAAGCACCGGATTCAATGCCGGGTCATTATACATCTTCATCTGTTTATATACCTTCATATATTTTCTCCCGGCTTCGATATCAGCTAATAACTGCTCAATAGCTGTAGAGAGGTCTTTACGTTGTTCCAGCAGGATATTCAGCTTAGTCTGACATTGAAGACGGTGTTCCTCTGTAGTATCCGTACGTTCCACTTCCTGCTGCATGTGGTAAATTTTCAATGCAAGAATTGACAAGCGGTCAATAGCCCATGCAGGACTTTCTGTATTGATCGTTGCGTCAGAGAGAGGTTTTACTTCTTTGTATTTGTCTAAGAAGTAACTATCGATTAATTCCACCAAGTCTGTACGATCCTGATTTGATTTATCAATTCTTCTTTTCAAAGCCAATGCTTCTACCGGATCAATCTGCGGGTCACGGATAATATCCTCAAAATGCCATTGCACAGCATCAATCCAGTTCTTTAGATATAAATAATACTCAATAGTTTTCAACTCGTAAGGATTGTTCATCGGAGCATCCACACTATCCGTTACATGGTAATCAGTTGTCGATTTCCAAAAAATCTCGTTGCAAAGGTTACTAAATGTCATAATCTTAACTAGCTAATAGATATATAATAGGGCAAATCTATGTAATATTTTTCAGACAAGCAACCCTTTCTTACTTTTTTATTTGTTACCTTTGTGGGTATAAAAGATGAATTGTATATGAAAATTATTATCGACAATAAAATACCATTTATAAAAGAAGCGGTTCAGAGAATAGCCGATGAGGTGGCTTGTGTACCGGGGAAAGATTTCACTCCGGAGCTCGTACGGGATGCAGACGCACTCATTGTCCGTACCCGCACACATTGCAACCGGGATTTATTGGAAGGTAGTCGGGTAAAATTCATAGCAACGGCAACCATAGGTTTCGATCACATTGATACAGAGTATTGCAAACAGGCAGGCATAGAATGGACAAATGCTCCGGGATGCAATTCTGCTTCTGTCGCCCAATATATACAGTCATCGCTTCTGGTGTGGAAATCTTGCAGAAACAAAAAGTTAAACGAACTGACGATTGGAATCATAGGAGTGGGAAACGTAGGGAGTAAAGTAGCTAAAGTTGCCCGGGATTTTGGCATGCGCGTTTTACTGAATGATTTGCCACGGGAGGAAAAAGAAGGAACAGAGCAGTTCGCTTCACTAAGTAAAATAGCAGAAGAATGTGATATCATTACCTTTCACGTACCTTTATATAAGGAAGGGAAATATAAAACCTTCCACTTGGCAGATGAGAACTTCTTCCAGTCACTCAAACGAAAACCGGTTATCATTAATACCTCCCGAGGAGAGGTCATTGACACCAATGCTCTTTTAAAAGCCCTAGACAGCCGGATCATTTTAGATGCCATCATTGATGTATGGGAACATGAACCGGAAATTAACCGTGAGTTACTGGATAAAGTATTTATTGGCACTCCCCACATTGCGGGTTACTCTGCCGATGGAAAAGCAAACGCCACACGCATGTCACTGGATGCCATTTGCAAATTCTTCCAAATAGAAGCTGATTATAAAATAAACGCACCGGCACCCGCCTCTCCTATTATACATGCCAAAAACCATGAAGAAGCAATCCTCCAAATATATAATCCAGTCGAAGATAGCACCCGATTGAAAAATCAACCGGAACAATTCGAAACCTTACGCGGGGATTATCCTTTGCGACGAGAAGAGACAGCTTATTTAATCAAGTATTAAGAAATAAGTATTAAGTATTAACCGTAGCGACCGAGAACTTCATGAAATTCCGTCAAACGATTATCTGCATGGAGTAATACTTAATTAATACTTATTTCTTAATACTTGTTCTATGACTTGCGGGAAGTGTTCATATTCCAAGGCATGCACTTTTTTGGCTACATCATCCGGAGAATCTGTCGGAAGAACAGGACAAGTAGCCTGGAAGATTGCATTTCCTTCGTCATAATGCTCATTTATATAATGTATAGTGATACCGCTTTCCTTTTCACCGGCAGCCACTACTGCTTCATGAACCCGGTCACCATACATTCCTTTGCCTCCGAACTTCGGCAGAAGGGCAGGATGTATATTTATAATTTTATCGGGATAAGCATGCAAAAGCAAGTCAGGCACACGAACCAGAAAGCCAGCCAGTACGACAAAGTCGATGCGGTACTCCTGCAAAATAGCCAAAATTTCATCTCCGGCTATCCAGTCCTCCTTTGGAAACACGTTACAGGCCACTCCCAAACGATGCGCACGTTCCAAAACGTATGCATCACTTTTATTAGAAAGTACCAACGAAACCTGAACGGAATCGTTTTTTTGGAAATACCGGATAATATTCTCGGCATTTGAACCGGAACCGGAAGCAAAAATTGCGATGTTTTTCTTCATAACCCTCAATTTCGATGCACAAAACAGTGAAAAATGTGCAAAACTTTGCATTTATTTAGTCAAATATTTGCGCAAAACGATAAATATTCATTCCTTTGCACCGCAAATTTAAAGAAATAAAACTAATTATTAATTAAAAACTTAAAGTTATGTCTGAAATTGCATCAAGAGTAAAAGCGATTATCGTTGATAAATTAGGCGTAGAAGAATCAGAAGTTACAACCGAAGCAAGCTTCACTAACGACCTGGGAGCAGATTCTCTTGACACTGTAGAACTTATCATGGAATTCGAAAAAGAATTCGGTATCTCTATTCCTGATGACCAAGCAGAAAAGATTGGTACTGTAGGTGATGCTGTATCTTATATCGAAGAACACGCTAAGTAATTCGATTTCATCAATATGGAATTAAAAAGAGTGGTAGTAACAGGCCTTGGCGCCATTACTCCCGTTGGCAACAGCGTTCCCGAATTTTGGGAAAACCTTGTGAACGGGGTTAGTGGAGCAGGGCCTATTACTCATTTTGATGCGTCGTTATTCAAGACCCAATTCGCATGCGAAGTGAAAGACTTCGATGCAACGAAATACATAGACCGTAAAGAAGCAAGAAAGATGGACCTGTATACTCAATATGCCATCGCTGTTGCCAAAGAAGCGGTGAGTGATTCCGGTCTTGATGTCGAGAAAGAAGACTTGAACAAAATCGGTGTTATTTTCGGCGCCGGTATTGGTGGTATACATACATTTGAAGAAGAGGTAGGCAACTACTACACTCGTCAGGAAATGGGTCCGAAGTTTAATCCGTTCTTCATTCCAAAGATGATTTCGGATATTGCAGCCGGACAGATTTCTATCATGTATGGTTTCCATGGTCCTAACTACGCGACTTGTTCAGCATGTGCTACTTCAACCAACGCTATTGCAGATGCCTTCAACCTGATTCGTCTGGGTAAAGCAAACGTAATTGTATCCGGTGGTTCGGAAGCAGCTATCTTCCCGGCAGGTGTGGGCGGTTTCAACGCTATGCACGCACTGTCAACACGCAACGACGAAGCTTCTAAAGCTTCACGTCCGTTTAGCGCAAGCCGTGATGGTTTCGTTATGGGCGAAGGTGGCGGTTGCCTGATCCTGGAAGAACTGGAACACGCTAAAGCTCGCGGTGCAAAAATCTATGCAGAAGTTGCCGGTGTAGGTATGTCTGCAGATGCACATCACCTGACAGCTTCTCATCCGGAAGGTCTGGGAGCGAAGTTGGTGATGAGAAATGCACTGGAAGATGCGGAAATGGATCCGAAAGAAGTAGATTATATCAATGTACACGGTACATCTACTCCGGTTGGTGATATTTCAGAAGCAAAAGCAATCAAGGAAGTATTCGGTGATCATGCGTTCGAGTTGAACATCAGTTCAACAAAATCAATGACAGGTCACTTGCTGGGAGCTGCCGGTGCGGTAGAATCTATTGCAAGTATCCTTGCTATCAAGAACGGCATTGTTCCTCCGACTATCAACCACGAAGAAGGTGACAACGACGAGAATATCGACTATAACCTTAATTTCACGTTCAATAAAGCACAGAAACGCGAAGTTAATGTTGCCTTGTCCAATACATTTGGATTTGGTGGTCACAATGCGTGCGTTATCTTCAAGAAATACGCAGAGTAATATCGTGTTACGTAACGAAATAGATAAGATAAGGCTCTTGTTCCGCAAGGATAGAGAGTCTTATCTTTGTTTTTACCGGATACTCGGGTTCTACCCGCGCAATATCCAACTTTATGAGCAGGCTCTCCTGCACAAATCGACTTCTGTCCGCTCCGACAAGGGACGTCCCCTCAACAATGAACGGCTGGAGTTTTTAGGTGACGCCATCCTCGACGCATCGTAGGAGATATTGTCTATAAACGTTTTGAAGGGAAACGGGAAGGTTTCCTGACCAACACACGTTCTAAGATCGTACAACGGGAGACTTTGAATAAGTTGGCCGTTGAAATCGGCTTGGATAAACTCATAAAGTATTCCACCCGCTCTTCTTCTCACAACAGTTATATGTACGGAAATGCTTTTGAGGCATTTATCGGAGCTATTTATCTGGATCAGGGGTATGAACGCTGCAAACAGTTTATGGAGCAACGGATCATCAACCGTTATATCGACCTGGATAAAATATCCCGAAAAGAGGTTAACTTCAAATCCAAACTTATTGAGTGGAGCCAAAAAAATAAGATGGAGGTTTCCTTTGAGTTAATCGAGCAATTTCTCGATCACGACAGCAACCCTGTCTTCCAAACCGAAGTACGCATTGAAGGACTTCCGGCAGGAACAGGTACGGGATATTCCAAGAAAGAGTCTCAACAGAATGCTGCCCAAATGGCTATAAAGAAAGTAAAGGAACCCGTATTTATGTCAACTGTCGAAGAGATCAAAGCACAACATTCAGCAACTACAACAGAACCGGAGTTTGAACTTGCAACTAACTCTGAAACTGAATTGTCAACTGAATTTGAGAATGAACTTGAAGCCGAACTGAATGTAATTCCCGAGACAAAACTGGAGAATGTTTTAGAAGAAAACACCTCCGATAATGAAATTTCTACGGTACAACCTACTATGGAAGCCGAGGAGACTAGCCAAAGCAAATCCCCATGCGACGCCCCTGAATCACCAAATCGTGATCTTCAGTAACTAATTTCAGTTTTCCTGCAACTTCTTCAAGAGGGATAGATGCAATATCGTCTCCTTTTAAAGCTACCATACGCCCGAATTCACCCTTGGCGATCAATTCTGTCGCGTGGCCGCCCATACGGTAGAAAGATTGCGGTCGAAAGGAGTAGGCGAACCACCACGCTGAATATACCCCAGAACTGTTTCGCGAGTTCTATACCAGTTTCATATTCAATCTCCTGCGCAATATATTCAGCAGCCCGTTTGCGCCCGTCTGTCCTAATACCTTCTGCTACCACTACAATAGAATAAGGCTTGCCCTTTTTCAGTCTTTCCAGAATCGTATTACCAATATTTTTAATGTCATAAGCAATTTCAGGGAGAAGAATCACATCCCCTCCTCCTGCCATACCGGAATACAAGGCAATCCAACCCGCCTTGTGCCCCATCACTTCAATCACCATCACCCTTTTGTGAGAACTTGCGGTGGAATGTAAACGGTCGATGGCATCGGTAGCAATACTTACTGCCGAGTCGAAACCGAAAGAAATATCTGTGCCCCAAATATCATTATCAATGGTTTTAGGTACAGATACGATATTCACTCCCATCGCAGCAAACTTCGCCGCTGTCTTCTGTGTTCCATTTCCGCCGATACAAACGACACAGTCGAGTTCCATTTCCCGGATATTCTGAAGGATTAAAGACGGTTTGTCAACATCAGAGACAACGCCTCCTTTTTTGAAAGGCTTCTCACGAGAGGTTCCTAACATCGTTCCACCCAGATTGAGCAAACCGGAGAGCGACTTGTCTGTAATAGATTCGACATCTTTAGTCAGCAAGCCCTGAAAACCGCTGTGAATACCTACTACTTCCATCCCGTAATAATTGATGGCAGTTTTGCACACGCCACGAATCGTGGCATTAATACCGGGACAGTCCCCGCCGGATGTTAAGATTCCAATTCTCATTGTCGCATTTTTTAGTCTAAAACTCGGGATTTATATGGAAGTCGTCAATTTTTAACGATTATTTCCGTCGTAAAGATAGAAAAAAAAGATAAATAAGTTACTTTTGCACGACTAAACATTATTATGTTAAAGCAGAAATGAATATTACAAAAATTATTAGTAAGACTTTCGATTCCCGTTTAAAACAGATAGACCTATATGCTAGTCAGGCTAGTGAGATACAGCATCGTGTGTTAAGCCGCTTAACACGCCAGGCCGCTCAAACAGAATGGGGAAGAAAGTACGATTATTCCTCTATCCGTAACTATGAAGATTTCCGTAAACGTGTTCCTATCCAGACATACGAAGAAATTAAGCCTTATGTAGAACGTTTGCGAGCTGGGGAACAGAATCTGCTTTGGCCATCGGAGATACGCTGGTTTGCAAAATCCTCCGGAACGACTAATGATAAAAGTAAATTCCTTCCTGTCAGCAAGGAAGCGCTGGAAGATATTCATTACAGAGGAGGAAAAGACGCAGCAGCTCTTTATTTCCGCATCAATCCGGATAGCCATTTTTTCTCCGGCAAGGGACTGATTCTAGGAGGGAGCCATAGCCCGAACCTCAATTCCAATCATAGTTTAGTAGGAGATTTATCCGCTATTCTGATTCAAAACGTAAATCCGCTTATCAATTTCATTCGCGTACCAAGCAAGAAAATTGCATTGATGAGCGAATGGGAAACCAAGATAGAAGCAATCGCCAACAGCACTATTCCGGTAAATGTGACAAGCCTATCCGGTGTGCCGTCGTGGATGCTGGTACTTATCAAACGTATCCTTGAAAAGACAGGAAAGCAGGCACTGGAAGAAGTATGGCCCAATCTGGAAGTTTTCTTCCATGGCGGAGTGGCTTTCACACCGTATCGTGAGCAATATAAACAGGTGATTACAACACCTAAAATGCATTATGTAGAGACCTACAATGCTTCGGAAGGATATTTCGGAACCCAGAACGACCTTTCCGATCCTGCCATGTTATTAATGATCGACTATGGAATTTTCTACGAATTTGTTCCGTTGGAGGAAGTGGGAAAAGAAAATCCACGGGCTTATTGTCTTGAAGAAGTCGAGCTCAACAAGAACTATGCAATGGTTATTTCTACTTCCTGTGGTCTGTGGAGATACATGATTGGTGATACTGTGAAGTTTACCAGCAAGAATCCCTATAAGTTTGTCATCACGGGAAGAACGAAGCATTTCATCAATGCATTTGGTGAAGAGCTGATTATCGATAATGCTGAAAAAGGATTGGCAAAAGCTTGCGCCGAGACCGGAGCACAAGTTTGCGAATACTCTGCAGCACCGGTGTTTATGGAATGAGAAACGCAAATGCAGCACAGTGCTAATAGAATTTGCCAAAATGCCGGATTCCGTAGAAAAGTTCGCTTCGATACTTGACGCTACGCTGAAAGAGGTTAACTCTGACTATGAAGCCAAACGATGGAAAGATATCGCTTTGCAACCATTGGAAGTGATCGTAGCCCGTCAGGGATTGTTCCATGACTGGCTGGCACAGAAAGGAAAACTGGGAGGACAACACAAAGTACCCAGATTAAGCAATACACGCGAATATATAGAAGCAATGCTGGTGCTGAATAATAGCGCTCATCCGGAAGAATAACCAAAAACCAAAACATAACCACTACAAGTTTTTTTTTCCATTACAGAGGTTACTTGTATAAGGAGGGATATTCCTAAAATAATAAAATTTAAGGCAACTAATTCATTGCGAGTTAGTTGCCTTTTTTGTATCTTTAAGCATTCCCCCAAAAAACGGTTTGACGGCCAAAACGGGGGTAATTAAAAATAAAAACACATGGTAAAGATACAAAAAATCTCAGAAATCGAACCTTGTTTAGGTTTTACCGAGTTCGATATGCTTAAAAAATA
>ENA-OQJX01000833-OQJX01000833.1-human-gut-metagenome-genome-assembly--contig:-NODE-833-length-11287-cov-2.216129_pt1 | contig 11287 bp, 14 predicted proteins | sample MGYA00242615_ERZ504782 | MGnify/ENA primary metagenome ERZ504782 (study PRJEB26092, sample SAMD00036354) | human gut metagenome | host: Homo sapiens | study: EMG produced TPA metagenomics assembly of... | reverse complement strand
CCTGATTGGGAATTACAGATATTGGGGGACGGGTCTGATTGCTCTAAAGAATTTCTAACAAAATTAGCTATAAATCTTGATTGTGGTTCTCAAATAAAATTCCTTGGATTCAAAATAACATAATCGATTATTATAGAAGTTCAGAAATTTTTGTTCTAAGCAGCCGTTTTGAGGGATTCGGAATGGTATTAACAGAGGCTATGTCTCAAGGATGTGCTTGTATAGCATGTGATTGGAAAGGAAGGCAAAAGGAAATTATTCGTTCTCGTGAGGAAGGGTTAGTATGTCCATCAGGTGATGTGAAAGAATTAACACGCGCACTTGGATTTCTATTAGTGGATGACGAATATAGAGCTTGCATTCAACGGAATGCTCTAATAAGAGCAAGAGAATTTGAAATTGACAAAATTATAGAGAGATGGGAACTTTTATTCAAGGACCTTAATCTCTATAATTAATAGTTATATAGGTTAATAAAGTTGATATGAAGATCTGTATAACTTCCGATGGTTATCCATCGGAAGGATTACCATATTCATCATTTATTCAGGTGCTTGCTCGCGAATTGACAAGGCAAGGATGCGAGGTGACAGTAATAGCTCCTCAGTCATTGACGAATCACTTTATTCGAGGAGGGAAAATGGCTCCAAAAAAATTCATGCGATGAAGTTTTACGTAAATGGGATCCTTAAAAAAATCACAATTTATAGACCGTATTCTATCACTTGTGGAGAGGGAGTGTTGGGGAAATTAACGTTCCAAATAAATAGGCTTGCTACTGAGTTTGCTGTATTTAAAAATAGACTAAAACCTGATATCTACTATTCACATTTTTGGGCAAATGGGTTTAATATTGAACGAACAGCCAGAAAGACAAATATTCCCTTGTTTGTCGCTTCGGGTGAGGACAAAATCAATATTTGCAGATTTTTGTCGAAAAAGGAAGTACAAATATTAAATCAAGGTGTTGCAGGAGTAATCTGTGTGTCTACAAAAAATATGGATGAAAGTGTAGGTTTGGGATTAACAGAATATCCACAATGCATAGTATTGCCCAACGCTTTTGATCCGGAAGAATTTTACCATATTGACAGAAATGAAGCCCGGAAAAAAATGGGGTTCCCGACAGATGTGTTTATTATTGCCTTTTGTGGTCGGTTTAATAACCGGAAAGGTGCTCTTCGCGTTTCTGATGCAATCAAGAAGATAAACAATCCCAACATCAAGAGTATATTTGTTGGAACTGTGGCAGATAACGAAACCAAAAAACCTGATTGTGAAGGTATTCTTTTTATGGATGGCTTACCTCATCATGAAATCGTATATTATTTGAATTGTGCAGATGTTTTTGTGCTCCCTTCTTTAGTTGAGGGATGTCCTAATTCCGTAATAGAGGCCATGGCCTGTGGGCTGCCGATAATATCATCAAACTTACCGTTCAATTTTGATATATTGAGTAAAGAGGTTGCAATCTTAATAAATCCGAGGGATGTAGATGAAATAGCAAATGCTATCAAAAAAATTTATGAAGACAAAACGCTTCGACATAAACTCTCAAAAGGCTCATTGTTGAAATCTCAATCATTAACAATTCAAAATAGGGTGGCAAATATTCTTAAGTTCATTAACAACTATGGAAAGAAAAAACTATTATGATATAGCTAAATTCATCGCTATTTTGTCTGTAATAATATATCATGTTGAAAATTACTTGATAGATAATCAGATTATTTATTCATTTATAAACACCTATTTTCTATCTCTGTTTTTCATGATTTCCGGACTGTTACTAAAGTCAGAAAAAAGTCTTCAAAAAGGCTGGTTAAAGAGGCAGGCAGGTTGATGTTACCTTTCTTCACTTGCTTTATCGCATATAATTTATTCATAGGAGCACTTTATAGAGAGCACTTCTTTAATGCAAATGATTTTGCTGACACCAAATCGGGATATTGGTTTTTATTGACGTTATTTGAATTTTTATGTGTTTATAGATGTTTGATTGGTTTGATTTCAAGAACCAGCAATTTGTTAATAAAGATTTTGATACTATTTTCTCCATTCGTAGTAGTCAACTTATTGTGCGTATTTTTGCCTGCTGACATTTCTTGTTGGTTGTCTTTAATGAGTTTCCGAAGATACTATTTGTTTTTTGCAGCAGGGTATGCACTATCAAATATTTTTAAAGGTGATAATATTGAAAATAATAAAGTATGGATAGTATCTTCTATTTTGTATATACTAGGAACATTGTATTATGTTCAATATGTAAAATCAGTTGATGGTATCATAGACTTAGTTATTTGGATATTAACAAATTTTGTTGGTTGTCACTTTTGGTTGTGTTTATGCAGACGATTTGAAAAAAACTTCTCTAATCCGATTGTTCTGAATATTGGCAGAAACACTATGGAATATATACTCTACACTATTTTCCATTACGATGTTTGCAGTATTTACACGATAATGGTTTTATCAATGGGGTAAACTTGGCATCTACATGTTACTTTTGCTTATCGGTACTGGTGATTATTTCATTAGCCTACTGTATGACTATTCTAGCAGGTTGTAACAAGTATTCATCGATTGTATTTCTCGGAAAAGTCTAAAATAGCATCAAGGTGAGAATAGGAATAAATCTTATCGCATTACCTACAGAAAAAGGAAGTGGAGCATTTAGATATATCCAAATGTTATTGCAAGCTATGGGTGAATATGAAATTCGAAATTGCGAATTCATAATCTATAAACAAACTCAGATATCAGAACGATATATTGGCATTCCAAATTCACTTAACGTTAAGTATGTAAGTGTGCCAAATTTGGGAATGGGCATAAAAAGGGTGATTTTTGAACAGACGCTATTTTATAAATATCTGGAGCCTTGCGATGTACTTTATAGCTATTGTACCTCTATGCCATTGTTTGCAAAATGTAAAAAAATATTCACTCTTCATGATGTTTATTATATCACTACGAGACAAAGATATGGTTTGCTTCAAAGGGCATATCTTACATTTATGACAAAAGTATATTGTTGGTTATGTGATAAAGTACTAACGGTTTCAAAATTCAGTTATGAAGAAATTGTTAAATACATAGGTGTTTCAGAGAGCAAACTTTCGTTAACATATAACTTCGTCCTTCCTAAAAGCAACTATATTCCAATGCGACCAGACGATCTGAATGATGTTCATGGTAAGTCTGTTGATATCGATAAACCATTCTTCTTCTATGTTGGAAACCTACAGCCAGGGAAAAACATAAAAGGAATGATTGACGGTTTTTTAGAGTTTGTACAAGGGAGAAGTGATGTACAATTAATCATTGCAGGAAAACCAACAACATACGGTGATGAAATGGTGAAATATGTGGATGGAAAAGATTGTATCCATTATATTGGATACCAATCACGAAATAATGTTGATTGGTTGTTGGCTCATTGTAAAGCTGTGGTATTGCTTTCGTTTTGTGAAGGTTTTGGAATTCCCCCCATTGAAGGTTTTAGCTATGGTAGACCTGCTTTGACCTCAAATACGACAAGTCTCCCAGAAGTAGTTGGAGGAGCTGGCTTTATGGTCAATCCATTTGATGTACAAGATATTTCAAACGGTTTTAGACATATCGAAGCTTATTGCGAAGAATTTATTAAAAATATCCCCGAACAACTGGCCAAATTTAGCTCTCGTGTATCTGTAGAAACTTTTATGAATGAGTTAGGAATTGTGGATTATAAGCTGAAAAAAAATCAACTCTTCAATAATGGAAAAAATAGCGGTAATATTACCAGTATACAAGAATGACAAAGTGCCTCATGTGCGCTTGTCTCTTAATAGTATCTTAAATCAGACTTACAAGGGGGATTTCAAACTTATCATTGGAGTAGATGGGCCTGTGGGAGAAGAACTGGTTTCTTGTTTAAAAGACTATGAAACCAAGGACAATGTATCCGTACAGTGGTTCTCCAAGAACAGAGGCTTGGCTATTGTGCTGAACGACCTACTTGACATCTGCTTCAAGGAAGGCTATAAATATATCGCTCGTATGGATGCGGATGACATTTCAATGCCTGAGCGTTTAGAGAAACAGATGGCATACTTATTGGCTCATCCTGAGATAGATGTAGTGGGAGGGGCTATTGAGGAGATTGACGAGAATAGCGAGAGCGTGGTAAGATGATTGTCTATCCTGAAGGTTCGAAGGAGTGCTATGAGTTCTTTGCTCGTAGAAATCCTCATGCGCATCCGGCGGTTCTGTTCCGCAAGAGCTTCTTCGATAAGGCTGGATGCAAGTATCGTCCAGAGTATCGCCAAAATCAAGACACGATGCTTTGGGTGGATGGTATGAGCAAGGGAACGAAGCATGCTAACATTCCAGATGTTGTTCTTCGCTTCCGCTTCACCAATGCTCTCTTCAAGAAGAGACGCAATGGTTGGGCTTTTGCCAAGAAGCAACTCAAAGATCGCAAGAAGATCAACAAGACTCTGGGTTATGGCTTTGGAGCAACAGTCTTCGGTTATATGATGTTCATCGTGCTGGTAAGTCCTGCATGGGTGAAAAAGATTGCATATAAAGTGTTCAGATGACAAGTCTTGAAAATTTAGCGAAATAGTATGTAAAAGAATATTGAAATAGCTGATATCATAGGTAGTGCACTCTCTCATGGAAGAACAGATACTTAGTTTACTTTTGAAGAAATTGAAGTGGATTCACAGAAAGACCAGTTTATCAGCATTGGAAGCAAGAACAAGTCATTCAACATATAATGGATATGGTGGAGGTTGATAATGTAATACATTGTTCTCCCAAAGAACAAGGCTATACAAGATTGCTTTGAACGTCAGTTCTATCGTCTTCGAAACACGAGACTCACTTTCTGAAATCGTTAAAAACATCTTTGAATTATGAGAGAAAAGAAATTTTTAGATACAGTACATGGGCATATCTCGGTTCCTGAAACTTATATTAGATGTGTTTCATCTTGGCAGTAAGATTGTAGCTCTATATTACGTCGTTGAGATATCCGAACCTCTTAAATATGCATTGGAAGAGCTGTTTGGAACACGTAAAAAACTTTTTGATGCGTATAAGCAGGAGATTCATGATAGAAAACTTGATGTAAGAATTGCAGATGTAGATATTACAGATGAGTGCTTACTGGCGAAGTTTCAAAATTTGAATAAATACAAGAAAAATGATACTAAAATGGCTATTTGACCGAATCGTAGCGCTTTGGGGATTACTTTTTCTTTGGCCGGTATTACTTGTAGTGGCAATAATGGTAAAGGTAAAGATGCCAGGAGGATCAGTATTCTTTGTTCAGAAGCGCGTGGGGAAAATGGTAAGCTGTTCAATTGCCATAAGTTTCGTACGATGACTGTCAAACATAATGGTTCTACTGTTTCTGTGGCAGGCGATAGCGTATTACTCCCTTTGGCGCAACTCTTCGTCACTATAAGTTGGATGAACTTCCCGGTCTTTGGGATGTACTGATTGGCAATATGTCTTTCGTGGGGCCACGCCCTGATGTGCCTGGGTATGCCGATAAACTGACAGGCAATGATAAGGATGTATTGAAACTTCGCCCAGGTATTACTGGCCCGGCGACGTTGAAGTATCGACTGGAAGACGAAATGATTAGTGAATTTGTAGCGAAACGTCAGGCAGAGGGTGATGTTCGTCCGATGCAAGAAATTGCTACAGAATATAATGATACTGTTATCTATCCAGATAAGGTACGCCTAAACTGCTATTATTATCGTCATTATAGCTTTATCAAGGATATTGAGATAATCTTTGCTACGCTACTTGGATTCAAAGTGAAATTTGCCGGTGAGGAAGTCTAATTGATTGAAAACAACTAATCAAAATATTATGTCTACGGAAGAAAGAAAAACAATATACCTTTGCCTTGCTCATATGAGTGAGGAAGGCTATGAACAGAAATATGTCAAAGAGGCATTTGACACCAATTGGGTGGTTCCGATGGGGCCAAATGTTAACGCATTTGAACAGAATCTTGCTGATTTTGCAAATGCGAATTCTGATGGCTCAAAGCTTGCCCGAAAGGTGGTGTGCCTCTCTGCCGGTACTGCTGCTGTTCACTTAGCATTGATTGCATGTGGCGTAAAGGCGGGGGATGAGGTGTGCGTGCAGTCGTTCACCTTCTGTGCTTCTTCGCATCCTATTACTTATCTTGGTGCAAAGCCAGTGTTCATCGACTCGGAGCGAGAAACTTGGAATATGGATCCGGAGCTGTTGGAAAAAGCTATCATTGAGCGCAAGGCGGCTATAGGTAAGTATCCGAAGGCAATAATTCCTGTGGCACTCTATGGTATGCCTTACGACTGTGAGCGCATTATGGCGATAGCAGACAAGTATGGTATTCCTGTGATTGAGGATGCCGCCGAAGGGCTGGGTTCTCGCTTCAATGGTCAGGTGCTGGGTACGTTCGGTCGTTTTGGTGTGTTGTCGTTCAACGGCAACAAGATGATTACGACTTCGGGCGGTGGTGCGTTGATTTGCCGTAACGAGGAGGATGCAAACAATATTATGTGGCACGCTACTCAGGCGCGCGATGCGTACTCTTATTATCAGCATACGGAAATCGGTTACAACTACCGTATGAGTAACGTGTGTGCAGGTGTTGGTCGTGGTCAGATGAAGGTGCTCGATAATCATATTGCGCATCACAAGCATGTGCAAAAACTATATAAGGAGCTGCTGAAAGACGTTAAAGGTATACATCTGCATGAACAGCCTGCCGATTCTCGTTACGACTCAAACTTCTGGCTCTGTGCAGCTACTCTTGATGAGGACATTTATATCCAAGGTCAGGAGAAAGCTTACAAGGAAGTCATCAAACTGCCGTAGGTGGTGCTGCCGGTGTGGTTAAAGAGGTAAATTCGGCTGTTACGGATTGTCAGCCTAACGCCAATGTGGAGGCTCTTCGCATGTTCATGTTCTCGAAGAAGATTGAATGTCGCCCTGTGTGGAAGCCGATGCATAAGCAACCGGTATACGCTGATGCTGTGGCATACGTGAGTGGTGTGTCGGAAGAAATCTTTAAGATTGGTTTCTGTTTGCCAGCTGGTCCGTATGTGACGGATGATGATGTACGTTATATTGTTGATTGCATCAAGGAGGCGATTATCAATTAATATGAAACAGTTTTTTATTGGTGTTTGGCAGTTCATTAGTTATTTGTTCTGGCCTCAGAAGACAGATAAATCAAGGTATGATGCTTAAATAGTTGATTATTATTTAGGATATCTCAATACAGCCAAATATCTTTATCGAAATTGCAATCAATAAATAAAGTCTGTTACTATAAAAAATATTAAGGATTCGCGACGAACGACAAAAAGTTTTTTGCGAACTACATATCCTAAAAATCATGTAGCTGAGACAGGAATTCTAAGAACAGGATTATGATTTTATCAGAACTAATACAAACTATCCACAACGAGATAGTAAAGCGGGATTTAATGTATGAGCATACACCTGCGAATAAAGCTATTCTCGAGCAGAAGTGCGGTGGAACTTTTGAGGCTGTACTAACAGGGAAAGGGGATACGAAGTGTTTAATTCCTCAAGTAGGAACTTTGCATTTTCTCTTCCGCGGTCAAGGTGAAGATATATTCCTTGTTCGCCTTCGCTTTATCGTGGTAATCCGACAGATGTAGAAGTGTTCGTGGAGAGGATGCGCCTTGTGGTGTTCCGACGTTTATTGGCATCCCACCCTGTAGTGGAGCAGTTTTTCCGGAAACATAGATTTCTTGTAGATGAAGAAGGGTTGGCGCAACATTATGGTTTAAAGACCTCGGTTCTGGATTTGACAAGTAGTTTGGAGGTGGCATTGTTCTTTGCAATGTGTCCTTACGACAGCGAACATGACAGGTACTGCTATCATAATGATGGCAAGGAGCATGAGGCTGTTCTATATGTCTTTCTGCCGATATTCGATAATGAACCAATCCCTATGTTGGATGGGAACGGATTCTTAAATGGAAGTATCAAGCCTATTGGTTTGCAGGCATTCAGACGTCCTGGAGCACAGCAAGGGTATGGCTTGCATCTGTCAAAGGAGGAAAGCTTGAAAGCGTATATGTATAGGTTTACGTTCACATGTGAGGAGTCGGAAGCTTACTACAGAAAATTTGCTGATGGTGATGGACTTTGGATAAAAGATGAATTAGTGGATAAAGCAAAGTCAATTACTAAGCAGGAAGTCTTTTCATTCGGTGTGTTCAACGAAACATTTTGCGACTACAGACCTAAAGGATTTTCTGGCAATAAGTTGAAGAAGTGCTTGCCAAACGGCATCAAGTTAAAAACAAAAGTTGAAGATGTGGTCTTTACCGCAGAGGAACGTACTCAAATAATCGAACGATGGAACAACGATTTAGGTAAATCGATGGCTTCTACCATTTTCCGAAAGCAATGGTTTGAACATGAAGGTGTTGAAGATAGCAACGACGGGCAGCAACGTATTGTAGGCATACATAATGAGCATGCATTCAGATCTTTGAAGCAGTTGGAAACCCAGCAAATGCTTTTGATGATAACATGTCCTGATGGTCCTAAAGGTGCTGAGTGGAAAAACTACACCAATACTCCATGTACGAGAAAAAAGATGAAAGCCCCCGACAATACCCAATGGACAAAAGTTCCAGCAAGAATGGAGGATATGTTTGGTAATCCGTATCTGACGGAAAAGGATTGGTGGATATGAAGTAAATAGTGACATTCTATCTCAACTATATGCACTTTTCTCAGAAAAACTACTCCCAAGCACCTTTTTTCTTTGGCTACATGGTTTTTAATCCTCACCTTTGTATCGTTGATCAACGAAACGTGTGAATAGGAAAACGAATTTAAATCTCTAAAGAAAAAAAGTATGAGTGTAATTTTCAGGACGGTGGAGAGACCGTCGGACCCCAGGGTTGAAAACTCTCCCAAGAAGTATTATCCGCAGTTGGTGACATTGGGGCAAAGCGTGGATTTGGCGTTTATTGCACAGAAGATGCAGGACCGCTCTTCTCTGTCTATCGGTGATATCAAGAGTACGATGCAGAACTTTGTGGAAAAGCTGAAAGAGCAATTGCTTGGAAGGAAAGACGGATTAATAGTAGCCGGGCTGGGTGTCTTTATACTGGCAGCCAAGTCGAAAGGTGAGGAAAAGCTGATGACGTGACAGCCAAGAGTGTGGAGAGCGTCCGTATCTGTTTTCAGGCGAATAGAGAACTGAAGATATCGAAGGCTGCTACCCGCGCTGGAGAAAGGCTGGATTTGGTGAGTTTGGATGATTATCTTAAAGGGAAGACTTCTACAGATGGCGGCTCCGGTTCGGAAGGAGGAGGCTCGGATTCGGATGGAGACCAAGGTGAGAATCCACTGGGATAACAGTAGCTATGAATTATTAATCAGATAATGGATAATCTTTATGAAGAAAACGTGGAATGTGATTTTGAAACTTATTATTGCCGTAGCGAGTGCTGTGGCAGGTGTGATTGGCGGACAGACAATGATGTTTTAGTCCGATAGGATTTGATAAATAAAAAATGAGAAGAGCTGCTGGCAGGAAATCTGTCGGCAGCTCTTTTTTTAATCCTTGTATGCTTCTTCGTGTACCCCCGCTACAGCCCGTCCGCTGGGGTCGTTCTTTCCTTGGAAAGAGGCGTCCCATGCCAGCGCTTCGGCGGTGGAGCATGCCACACTGGGCACGCTGGGAACGCTCCGGGCTGCGCTTTCACTGGGGAAATGCTCTTCGAAGATGGTACGGTAGTAATACTCTTCCTTGTTTTGCGGGGTATGTATCGGGAAGCGTTCGGCTGCACGTGCCATCTGTTCGTCGCTGACGGCAGCGGCAGTGACGGCTTTCAGCGTATCAATCCAACTGTAGCCCACACCGTCGGAGAACTGTTCTTTCTGCCGCCAGGCAACGTTCTGTGGGAGCATGTCGGCAAAGGCTTCGCGGACTACTTCTTTTCTATCCTGCCGGGCACATCTTGACTGCCGGATTGATGCGCATGGCAACATCCAGGAATTCTTTGTCGAGGAAGGGGACACGTCCTTCCACTCCCCAGGCTGCAAGGCTTTTGTTGGCACGGAGCAGTCGTACAGATGCAGTTTGGAGAGCTTGCGCACGGTTTCTTCGTGAAAGGCTTGCGGTGTGGGCGCCTTGTGGAAGTAAAGGTAACCGCCGAACACCTCGTCCGCACCTTCGCCGCTGAGTACCATCTTGATGCCCATGCTTTTGATGACACGTGCCAGCAGATACATGGGGGTGGAGGCGCGGACAGTGGTTATGTCGTAAGTCTCAATGAAATAGATGACGTCGCGGACAGCATCGAGCCTTCCTGAACGGTATAGTTTATCTCGTGATGCACGGTACCGATATGACGGGCCACTTCGCGAGCTTTAATCAAGTCGGGAGCACCCTTCAAGCCGACGGCGAAGGAATGGAGCTGCGGCCACCAGGCATCTGCCTTGTTGTCTGTCTCGATGCGTTTGGCGGCATATTTCTTGGCGATGGCAGAGATGACGGAAGAATCGAGTCCGCCACTGAGCAGGACACCGTAGGGGACGTCGGACATCAACTGGCGCTGTACGGCGGCTTCAAGTGCGTCGTGCACAGCCGTGACTTGTGTGCTGTAGGCTGTCCGGTCTATCGAAGCCGGCGCGGCATTGCGTTCGGCGGCAGGGGTGTAGTTGTCTTTCACAGCGGCATAGTCCATCCAGTCGCGGGTGTACCAGCGGTGCATCTTGCCCTCGCGCCCACGGTAGTAGTGGCCGGGAAGGAAAGGCTCGTACTCGTCGCAGAAACCCTCAAGGGCTTTCAGCTCACTGCCGAAGTAGATGTGTCCGTCTTTGTCGCGTCCTATATAAAGGGGGATTACGCCGATGGGGTCGCGGGCGATGAGGTAATCGTCCGTTTCTTCATCATAGAGGGCGAAGGCGAAGATGCCGTTCAGCTCTTCGAGGAAGCGGATGCCTTTGTCTTTGTAAAGGGCAAGGATGACTTCGCAGTCGGAACCTGTCTGGAAGGCGTATTTTCCGGCATAGCGGGCACGGATGTCGCGATGGTTGTAAATCTCGCCATTGACGGCAAGCACCTGTTTGCGGTCGGGTGAATATAAGGGTTGTCCGCCGGATTCCGGGTCGACAATGGAGAGGCGTTCGTGGGCGAGGATGGCGGAGCCGCCTACGTAGATACCACTCCAGTCCGGTCCGCGATGACGGATTTCTGTGCCATCCGTAGCGCTTGTTTCTCAACTCAGGAGTTGAG
>ENA-OQJX01000830-OQJX01000830.1-human-gut-metagenome-genome-assembly--contig:-NODE-830-length-11373-cov-3.711720_pt1 | contig 11373 bp, 9 predicted proteins | sample MGYA00242615_ERZ504782 | MGnify/ENA primary metagenome ERZ504782 (study PRJEB26092, sample SAMD00036354) | human gut metagenome | host: Homo sapiens | study: EMG produced TPA metagenomics assembly of... | reverse complement strand
TGCTTTTGTCAAGTGCAAGCTTCAAACTCATGTTTTCTTCAAACATCTTGGTTAAAATATAGTTTGTCGTTCCGTTCACGATCCCATCACTTCTGAGATCTCATTTCCGGCAAGACACTGTTTGAGCGGACGGATGATCGGAATGGCGCCTGCACCGATGCCTCAAACAGCAGATCACAGCCATGTGCCGCTGCAAGGTCCAAAAGCTCTCCTCCGTGTTCTGCCATCAGATCTTTATTGGCTGTCACCACATGCTTTCCGGCTCCAAGTGCTTCCTCGATCATGGACTTTGCCGGTTCGATCCCGCCCATCACTTCGATCACAATCTGAATCTCCGGATCGTTTACAATCGATTTCCAGTCCGTTGTGAGAAGATCTGTATCCACACCTTCTCTTTTTTTATGCAGACTGTGTACCAGGATCTTTTCCACTTCCAGCTCGGCGCCAACTGTGTGTATCATACTTTCTGATCTCCTCTGGATCAATTTGTACACTCCGCCTCCAACTGTTCCAAGTCCCAGCAATGCCACTTTGATCTTTTTATTTTCCATACTCTTCACCTCTGTTTTTGAATCCACTGTTTTTCTTTGCTCCATCTACAGACTTCTGTTTCTATAGAGTAACAAAATCTTTTCGAAAAGTAAAGCGGACATTCTTCTGTCCGCTTCTATCTATAGCTGACCTTATTGAAAGGCAATACCATATAATTCACAGGCCTGTGTAAACAATCGCTCTGTGTTTTCTGTTGCCTGAGAAGTATTCAAAGATACACTGCTCACCAGAATTTCCCGGTCCTCCATCAACTGAACCTGTATGATCTCAGTACACGGATAAGCCACTCCATCTGCCCCGATCTGATTGCAGATCAGCTGCTGCATCACGAATCCGTCTTCTGCTACCATCTCACCTACAGTAATATCCGTATAGATTCCCGCCTGACTTTCCAATGTCTTTCGGATATTTTCCACTTCTGCCGAAATTCTCTGCTCAATCGTTTCATCCGCAGCCAGAAGTGTAAAACCTGCTTTCAGCTCAATTCCATCTTTTGCGGAAGTTGCTGTGGACCCCGTAACTGTATTCTCCCCAGCCTTGAACAATGTGACATCCGTAACCCATTGATAACCATCCAGGGATACTGTCTCAAAATCCTCATATCCTTCAATCGGAGTGCCCTCATATTCTCTCTGAACGCCCTCCTCTTCTTTCACATCTGGTTCTTCCTGTGTTTCCTCCGGAACTTCTTGTGAAATCACCGCATCCTGTGTCTGTTGTACTGTCAGATCTGAAACTGCAAACAGGCCCAGTGCGACAACTGCTATCACTTCAAGTACCAACAGAATGATACCGATTCCGCCAGTGATCGCACTGGCTATGATCGCTCCTGTACTTTTCTCCCGATCCGGACCTGTATACTCTGCCTTTCCAAACGCAAGGATTGGAAGAAAGACAATACTTAAGAAAATCAGCCCACAGGCAAATCCACCCTTCTTTCCAAATACTTTTGCCAGTTTTATCATTGTAAAAATTGCAAATATCAGATTCCCCAGCGGCAGGAATCCAAAAATAAACAGCCATCCTCTCCCCCAGGTTATCCTGGTCATTACATACAAATTATAAAACGGGATCAATGACGCCCATCCGGGTTCTCCTGCTTTACAAAATACTTTCCACATTACCGCAACACAAAAAATCAGAAGCGCCAATGCTACAATTATCATTCCTATCGCTGCTGCCATCATACCTTTTCCTCCTGTTCCTTAGCTCCCTTATCCCTTTTGATCTCTATTTCATTCTCCTCTTTTGGACTGAAGAATTGATTCTTTTCGATTTTAACACATCATAGCAAAAAGTCGATGAGAATAATTCTCTTTTTGAATATTGTAATATACAGGCAGGGATTGGTGTAAACAGTACGATTTGAACATACAATTAGAAATTTCAAAAAAATTAATTTTTTTCAAAAAAGTTGTTGACAGATAAGAACTCCTGTAGTATAGTATATATTGTTCCGAGGGGAACACAAAACAAACGCGATAGTGGCTCAGCTGGTAGAGTACGACCTTGCCAAGGTCGGGGTCGCGGGTTCGAACCCCGTCTATCGCTCTTAAGAGACTGTAGATCGAAAGATTTACAGTCTTTTTTATATTTTCAAAACCCGGCATTTCTTCCACTTCCAGTTCAATCCCTGCTTGAGTTCCCTCTCCGTTTCCTTTGATAAATCAAAAGCAATACAAAAAGAGCTCTTACTACTTGTGTAGTTGAGAGCTCTCCATAATTCACGTTCTGTATGCACCATTTTCAAAAAATGCACACTTCTTCACATTATTCTTCTGTTTTTACATCTTTTACATCCAACTTCAGTCCCAGTTCTTCCAACTGTTTATTGTCTGCCATACTTGGAGCCTGTGTCATCAGGCAGGATGCGTCTTTGATCTTCGGGAATGCCATCACATCACGGATACTGTCTTCTTTTGCCATCAGCATGACCATTCTGTCCAGACCATATGCCAGTCCTGCGTGAGGCGGTACTCCGTATTTGAATGCATCCAGAAGGAAGCCAAACTGCTCATATGCCTGCTCTTTTGTAAATCCAAGCACCTCAAACATCTTCTCCTGTACGTCGTTCTGGAAGATTCTTACACTTCCTCCACCGATCTCATTTCCATTTAAGACGATATCGTACGCTTTTGCACGGACTCTGCCCGGCTCGGAATCAATATACTGCAGATCTTCTTCCATCGGCATCGTGAATGGGTGATGCATTGCCAGATAACGATTCTGCTCATCGCTCCACTCAAGCAGCGGGAATTCTGTAACCCACAGGAAATTGTACTGATTCTTGTCCAGAAGTTCCATCTGTTTTGCCAGTTCCAGACGTAAATTTCCAAGGACATCCCATACAACTTTGTTCTTGTCTGCCGCAAAGAGCAGTAAATCTCCTGCTTCTCCGTTCATTGCTGCAATCAGATTGTTCATCTCTTCTTCTGTCATAAATTTGGAGAAAGAGGATTTCACGGTACCATCTTCCTGAATTGCAATATAAGCAAGTCCCTTGGCACCGAAATCTTTTGCAAATGCCACCAGCTTGTCAATCTTCTTACGCGGCATTGCTCCCTGTCCTTTTGCGTTGATACCACGGACTGTTCCTCCGTTCTCAATCGCCCCTTTGAACACAACAAATTCACTGTCTTTCACAGTCTCTGTCACATTCACCAGTTCCATACCGAAACGGGTATCCGGTTTGTCAGAACCGTAGCGGTCCATCGCTTCCTGCCATGTCATTCTCTGGATCGGAAGCTGTACATCCACATCCAGAACTTCCTTGAACAGTTTTGCAAGGAAACGCTCGTTGACTTCGATCACGTCATCTACATCCACAAAGGAAAGCTCCATATCGATCTGGGTAAACTCCGGCTGTCTGTCTGCACGAAGATCCTCGTCACGGAAACATTTTGCGATCTGGATATAGCGGTCACATCCGGAACACATCAGAAGCTGTTTGTAAAGCTGTGGTGACTGTGGAAGTCCGTAAAAACTTCCCGGATGTACACGGCTAGGCACCAGATAATCTCTTGCCCCTTCCGGTGTTGTCTTTCCGAGGATCGGGGTCTCGATCTCAAGGAAGCCTTCTTCTGCGAAAAACTGACGTGCCAGTGTTGTGACCTGACTTCTCATACGCAGGTTTCTCTGAAGATCCGGTCTTCTTAAATCCAGATAACGATATTTCAGACGAAGCTCTTCCTTTGTCTTGCTGTTTTCTTCCACCTGGAACGGCGGTACCTCGGATTCTGAGAGGATGCGAAGTTCTTCAGCACGCACTTCAATCTCTCCTGTTGCCAGGTTTTCATTGACTGCACCGCTTCTCTTCTCCACATTTCCTACAACTGCAACTACAAACTCACTTCTTAATTTTGAAGCTTTTTCCATCAGCTCTGCCTGTTCTTCTCCCTCAAATACGATCTGAAGGATTCCGGAGCGGTCACGCAGATCCATAAATACGATTCCGCCTTTATTTCTGTTCTTCTGTACCCATCCCATGACGGTTACTTTCTCTCCAATGTTTGCACTGGACAGTTCCCCGCATCGGTGTGTTCTTTTGAGTCCCTGCATTGATTCTGCCATTTCTCTGTTTCTCCCTTCTTCTCTACAACTGCTCCACATTGTCAGCATAGCAGTCTACAATCTCTGTATATCCCTGTTCCATCAGCTGTTCTTTCTGGAACTTTTTATTTTTCTTCATGTTGACGATCATCACCTGTTTTCCAAGTGCGCGCTCTGCTTTTGCCAGATTTAGGATCTTGAGCATGCCTTCCTTCGGCATCTTCTTGTCGATCAGAAATGCTTTCTTCTGTGCGGCTGTCGGTACCTGATATCCTCGTTCTAAAAGCAGCATGACAATCCGTTCAAATCCGATGGAAAATCCGACTGCCGGTGTATTCTGTCCGGTGAATTTTCCGATCATTTCATCATAACGTCCACCGCCGCCTACCGAACCGCCGAACTCGTCCATAGAAATCTCAAAGATCGTCCCTGTATAGTAAGACATTCCCCGAACCAGTGTCGGATCAAATTTCATGCAAAAATCCGCTTCCTTTGCACTTTCCACACTTGTAATAATCATCTCGAGCGAAGCCGCCGCGTCATCCGCAAGAAAGCCTTCCAGTTTTTCTTTACAGTAACGTACGCCTTCCACGTCATTCGTAATCTCTTTGAATAACTGCAAATATTTTTCCACAGACCCTTTTGCATATCCGTTTTCCTCTAATTCTGCTGCCACACCATCCAGACCGATCTTGTCCATCTTGTCCAGGATGATGAATACATTTTCATAATCACTCTCTGCAAATCCGCTGTATGCTGCCATTGCTTTTAAGATTCTTCTGTCATTGATACGGATCGTAAAGTTTTTAAAATCCAGTTTTCCAAGCAGCGTCGTCGTTGCCAGGATCAGCTCGATCTCTGCCAGATTACCTGGCTCTCCCAGAATATCGATATCACACTGCATAAACTGACGGAATCGTCCTCTCTGCGGTCTGTCCGCTCTCCAGACATTTCCCATCTGAAGTGCTTTAAACGGAGACGGCAGTTCATTTGCATTGTTCGCATAGTATCTGGACAGCGGTACTGTCAGATCGTAACGAAGTCCTCCGTCCACAACATCTTTTTCTTCTTTTGCTTCTTCGATCTTCAGCTTTTCTCCTCTTTTTAAAATCTTGAAGATCAGTTTTTCATTGTCTCCGCCCTGTTTGCTGCAGAGATTTTCAATGTGCTCTACACATGGAGTCTCAATGGATGAGAACCCAAATGCGCGGTATGTCTCTTTGATCTGTCCGATCACATAATCGCGGATCTCCATCTCCGCCGGCATCATATCTTTCATTCCGGTTACCGGTTTCTTTTTCAGCGCCATAACCATTCTCCTTTTCTCTCTATCATCTCATCAATACGGCTTTCATACTCCGTAATATTTTTCACATTTTCTATGCGGATCAGATTCGTCTCCCGTCCATTGTCCAGACGGATCTTCTCCGGAAGCACGATCTTTGTGGAGGCACCTGCCCCGGCTGCAAGGATCGTCTGTTTTTCTTCCATAATAAGTATATTGTATATTCCGGCTTTGTCAACCTTTGCATATCCAACATTTTCAAAATTTCCCGCAATATTTTTCTGCCGGTACAGATAATACGGCACAAGTCCCATGCGTTCTGCCGCCCTGGCACTCTCTTCTACCATCTGTTCGATCTCAGAATGCAGATCAATCTTGCGCTGCTCCTGGCCGAACTTCGCCGCCCGCTTGATCGCCAGCGCATGAACCGTCAGACTGTCCGGCGAAAGCTCTTCAATCTGACAAAGCGTATCCCTCATATCCTCCGCCGTCTCTCCCGGAAGTCCTGCGATCAGATCCATGTTGATATTGTCAAATCCAAGCTCTCTGGCTGCATGGAAAATGTCTTTTACATCCTGAACGGTATGCTTTCTTCCCACCAGATCCAGTGTTTTCTGCTGCATGGTCTGGGGATTGACAGAAATCCTGGTCACCGGAAATCTTCGCATCACTTCCAGCTTTTCTCTTGTAATGCTGTCCGGTCTTCCCGCCTCGATCGTAAACTCCTGCAGATACTCAAATGAAAACGACTTCTGTATCGTATCCAAAAGCTCAAAAAGCTGCTCTGCCTCCAGTGTTGTCGGAGTCCCTCCTCCGATATAGATCGTATTAAGCTTTCTTTCTTCTGCCCGCTCTCCCAGTGCCCGGATTTCCTGACAGAGCGCCTTTAAATAATCATCTACCCGGTCTTTCCACTCCGCCAGAGGGGACGAACTGAAAGAACAGTACGAACAGATGCTTGGACAAAACGGAATCCCTACATAGAGACTGAATCCCTGCTCATAGTCCAGTCTGCCAAGCAGCTCTTTTTCCCGCTCTGCAATCGCAATGCCAAGTTCTGCCTTCTGGTGACTGACTCCGTACTCCTGCTCTAAAAATGTGCAGACTTCTTTTCGGCTCATACCGGCTTCCAGTTTCTGCATAGCCAGCTTTGTCGGTCTGACACCTGTCAGCATCCCCCAGGCAAGTATCCGTCCGGTCACTTTTGACAGCCAGTCATAGACAATCTTTGTCACCTTCTTCTTTCCATCCTGGCGGTCCGGACAGTCTGCAATTTCTGAAACAGGAACATAAAAGCAAGAATTCTCTTCCAGTTTCACTGAAACCAGAGATTCCTGCTTTTCGTCCAGATTCTGGCTGATCTCCTCATTCGGGAAAAAAGCCTTCACAATATGATATAAATTATACATATATAACGTATCTTTACTGCTGATCTGTATCATCATATTTCTCTTCCGTTTTCTTACAAAAACGATTATTCTCCTTTTCAAATCCGATCGTTGTTGCCTCCATATGTCCCGGATACACCTGTGTATCTTCCGGAAGGCTCAGCAATCGCTCTTTTACCGAACGCACCAGTGTACTCATACTGCCTGTCGGAAAATCTGTTCTTCCAACAGAGCCTGCAAACAGTGTATCTCCGCTGAAAAGAACCTCCTCTTCTTCTATATAATAACAGCATCCTCCCGCCGTATGCCCCGGAGTGGAGATCATACGGATCTGATATCCTGCAAGTGCGAGAGATGCCCCATCTTCCAGAAACTTGGCGTCCGCAAACACATAGCCCGCTCCATATGCAACAGACAGATTCACATTGGCATCTGTCAGAACCTTCTGCTCCAGTGCACTGGCATAGACAGGAACTGACCATTCCCTGCGCAGTGTGTCAATTCCCATAATATGATCAAAATGACCATGTGTCAGGAGAATTCCCTGCAACTGAAGACCTTCTGTCTGGATAAATTCGACAAGCGGCGCAGATGGTGCCGCCGGATCCACAACAAAACATTCTTTTGTATTTTCATTGTACACCACATAACAGTTGGTGCCGACCATTCCGATCACAAATTTTTTGATTCTCATTTTTCTCTACCCCGCTGTCCGTTCAATATCCAGAACTCCTTCTACATTCCGCAGTTTTTTTATGATAAGATTCAGCTGTTCTCTGCCCTTTACAATAAATCCCATTTCCAGTGTAGCAGTTCCTTTTTTGCTGGTTCGTGTATTCATAGATCTGACATCGATCTTTTCTTCTGTAAATACCTTTGTTACATCCAGAAGCAGTCCCTGCCTGTCGTTTGCATACATCTTCAACTCTGCCAGATACTGACCTCCGCCTTCCGTCTCTGCATTATTCTCCCACTCTGCATCGATCAGACGCTCCCGCTCCACAGCAGACAGATGCAGCATATTCACACAATCTGTACGGTGGATCGTCATACCTCTTCCTCTGGTCACAAATCCTACGATTTCATCACCCGGAACCGGATTGCAGCACTTGGAGAAGCGCACCGCCATGTCATCGATTCCCTTAACCACGATCCCGCTCTTTGATTTTGCAATATGCACTTTCTGATTGTTTGCCTCAGAAATCTTCTCCAGGATCGTCGCATCCGTAATCTCTTTTTTGTGATCTTTTCCATACTCTTCTACCAGACGGTTGACTACCTGACCTTCCTTTAGTCCACCGTGTCCGATTGCTGCCAGAACTGCATCCCAGTCCCGGAATCCATACTTTCTCTGGACGATCTGCAGATATTTTGGCTTCATGATATCCGCCTGTGCGATCGACTTGGATTTAAAGTATGCGGCAATCAGCTCTTTTCCTCGAATAATATTCTCTTCTTTAAACTCATGCTTAAACCACTGATTAATCTTATTCTTTGCCTGTGTGCTCTTTACGATGCTCAGCCAGTCCCGGCTCGGACCTTTGGAATTCTGAGATGTCAGAATCTCAATACGGTCTCCGTTCTGGATTTTGTAATCAATATTGACCAGCTTGCCGTTGACACGTGCACCTACCATCTTGTTGCCCACTGCACTGTGGATTGCATAGGCAAAATCCACCGGAGTAGAACCGTTCGGCAGGTTCTTCACATCTCCGTTCGGAGTGAAACAGTACACATCTTCTGCAAACAGATCCAGATCGCCTTTTAAGAGACTCAAAAACTCTCTGTTGTCCGACATATCCCTCTGCCACTCCAGAATCTGCCGAAGCCAGCTTAACTTTTCTTCCTCACGGCTCTTATTATTCTTAGCCGAACCGCCGCTCTCCTTATATTTCCAATGGGCCGCAATACCGTACTCTGCCGTCTTGTGCATCTCCTCTGTACGGATCTGAATTTCAAACGGCTGTCCTGCCGGCCCCATCAGAGTCGTATGCAAAGACTGGTACATATTCGCTTTCGGCATGGCGATATAGTCTTTGAATCGCCCCGGAATCGGTGTATACATCTCATGGATCACACCCAACGCCGCATAACAGTCTTTGACCGAATCTACGATAATGCGCACGGCAAACAGATCATACACCTGATCCAGAGTCTTATTCTGATTGACCATCTTTTTGTAAATACTGAAGAAATGCTTCACTCTTCCATATACCTTTGCCTGAATATGGGCATTCTCCATATGGTGAGAGACCTCTGCCACGATCTGCTGCACAAACTCTTCCCGCTCTGTCTTTCTCTCATTTAAATCCTTTACCAGCTGGAAATACACTTCCGGCTGATAATATTTTAAAGAAAGATCATCCAGCTCTGTCTTGATTTTGGAAATACCCAGCCTCTGCGCGATCGGAGCGTAGATATCCATCGTCTCTCTGGCTTTTTCCTTCTGTTTGCCGGAACCATAAACTCCAGCGTTCTCATATTGTGCAGGCGGTCTGCCAGCTTGATAATGATCACACGGATATCTTTGCCATGGCAAGAAACATCTTGCGCAGGTTTTCTGCCTGCACTTCCAATTTATCCTTAGAATAAGACAACTGGCCCAGCTTTGTGACTCCATCTACAAGCAGCGCTACCTCTTCGCCAAACTCTCTTGTAATATCCTCCACTGTCATCTCTGTATCTTCAACCGTATCATGGAGCATTCCTGCCACGATCGTCTCCTTATCCATCTCCAGATCCGCCAGAATGATCCCCACCCAGAGCGGATGAATGATATAAGGCTCTCCGGACTTGCGGACCTGCTCTTTATGTGCCTCTCTGGAAAGCTTATACGCCTTCTCGATGAGAGAAATATCTGCGGATGGATGATACTTTCTTACCCTTGCAATCAACGCTTCATATAACTGCTCAGGGTTTTGATAATCTTCAGGTGCTTTCACGGCATGGCCATCCACCATTTCCAGATTTTTATTCAGAAGTTCATATTCCAGCGTACCTGCCATATCAAATCCCCCTTTTCTTTTTATCGTAAAATTCCATATGGATTAGTATATCATCATTATTGATAATTTACCACTGTAATCTGTATGCTTTTGTTTCCTCTGTATTCATTGACCGACGGATAAAATGTCAGCGCCACCTCTTCTTTTCCCTGCAGATACTCCATACACTCCTGTACCTCTCCGAAATAGATCGCCTCCATTTTCCGTCCATTTCGATCCAGAACCTGAAATTTCAGGACATTCTGATTCTTCCCGATCACACGGAGATTCTGTACTTTTAAGTTTTTTTCCGCAAACAACGGCTTTGTATTTCCTTTCCCGAAAGGCTCCAGAAGTTCCAGTTCTTCAATCAGCTCTTCTGTTACATACGCAAGAGGAAGCTGCATGTCAATGGATACCTTCGGCATCAGATCCTGACTGGTCAGCTCACAGAGTTCATTGATCGTTCTGCGGAAACGTTCCACATTCTCCTCTTCCAGAGATAGCCCTGCCGCCAGCTTATGGCCTCCGAATTTTGTGAATAACGCCCTGCATTTGCACATTTCCTCAAACATATGGTAGCTTTCAATGGAACGCCCCGACCCTTTGACGCCATGTTCTCCCTGCGTCAGAACAAACACCGGCTTATAATATTTTTCTTTCAGTCTTCCGGCAATGATCCCCGCAATACTCTCATGACAGTCCTGCAGATACACGACCAGTACTCGATCCTCTTTCAAATCCGTTGTCTCGATCTGTTCAACTGCCTGCTCTACCCCTTTTTCTGTCATTTCCTTACGGCTGTCATTCAATGCTTTTAAATCTTCTGCCATCATGACAGCTTCTCTTCTGTTCTTCACCTCAAGGAGCTCCAATGCCCGCTTTGCCGTATCCAGTCGCCCGCTCGCATTGATACATGGTCCGATGACAAATCCGATGTGATAGGCAGACAATCTCTCTATCGGTACCTGCGTGCATTCCATCAATGCTTTCAGACCTTCATTTTGCGTGCGTTTCAGCATTTCCAGCCCCTGTTTTACAAAAATCCGGTTCTCATCCACCAGATCCATCACATCCCCCACGGTCGCAATCGCCACATTTTCCATCAGAAAATCTACATCATCTGCATCCTGCCCCATGACATTATATAACGCTTCCACCACTTTATACACAACTGCCGCACCGCACAGACCTTTAAACGGATAAGGATCTCCCGGTAAATGCGGGTTGACCACTGCATCTGCATCGGGAATCAGATATTCTTTCTCTCCTCCTGCTTCTAGATAAGGTACTTCATGGTGATCTGTCACAATGATCGTCATCCCCTGCGCTTTCCCGTAAGCAATCTCTGAAGCGGCTGCGATCCCATTGTCACAGGTAATGATCGTATCTACACCGTCCTCCAATGCCCTGTCAATGAGCATCTGATTGAGGCCGTATCCATCCTTCATCCGATCCGGAATATCCGTATCCACCAAAGCTCCCAGACTTCTAATCCTGTTTTCAAAATATACGTCGCATTGACTCCGTCGATATCATAATCTCCGATCACACGGATTTTTCGCCTTCCCGGATTTTTCCTCCAGAATCTCCACTGCCGTATCCATATTTTCAT
>ENA-OQJX01000829-OQJX01000829.1-human-gut-metagenome-genome-assembly--contig:-NODE-829-length-11376-cov-2.686994_pt1 | contig 11376 bp, 18 predicted proteins | sample MGYA00242615_ERZ504782 | MGnify/ENA primary metagenome ERZ504782 (study PRJEB26092, sample SAMD00036354) | human gut metagenome | host: Homo sapiens | study: EMG produced TPA metagenomics assembly of... | reverse complement strand
CTGGTATGTCTATGCGTGTTCCGACTTTGGACGTATCTGTAGTTGACTTGACAGTTAACTTGGCTAAACCGGCTACTTACGCTGAAATCTGCGCTGCAATGAAAGAAGCTTCTGAAGGCGAATTGAAGGGTGTTCTGGGTTACACTGAAGATGCAGTTGTTTCTTCTGACTTCTTGGGTGACACTCGCACTTCTATCTTCGACGCTAAGGCTGGTATCGCTTTGACTGATACTTTCGTTAAGGTTGTATCTTGGTATGATAACGAAATCGGTTATTCTAACAAGGTTCTTGACTTGATTGCTCACATGGCATCAGTTAACTGCTAATATACAGTTAGAAAATAATAAAAAATAGGTGACTTCTGCAGAAGTCGCCTATTTTTTTTGCAATTTTGCAGCTAGTTCGTTTTTTATCAGACCCTTTAAACATGATGAAGATTATACTAACTCTAATATTGCTTTGCTTTATGAACACTATATCGTCTCAAAATCCTTTTTTTGAAACATACTCCACGCTGCACAGCACTGTCCCGTTCGACAAGATTAAGACCGGAGATTACGTACCCGCCATCCGCGAAGGCATCCGCCGCCAAAATGCGGAAATAGAGGCCATCATCCGCAATCCGGAAGTCCCGACATTTGCCAACACAGTGTTGGCCTACGAGAAGTCCGGTGAGATGCTCCACCGTGTCAGCACTGTATTCGGCAATCTGCTCAGTGCCGAAACGGACGATGACCTGCAGGAACTGGCCAAAGAAATCATGCCGATGATGAGCGAGCATGAAAACAACATCAGCCTGAACGAAGAGCTGTTTGCACGTATCAAAGCTGTTTACGAACAGCAAGACAAAGAAACATTGAGCCCGGAACAGCACAAACTGCTGGAAGACATTTATAACGGCTTTGTACGCAACGGTGCCAACCTCCTGGGAGAAGATAAGGAGAAATACCGGGCTTTATGCAAAGAGCTCAGCCTGCTGACGCTGCAGTTCAGCGAAAACAACCTGAAAGAAACGAACGACTACAAGCTTGTCATCACCGACAAGTCACAACTGGCCGGGCTGCCCGAGAGCGCGGTAGAAGCCGCTGCAGAGACAGCCGGGGAAAAAGGCGTCGAAGGTGGGTATTCACCCTGCAGGCTCCCAGCTATGGCCCTTTTCTGACCTACGCAGACAGCCGTGACCTGCGCCGTGAGCTATATATGGCCTACAATACGAAGTGTACGCATGACAACGCCAGCAATAACCTGGAAATTGTAAAGAAACTGGCCAATGTCCGTATGGAGATTGCCCAACTCCTAGGCTATGACAACTTCGCCGAATACAACCTCCAGGAGCGCATGGCACAAAACAGTGAGTCCGTGTATAAGCTGCTGGACCAACTGCTGGAGGCTTACACGCCTACCGCCAAACAAGAATATGCAGAAGTGCAAGCCCTGGCACGCCAAGCGGAAGGAGAAGACTTCGTCCTGATGCCGTGGGACTGGGCGTACTATTCCCATAAACTGAAAGACCGGAAGTTCAATATCGACGATGAGCTGCTCCGCCCTTACTTTGAGCTGAACAACGTGAAGCAAGGCGTATTCGGCTGGCAACCAGGCTGTATGGCATCACCTTCAAGAAGAATCCGGATATTCCCGTTTATCATAAGGATGTGGATGCCTACGAAGTCTTCGACAAAGACGGGAAATTCCTTGCCGTGTTCTATACCGACTTCCACCCCAGAGCAGGCAAGCGCTCGGGAGCCTGGATGACCAGCTACAAGGAACAGTGGATTGACGAAAAGACCGGTGAGAACAGCCGTCCCCACATATCCATTGTGATGAACTTCACCAAACCGACACAGGACAAACCTGCTTTGTTGACCTTCGGCGAGGTAGAAACCTTCCTGCACGAATTCGGCCACAGCCTGCATGGTATGTTTGCCAATACCACCTACGGGAGCCTGAGCGGGACCAACGTGTATTGGGACTTTGTGGAACTCCCCTCCCAATTCATGGAGAACTTCGCCATCGAAAAGGAATTCCTGCATACGTTTGCCCGCCATTACCAGACCGGAGAGCTGATACCGGGCGAACTGGTGCAGCGCATTGTGGATTCGTCCAACTTCAACGCGGCATACGCCTGCCTCCGCCAGGTTAGCTTCGGCCTACTCGATATGGCTTGGTACACACGCAACACCCCGTTTGAAGGTGACGTGAAAGCCTATGAAAAGAAGGCTTGGGAAAAAGCACAAGTTCTTCCTTCTGTAGAAGAAGCCTGTATGAGTACACAGTTCTCCCATATCTTTGCCGGAGGATATTCTGCCGGATATTACAGTTATAAATGGGCAGAGGTGCTGGATGCAGATGCTTTCTCGCTATTCAAACAGACGGGCATCTTTAACCCGGAGACTGCCGCCTCCTTCCGAGAGAATATCCTTTCCAAAGGCGGAACGGAACATCCGATGACGCTCTATAAACGCTTCCGCGGACAAGAGCCTACAATCGACGCATTATTAATCAGAAATGGAATAAAGAAATGAAGAGACTTATAAGGAACATCTTTTGCATGTTGCTCATGTTTTCGCTGCTCCCCCTGCTAAGCGGTTGCGACAACGAGGACGATGTTATCGGAATATTCACCGGGAAGCCATGGAAACTAAGTCGGCTCGCGAATAAAGACAGCAACAGACAGTTCTATTCCGGTTTATGGAAAGACGAAGAGGCTGAAAGAAAAGCAGAGACTTCCTTAAAATAGAAGGCAATTTCACTTTGAATTTTGAAGGTTCTGATGTGAATGGAGAATTGATGGGTACAACAGTCACAGGACACGGCATCCATTCAAACGCTGACGGAACTTGGAAAGCCGATGGCAAATCACAGTCACTAAGCCTCAATGTGAAAATCAACGGTTCGGAAAGCGACCCGTTAGGCAAGGCATTCATCTCCGGATTGCAAAACGTGTACAAGTATGAAGGGGATGCCAATTCACTGACCCTCTATTTTAAAGACGGACCGACAACCAGAGTCATGGGATTCACCCCACAACGATAAAGCATAAATATGATGGACGATTCTACAAAAGACAAACAAGAAGCATTGGATAGGCGTTATATACGTATGGCAAGCATTTGGGCCGAAAATTCGTATTGCCAACGCCGCCAGGTCGGTGCACTGATTGTAAAAGACAAGATGATTATCTCTGACGGCTACAACGGTACCCCTTCCGGTTTTGAGAATGTATGCGAAGATGAGAATAACGTCACCAAACCATACGTGCTCCATGCCGAAGCAAACGCCATTACCAAAATAGCCCGTTCAAACAACAGCAGTAACGGTGCCACCATGTACGTCACTGCCTCCCCCTGCATAGAATGCTCCAAACTGATTATCCAGGCAGGCATCAAACGGGTAGTCTACTCCGAGAAATACCGCCTGGAAGATGGTATCGAACTTTTGAAACGGGCAGGCATCGAGGTAGTGTTTATTTCAATGGATAATGAAAAGTTGAAAATGGAAAGTTGAAAGTTGCATGCGCAGCCAAATAGTAAATTGTAAATAGTCTAATAGTAAATAAACATCATGAGTACAAAAAATACCTCCCGCTTTATGCCGCTCATCATGCAATCAGCGTAGTCGCGGGAATTCTTATCGGAACGTTTTATGCCAGGCATTTTGCCGGTAACAAACTGGGAATCATCAACAGCTCGTCCAACAAGCTGAATGCCTTGCTGCGTGTTATTGATGACCAGTATGTGGATACCGTCAACATGACCGATTTGGTAGAGAAGGCCATGCCGCAGATATTGGCGGAACTCGACCCCCACTCCACCTACATCCCCGCACAGAAGCTGGAAGAGGTAAACTCCGAACTTGAAGGCAGCTTCAGCGGTATAGGTATCCAGTTCACCATTCAAGAAGACACGATACACGTAAACAGCGTGATTCCCGGCGGACCGTCCGAGAAAGTGGGCCTGATGGCAGGCGACCGCATTGTAATGGTCAACGACAGTCTTTTTGCAGGCAAAGGCCTGACAAACGAAAAGGCCATGCGCAACCTGAAAGGTCCGAAAGGAAGCCAAGTGAAGTTAGGCGTCAAGCGTGCCACGGAAAAAGAGTTGCTCGACTTCACCATCACACGCGGTGACATCCCGCAAAACACCATTGACGCAGCCTATATGCTCGACGATGACTACGGATATATACAAATCAGCAAATTCGGACGCACCACACACGTGGAGCTGCTGAATGCGATTGCCCAACTGAGCCACGAGAAGTGCAAAGGCCTGATTATCGACCTGCGCGACAATACCGGAGGATACATGGAAGCCGCCACACGCATGGTGAACGAATCCTGCCGGAAGGGAAGTTGATTGTATATACCCACGGCCGCAAATATCCCCGCATGGAGGAATATGCCAACGGTACCGGCAGTTGCCAGAAGCTGCCGCTAGTGGTATTGGTAAACGAGAGTTCCGCTTCGGCCAGCGAAATCTTTGCGGGCGCCATTCAGGACAATGACCGCGGAACCATTGTAGGACGCCGTTCCTTCGGCAAGGGACTCGTACAGCAACCCATCGACTTCAGTGACGGTTCCGCCATCCGCCTGACCATTGCCCGTTATTACACCCCATCGGGCCGTTGCATCCAGCGCCCCTACGAGAACGGCAAGGACAGCAAATACGAAATGGACTGGATTACCCGTTACGAACACGGCGAGTTCTTCTCCAAAGACAGCATCAAACTGGACGAAAACCTGCGTTACTCTACCGGTTTGGGCAGACCCGTATACGGCGGCGGTGGCATTATGCCGGACGTATTCGTTCCGCAAGACACAACCGGAGTATCTTCTTACCTGATAGAAGTAAGCAACAAGGGACTGATTCTGCAATTCAGCTTCCAGTATACCGACCGCAACCGTGCGAAATTGAGTGAATACGACAATGAAGAAGATTTGTTGAAGTACCTTCGCCACCAGAGTATTGTGGAGCAGTTTGTACGTTTTGCAGACTCCAAGGGAGTAAAGCGGCGCAACCTGCTTATCCACAAGTCCTACAAGCTACTGGAAAGAAGTCTTTACGGCAACATTATCTATAACATACTGGGAAGGGAGCAATACATCCGCTACATCAACCAGAGCGATGCTACCGTCAAGAAAGCATTGGATATTCTGGAACGTGGCGAGGCATTCCCCAAAGCTCCGGAAGCAACACCAATCATAGAGGATAAAAAAGATGATGGAAAGGAAAAAAGAACTGCGCAGGCAGGTAGCTTTGTTGAAGACCCGACACAGCTCTTCCGCTACGCGTCAGTCTGCTGAAATACTTGCCGCCCTCGAGGCACACCCCGCTTTCAGGGCGGCAACCACCGTACTGCTTTACCACTCTCTCAAAGACGAAGTGGACACACACGAATTTATCCGGAAGTGGAGCCGCGAAAAGCGGATACTGCTTCCGGTAGTTGTAGGTGACGACCTGGAACTGCGGCTGTACACCGGACCCGAAGACTTGAAACCTGGCGCATACGGCATCGAAGAACCAACCGGCGAGCTATTTACCGACTATGCAGACATAGACTTCATAGTGGTTCCCGGCGTGGCATTCGACCGTAACGGCAACCGCCTGGGGCGCGGTAAAGGTTACTATGACCGGCTTCTGCCCCGCATCCCATCAGCCTACAAAGCCGGCATCTGCTTCCCGTTTCAACTCGTAGAAGAAGTTCCTGCGGAACCGTTTGATATACGCATGGATGAAATCATTACGCAATGAAAACTAATTATCATACACACACCACACGCTGCATGCATGCCACCGGAGATGACGAAGACTATGTGCTCAGTGCCATCAAAGGCGGTTACCGGATACTCGGGTTTTCAGACCATACTCCCTGGAAATACCGTACCGACTACGTAGCCGACATGCGGATGCTCCCCGAGGAGCTCCCCGGCTACGTGGAGAGTCTCAAGACACTCCGTGAGAAATACCACGACCGGATAGACATCAGAATAGGACTTGAATGTGAATACTTCCCCCAATATATCCATTGGCTGAAAGAACAAATCAAGAAGTACCAACTGGACTATATCATCTTCGGAAACCATCACTACCACACCGATGAAAAGTTCCCCTACTTCGGCCATCATACAGACAGCCGCGACATGCTCGAACTTTACGAAGAGAGCGCCATCGAAGGTATGGAAAGCGGATTATTCTCCTGCCTTGCCCATCCGGACTTGTTCATGCGCTCCTATCCGAAGTTCGACCACCATTGCACTACCATCAGCCGGCACATCTGCCGTACTGCTGCACGCCTGAATGTCCCGTTGGAATACAATATAGCTATGTACCTACAATGAAGCGCACGGCTTATCCACCTACCGTGCCCGGAGTTCTGGCGAATCGCTGCCAATGAAGGCTGTACAGCTATCATCGGACTGGATGCGCATGACAACAAGGATTTGGAAACTCCGATGTATTATGACCGGGCAGTCCGGGAATTGAAGGAACTGAAGATTGAAAGAATAGATGAGCTGAGGATGCTCATCTGAATATGATATTCGTTATGACCTGGGCCCCCACATGACGATTCAAGTTGCGCACCAGCAACTCGCGCCCCATCATCAGTTCCTGGCGCAAAGCAGCAGAAGTGAGGTGCACATAAAGCACCTGGTTCTTTATATAAAGTTCACGGGTGTAGGAGGCAATGGTAGGCCCCAGCACTTCGGGCCACGCACTGATAAGCCGCCGTTCATTCAGCGGAGACTCCAGACTTTCCTGCCTGAGGTAATGACGGATAAGTTCACCTATCTGTTCGGCATTATTGCGCTTCATGCCTCTTCCTCCTTCATTTCGGCAACCGTTCCCTGCTCCACACGGAACATCTTATAATCACTGCCCACTTTATGCAGAATACGGTCCAGGTGTTCGCGGTTGGTATCGGTTATAAAAATCTGTCCAAAACTGTCGCCTGCCACCAACTTGATGATTTGCTCCACACGCGAGGCATCCAGCTTGTCAAAGATATCGTCCAACAACAACAAGGGAACAGTGGTCCCGGTACGTTTCAGGAAATCAAACTGTGCCAGCTTCAACGCTACCAGATAAGTCTTGTTCTGCCCCTGCGACCCTTCACGCTTGATGGGGAAATCTCCCAAAAGCATATTCAGCTCGTCCTTGTGCACACCGCGCAACGAATAGCCCATAATCTGGTCGCGAGCACGGCTTTCCTTCAGCACTCCCAGCAAAGAGGCATCGCGGGCATGAGAGTCATAGCTTAATCCCACCTTCTCCCTATCTTGCGAAATGAATGAATAGAAAGACTGGAAAATAGGAATAAACTCACGGATAAAGGCCTCACGTTTGCGGAACACCACTTCACCGGCTTGTGCCATCATCTCCTCCCAGACCAGAAAGAGCTCTTCCTCCACCGGCTGTTCACTCTTCAGTAAGGTATTCCGCTGCACCAAAGCTTTATTGTATCGTATCAAAGCATCCAGATACTCTTTGTCGTACTGCGAGATAACCACATCCATAAAACGTCGGCGTTCATCACTGCCTCCTGCTATCAACTCCGAATCGGCAGGCGAGACCATGACCAAAGGCAGGAAGCCGATATGGTCCGACAAACGCGTATACTCCTTCTTGTTTCGCTTGAACTGTTTCTTCTGGCGCCTCTTCATACCACAGTAGATTTCCTCAGGAGTCCCATCGGCAGCCTCATAAAACCTTGAATAACAAAGAAGTCGACATCATGGCAGATATTCTGGGAATCAATGGGATTACCGGCACTTTTACAGAAAGACAAAAAATACACCGCATCCAGCAGGTTCGTTTTCCCCATGCCGTTCTGTCCGAAAAGCAGTTTAACTTGGGCGAGAATGAAAGCTCCACCTGCTCCAAGTTCTTATAATTGAGTATAGATATACGTTTCAGTATCATTATAGTAACGATGAGTTCGGTTACAAAGATAATGCAAAACCGAAAGCAGTACAAAATAAGCCTGCTTATTTTTAATACAGAGGTGAAGCCCGGCTTATTGAAAAGTAGAAATAATTTCGGTGTTTTCTGATACAAAACAAAAAAAGATGCCGCTAAATTTCGTTGATAGCTATAAAAAACTTACTTTTGCGGGTCGAAATAGATAAATAAGAATAATAACAAAAAGATTATATAAAAATGGCAGAACAAAAAAAGACGAATGAAGCCTTAAACGTGGAGGATGCACTGACACAATCGGAGGCCTTTTTCATTAAGAACAAAAAAGCAATCATCGGCGCTGTAGTAGCAGTAATCATCATCATTGCCGGTGTAGTGATGTACAAGAACCTTTATGCAGACCCCCGTGAAGAAAAAGCACAAGCTGCCTTATTCAAAGGACAAGAATACTTCGAAGCAGACGCTTATGCACAAGCACTGAACGGTGATAGCATCGGTTTTGCCGGATTTGTAAAAGTGGCAGACGAATACAGCGGCACAAAAGCAGCCAATCTTGCAAAAGCCTATATGGGTCTCTGCTATGCACACCTCGGTAAATATGACGAAGCAGTGAAAGCATTGGACAGCTTTGACGGAGACGACCAAATGGTAGCTCCTGCCATGAAAGGTGCTATGGGTAACTGCTATGCGCAGCTCGGCCAACTGGACAAAGCCGCTTCCATGCTGCTGAAAGCCGCCAACGAAGCCGACAACAACTCCCTCAGCCCCATCTACCTGCTGCAAGCTGGAGAAATCCTGGTAAAGCAAGGTAAGTATGACGATGCAATCCAGGCGTATACCACTATCAAGGATAAATACTTCCGTTCATACCAGGCAATGGATATCGACAAGTATATCGAACAAGCCAAACTGTTGAAGAAGTAATATACCTTATTATAAAAACATCTCAGGCACGGATTACACGGAAAACACGGAAAGACACAATAGCCGTGAATCCGTGTAGTCCGTGCCTCTTTTATCTCTCCTCTCCCTTTAATTTTCAATTATTAATTTTTAATTCTTAATTCCTTATTTATGGCAACAGCTTATCACAATCTTTCAGACTACGATTTCAGTTCTGTACCCAGCGCGGAAAAAATGAAATTCGGCATCGTTGTATCTGAGTGGAATTATAATATTACCGGCGCTCTCCTAAAAGGTGCCATAGACAACCTTAAAAAAACAATGGAGCCAAAGATGAAAATATTCTGGTAAAAACAGTACCCGGCAGTTTTGAACTGACTTTCGGCGCCAACCAACTTATCGAATACAGCGAAGTCGATGCAGTTATTGCAATTGGTTGTGTAGTCAGAGGAGATACTCCACATTTTGACTATGTTTGCATGGGTGCTACCCAAGGAATTACCCAATTAAACGCAAGTGGCGATGTACCAGTAATTTACGGATTAATTACTACCAATACTATGGAGCAAGCAGAAGACCGCGCCGGTGGCAAGCTGGGTAATAAAGGAGACGAATGTGCAATTACTGCAATAAAAATGATAGATTTTGCTTGGAGTTTACAAAAATAGTCGTATCTTTGCACCGCAATTGAGAAACAAACCTACTCAATGAGAGAATTGAGATAGAATCTTAAGTGCAAAAGGGCAAATACCAGAGTGGCCAAATGGGGCAGACTGTAAATCTGCTGGCTTACGCCTTCGGTGGTTCGAATCCATCTTTGCCCACAAAAAATTGCGGAAGTAGCTCAGTTGATAGAGCATTAGCCTTCCAAGCTGAGGGTCGCGGGTTTGAGCCCCGTCTTCCGCTCTTAAGAGAATCCTGAAAGTCAAGCAGTTGGCATTCAGGATTTCTTCTTTTAGTACTATCTGATTAAGGCGGATACAGGTGGTTTGAGCATCATCATGTAAACCAAGATGTAAACCAAGAAATGGTACATGAATGCTTCATTATCAGTAGTTTGCTACAAGTCTAAAAGACTATCTAATGGCGAAAGTCCATTAATGCTACAAGTCTCCAAAGGAGGTAAACGCCAATACCAAAGTTTAGGTGTGTCTGTAAATCCTAAATTCTGGGATTTCAGTAAGAATAAACCTAAGTCCAACTGTCCTAATAGGGAATATATCTTAAAACTTATCCTTAACAAGCAAGCGGAACTTCAACAGCGGATGCTTGAACTGAATGCAGAACAAAAGGAGTACACCACTACTACCCTACTTCATGACGAGCATAGGAAGTTTGAACTCAAAACAGTCAAACAGTTCTACCAAGAATTGATTGAGCAGTACAAGGCTAATGAGAAATGTGGGAACAGGCTTATTTATAAAAGCTCCTACAACTCTATCAATGTCTTTACCAATGGTAATTTAGAGATTCCATTTAGTGCAATAGATGTTGCATGGCTCAACAAGTACGAGAAGTGGCTACGCTCCAAAGGAAACAAAGAAACTACTATGAGTTTAATGTTTCGTACCCTGCGTAGTGCATACAACAAAGCTATTGAAAGCAAATGTGCACGTAAGTCTGACTACCCTTTCAATGATTACAGGATAAGTAAATTTGATGTCAGTACTGAGAAGCGAGCCATCGCTAAAGCTGACGTACTGAAATTCTCAACAGATGTTCATTCCATTGGTAAGCAGCAATATGTTCAACTAAGCAAAGACATATTTATTTTCAGTTATCTGTGTGGTGGCATAAACTTCACTGACATAGCCAATCTAACTAAGGATAATATCATAGAGGGGAAGAGACTACACTACATTCGTCAAAAGACAGGTAAACTCATCAAGTTGGGATTGTCAGAAGAAGCCTTAAAAATCATTAAGCGATATGCAGTAGAGAGTAAAGGCTACCTGTTCCCCATTCTCAATGCTCAGTTGCATAAGACACCATTGCAAAGCAGAACAGAATACATAAGATGCTGGGAAAGGTCAATAAGAATCTAAAACTACTTGCCGCACAGCTTGGAGTTGAAGCCAATCTTACAACCTATGTTGCAAGGCATTCATTCGCAAGCGTCTTAAAGAAGTCTGGTGTAAACATTGCATTGATTAGTGAAGCGTTAGGACATTCAGACCTAACGACTACTCAAATCTATCTTGACAGTTTTGATAATGAACAGATAGATAATGCCATGAAGAATTTACTCTAAGCCAATAATTCCTCACTTGTAGCAATACAGGTGAGGATTATTTTTTAATTTTGTCCTAAACTAATAATTATGGAGAAGCTAAAGGAAGATTATATAAGCATTGATACTCGTTTGGAATACATGGAAGCCATAGCCGTTGAATATGTTCCAGATGTAGATATAGACCTTGAAACAGGAGAGCAATATATCTGTGGCACTACCGCCTTACCCATATTTATAAGAAGATTGCAATCAGAATAAACTATATGGTAACTTCACATAACGAAGATTATATAGCTAATGAGGACATACAGAATACATTGAAAGGTT
>ENA-OQJX01000828-OQJX01000828.1-human-gut-metagenome-genome-assembly--contig:-NODE-828-length-11383-cov-2.007196_pt1 | contig 11383 bp, 13 predicted proteins | sample MGYA00242615_ERZ504782 | MGnify/ENA primary metagenome ERZ504782 (study PRJEB26092, sample SAMD00036354) | human gut metagenome | host: Homo sapiens | study: EMG produced TPA metagenomics assembly of... | reverse complement strand
TATCATCACACCCATCATCAATCTTATTTACCTGCTGTCATGGAAGGATGCACCGGTTTCCCATGTTCAAAAAGCGGTCAATACCATACAAGGAAAATATATACCGTCCAGATTTTGCGGCTGTCATCTGTTTTTTCATTCGTATTCTTTCCGTCTCTGTGATCTTCCAGCATCTTCATAAGCAGATCGGTATTAAAGAATTTTTTCGCCATAGAAGATGCAAACATCGCTCTCACACGATTATAATATTTTTCCTCTTTTATTTTGAGCATCAAATATGACACTAGCTAAACGCTGAAAAGTCACAGCATTATATCCTTTTTCAATAAACATCTCTTTTTTATTAATGCCACCTACTATATTAGCTACTATATAAATGCCATCCAACCACCCAGCCTCACGAGCCAATTGTTGAAACATATCAATATACTTCAGTGGTAAAGACACTGGATCATAAACAACTAAAAGAGGCATTCCATCTATCTTTATATATCTTTTATCCCTAAAAGCACGATTTAAATAAGAAAAATGCATTTCAATATCCTCCTCTCCCGGATATGTTTGTTCCATTAATAATTTATCTCCTGTGGAATCTTTATCAAATGTTTTAGAATACCAAGAATGATTAGCCCATGCTAAACAAAAAGGAAAATCAGGTTTACCAGATTCAAGAACTTCATCAAATACATCTTGCATAAGTCTCTTTCCATTTCCAAACCAATAATGCCAATAACAAAACCCAAATATTCCAGCTTCTTTTGCAAGTTTTACCTGCTGTTCTCGTACAACTGATAATCTCAAATCATAATAGCCCAAATCAGCAGGAACTCGCGGTTGCCGATGTCCTTTAAATAAAGGCTTAGCTTTACCAACATTTGTCCATTCTGTAAAACCATTTCCCCACCATTCGTCATTTTCTGAAAATGGATGAAATTGAGGTAAATAAAATGCAATAACTTGCGCTTTTCTATTCATATATTAATTTTATCATCATTTTTTCAACTTCGCTGTTGACAGTTAGCAATATTTTTACCTATATTGCAAATTCTTTTCAATCTAGCAATGTCATCATTTTAATGACTTTAGCTGGTACTCCCCTACTACTGCTCCACTTGGAACATCATGAGTTACCACAGCATTAGCTCCGATTATTGCCCCATCTCCAATAGTCACCCCTGAAAGTATACGTGCACTCTCACCAATCCAAACATTATTACCGATCACAACAGGACCTTTTGCATAAAGTGGTCGCAACGATGGAGGAGTATTTAATTCTGACTCTATATTTTTACCATGAGAATTATCAGAAATATAGACATATCTACCTGTTAACACATTATTACCTATTGTAATACTATGACAAGCAGTAATATGACAATACTCCCCAATTCTACAATGACTGCCAATCTGAATAGAAGGAGTGTAATCGTATCCAGCATATTTATCCCATGCCGTAAGCACTATTCCACGAGAAAGAATTGTACCATAATCTATTTTAACATATTGCAGCCCTTTAAGCTGTCGCGCGTGATATATACGACCTTTAATGTCCTTGAAATGCCAATGGATAGCATAATTAAATAATCTACCACATACTTTGCCTGGCAATAAAAAAAAATAATTGAAAAATATTACATAATGAAAATACGATCTTCGACAACATACTCATATTTCTTATTTTTCCAATGATTTCCTTAACAGTTTTCACTTAAAATATTTTTACATAAAAAACGATAAAATAACAGAAAGTTCAAACCATGGCATCAAATTTATTTAATACATTCTAGCACTTATTTACAATGAAATCCAATCTTCACACATTATATCACAAGTTGAAAAAAACGAATTGATTGGATTGAAAAATCTTTTGGGCCCAACAACAATCTTATCCTGATTTGCATTAAGCCATGCTGCCCACCAACTATAAGTACTATTTCCTATAATATTATGCTTAGCACATGACATCAACTGCATATCTCGAAAATTACGTTTCCCTGATACCTCATTCCAATCTACTAACATGTATTCAAATTCAGGAAGATTATCTTTTACCCAGCAAGGATTATCCGTGAATACATAAAAATGAGGGTTATTTATATGCTTTCTCATATAATCAATTGCTTTCATATAATAATCGACTGTACATAATCCTTTTCCCATCAATTCTGATTGCATATAATCATCACCTTTACGTAAGTGAATAGCTACAGAATTTTCCTGCGACATTTTTGCTGCAACCTCAATATTTTTTAATTCATCAAAAGGCAAAAAAGTAAACTGTTTACGTATATCATCCTCACAATGTCTAAAATACTTTTCGCTTTGCCAAAAACCCTTATAAATACAATTTCTAGTAGCACATTTCTCCATGTCAGGTACATATCCATACATAGGTTCGTCAATGTATACTTCATCACCGATAAAATTATGCCATTTCTTCATAAACTCTTGAAATCTTCGCTCCAAGCCATTTCGCGGTAAAGAAGGAAATACCCACTTAAAATGCCCCTCCGGCATTACTTTTATATCTATCGAGGGAAAAGCATCTTGAAGTCTAACCAATTCAAATGCCCATTGAGAACGTGGTTTAAAGTTACTTTGATCAAAACAGACATCTAACCCCTTAGCCATCAGCCCCCGACCAAAAGCATAATGAAACATTTGATTTGCCAATCCAGCATTTACATTTACGGCTATCATACTACTTCAATTTATTATTACACAAATCTAGAGCTGCCCCCATTGCTACATCCATATTATAATACTCCCATTCAGCAAAACGTCCAAGAAGAAATAGACCTTCTGGCTCAGTAACACATTTCACACTATTGACAAATTCACGTGTATCTTTTGCTTGGATTGGATATGTATAAGGAGCATAGTTATGTGCTATATATTTGGGATGATATGGTATACGAGAGAGATTATCAATAATATCATTCTTACTAATCTCATCTGTAAACTCAATGGTAGCCGACATTACTCCATTCGCACGATTTGACTCTGCAAAATTACCTGTACAAATGATACGGTGTGCCTCATGAATATGACTTGGCATATAAATCCAGCTATATGGATTATCTTCAATCTCACAAAGTACAGTTGTGGTACCATGGGCTTCAAGAGCTTCAATACCTTCAATATAAGCCGATAAGTCAACTCCTTTAACTATTAAAGGTATTGACTTCATATTGCCAGTAAAAATAACTCTATCACAAATCTCTCCGTTCACAGACCATCCTTTTTCTATTTTTTCAATAGATTTTACATCTACATTATAATGTATTTCAAGTCCTTCTGAAAGGCGGTTAGCGACAAACTGCGAACCCTCTTTTTTCGGATAAAAAAACGAACTATGTACAAAAGACCTTTCCTCAATATGCTTAAAATTATTATAAATAATATCTTCAAGTGTAGGCATTGGTAATTTACCAACCAACCACGACAGTGGAACGTTTGTCAGTGGACGACGCCAGATCTTTTCATTGTATGGTCGAAAATATTCACGATAAAGTGTCTCACCAAAACGAGCTCGCAAAAATTCTTCAAAATTAGTAGGTTCTACAGCTTATTAGTAGCCATTAACACAATATCATTAATAAAATTTTTCATCATCTCATCTGAAAGTTGATAAGCATGATTCTCTATTGGATAAGCAATTATGGTATTATCAGCCATTGAAACAACTGAATTTCGATCTGCCATAGTAAACTCGTCTTTTTTGTCAAAATGACTCCAAAACCAATCCAATACATCCTGACGTTTTGTGTTAAAGACATGTCCTCCAGTGCGATGAAACAAATGTCCATGCACTCTATCACATTTTACCATCCCTCCTGGACGCGAATCTGCCTCAAATAGTTGCACATCACGTCCATACTCCTTAAGAACCTGCCCAATACTCAAACCTGATATACCAGCTCCGACAATAATATATTTCATATTCATATTATTTATTATTAATTTCAAAACTCTTCTTGTACACAAAAATTAAAGGAATTACAGTCCCTACAGCTACATATAACGGACACCACCATCCTGTGAATTCACTACATCCTAAATGCCATAAATGACCTTTTACTGAAGGATATTTTGCTAATATATTATAACCCAATTACATACAGCAAAGCAACTAAATTAAAGGCCAACATATACCCAATAAGAATCTGTAGCGATTGGTCTTCACAGCATAAAAAACTTAACACTATAAATCGGTCACTTATTACTAAGTAAAGTGAAAGGTCCATCGTCGTATAATGGCTAGAACACGAACTACAGAAACTATTAAATTTTTCATTATTCTATAGTGTAATTAGCCTTCTCGTTTTCCATCCACTCTTCATATATATACTTATGGTTCATGATATTAATAAAATCAGATGAACTTATATGCCGAAATGGATCTCTATAATTGTGCTTACCATCGTATTCACAGTAAAACTGTCCCAGGTCATTGAGTCCATACTTATTCCACAATGTCAATAAGTCCTCCGAATCTACAATATAGCAATACTCACCTAGAAAATTCCACCAATCTTTGAGACTTAAATCAGAATTATGATATTTCTGAATAAAGCGTTTGGTTATATTTATTTCAGACGCTGGCCACTTAGCAAGAGTTTCACCCGTCAGTACTCGCTTTGTATCGAAATTATCTTTTCTATAACAATGAATATTCCTATCATCATATGGAATATCAAATAAGTTATAAGATCATCAGTATATCCAAAATAGAGAAAATCTTGCAGCCACATAGGATTAAACATTTGCCCCCAATTACCAGCTTGTGTTATTATACGTCCTTTCAATCCATAAACATTACTAGAAGAAATCGTATTTAATTCAACAAGGCTCTTAAGATATTCAAAAGCAAATTCACGATAGACACGTAAATCTGATCTATTCTTTAATGCAAACTCTGCTCCCAATTCTTTAGCTCTTTTCAATCCAGCCAAGCTTGTGCAAATTTGATAGTTTACATTCCCCAAGCCACACACAGGTATATCTTTATTCAAAACAACTTCGCACCCTAATAATTCCAAAGTCCGTACTATAGATGGGTCTGTATAATCCCAAGTACTAACTATGATAATTGCTCCCGGAAACAATCTTCTATATAATTTAATAGTCTCAAAAGTAAATTCATCACGCATCTCTATCAACCCTTGAAGAACAATAGCAAATTCACCAGAAGTAGTTGTAGTCTTTATATTACTAGGAATAAAATAATCTGCTTTTTTGGGGCGAAGTTTATAACAAAAATAGTTATCTGAATATTTTTCAAAACTACGAAGAAAAAATATCTAGCATAACCTTTTCATTTCTACATAAACGAATCATCAATGAAATAGTACATGAAAAAAACTTTCGCAATATACTCTTAATCAACTGCATTTTTATTTCTTTAAACATTTATTTTGAACAATCGCAAGGCCTTCTAATATCAGCGAATCCTTTAGCAATAAAAGTGAAAGTACATATATAAAAGCTCCTACGCACATCATTATAATGCACATCAATAAATTATTCCAATTTAATGACTGAAGCACAAACAAGCCTCCCCCCATTAAAATAACAGCGAATAAATAATGTATTATTGATTTATCGAATAACCTAATAGAAATATACTTTCTTCCCATGATGTACAACCCTGTAGTTGCAACTAGTTCTGCAGCTAAATACCCCATAGCAGCACCATAATGCTTGAATGTAGGAATAGTCAAAAAACACACTAAGAGGTCTGTAATACATGCCATTAAAGTTACTTTCACCATAATATACACTTTCCCTTTAGGATAAAGAGTCTGCATCCCAAATACATTTGAAAGTCCCACTAAAACCAGCAAAACAGATAAAATCTGAGAAACACCTATAGATGGTATAAAACTATTACCACCCAAAATAGGTATAGCATATTGACTAACAAAGAACAGTCCAACAGATATTGGTAAAGAAACTCCAACAGTAAACGAATATACTTTTTGAGAGATTGTAGCAAATTCTTCATCTCTTCCTTCAGCCATCAAATTCGAAAACCGAGGTAGCAAAATTGCAGTTAACGAATCTACTATTCCAAACACTAGTGAAAACAATTTTATACCACCATAATAATAACCAACATATACATCATCAGTCATAAATCCTAAAATTACTGGATTAAGAGTAAGATATATAGTAGATAATAAAACTAATAAAAATGTTATACCTACAGACTTTAAATGCTTGTAAGGATTAATACTACGTCGATCAATATTACATATACACAAATATTTACGTAATCTAATAAAATTGAATACACTATTTCCTACCGATGTAAGAGTAATTGTAATACCATACCATAGAATATCATTTTTTGTCTTTACTAAAGTAAACAATAATATAATCCCAATCATACGGACAATCAAACCACGAACCGTAATATATTTAAAATCTTCAATGCCTTTATAAAACCATTCACATCCAATGGTAGTAAGAAAAATAGAAGAACTTAACAACAAGAAAAGAGGTAAATCTGTTTGTATCTTGGGAACTGTAAAACATAAAATAGCAACGACCAAATAACCAATCAAGGTAGTAATTCCATGTAGAGATAATATCTCAATCGTGGTAACATTAAGTTGCTTTCTATCGTTTCTCACTCTAGCAATTTCTCTTACTGCATATAATGGTATACCTAATCCTACAACTAAACTGATATATGATATTATTGATTGATAAAAGTTCACTTCTCCTATTCCTTCTGCTAACAAAATCCTAGATGAATATGGAAACGTTATTAAAAGGAAATAGAATTCCAGAAATAGTATTCAATAGATTGAAAATATAATTAGCTGTTATTGATCTTGACATAAATATTAAAATATTTGCTTTATAAACAAGTTACATAGACCACTATTTCCTTAACCCTTCTTATACATTAATCATAGAAAGCCATACTAACCTTCTTTATCATATAAGTTATCGCCCAAAAAACATTTATTGGCTTTGTGTGTTAAAAATCACTTTTATCAAATATACTTCACAATAGAATACTAAAAACGGATTGTATTCATATATTCGATCTTGAAATCATTTTCTATTATTATATCAATAAAAGAAATTATCAATAACAAATTGATTGTATATTTTATAAACGATACATCGACCAGCTATAAAACCATTTAATACTTCCATAATCTATCCAGTAAATAATAATTATAATCTCTTTCACTTCCCCAATCTTGGAAGTCTTTCACCTCAAAAGGCCTAAAAGGAATATTATCCAATAGCATAGCATAGACTATATGCGACATAAAAAGTTGTTCATACAAATATAATCTCTCATAATATTTGCAGAACACAGCAGCATCATCAAAATATACCTCCTGCATTAAAGAAACGGCTGATGATTTTTTTTCTATTATATTTGTTATTATAGAACTGATCATCAAGTTCCACATAACTCTTATTTCTTGGATTCACCATTTCCAACTTATCAAGTGGATAAATAGCTATACTATTTGCAATGGTAAAATCTCCACAAAAATAGCCATCAGGATCTTTCACAAAAATTGCTCCTTCTATGTTCTCGCAATTCACAGTCCGATAGACAGTCTCAGCCTGGCTAGTGGTTGGCTCATCAAGAACTACGACCTTAGCATTACTCAGTCCCAACTTTTTAAATTGCAATTTCAGCAATAATGACAAATAGTATTTTTTATCATATTTTTCAAGAATTGTAAAATAGATATTATCAAAACGATTTAAATCTAACCCTTGAATAGATTTTATGCAAAGCGAGATTCCATCAGGAGCAAAGTTAAATATATAAGGCATATAGTTCTCATACTCAATATTGTCAGCTCCTATAGGAATAATCAAACTAATACTCATAAAATTGAATTGAGGACATTTTTTAAGAATGCTACAGTTCTCTCCTCCTTAGCATATTGTATAACACGTAGGAAATTCATCAACTGAAAAGTACTATAATACTTATTATACCAATCATAATTACTATAATATATATCTATCTCTTTATCTATCTTGTCTGAAATTATTCTCATCCGCACAGAATCAAAATCATGCCCATACATAAGCTGCGACCAACCATAATTTGAATCTTGCCTAATCTTTACTAAATCAAGTAATGGAGATTCCAAAAATGAGTCCAGAAAGTCTATCAAATAGTAATTATTTCCATTAAATAGTATATTTGAAAAAGTCAAGTCTCCATGACACTGTCCAACTGGTATGTTTATCTCTTCATCTAGTTCATTGAATACAATTGAAGACTTCTCTAGAATTATCTTAATATCTGTATCCTTACTAATAAAATCATTTTTAGCAACTTTATCACAAACATCATTATATTTATTTATTACAACATTTTTATTAATCGGAGTCATTTTTTGAATTTTCAATTTCAGAATCAATAAAAATTTTCAATGCCTTGATAAAATAACTAATCTGGTCAAATCCTGCATCTTCAAAATAATCTACATAATTCTTACTATATATATACTCCATCTTAATATTTAGATATTCATCCATACGTTCAATACCATATATTTTCGGTACACGAATATGCTGATAAGCTATCTTTGAAGCATTACACTGTTTCAAAGCTTGCTTATACAATCGTGGAATATAATTCTTATCACGAGTACTCTTGTTAATAAACAAGCTATCCCCGCCATTAACAATGTCTATCTGACAACCAGAATGCCCTCTTATTTCAATCTCCATAATAGTTTGAATTAACAACTATATAGTTTATACCTGCTGACTGGGCTGCCTGTACACCCACTTCCGAATCTTCAAAAACAAGTGCCTCATTAGGTTGCATAGAAAAATGCCTTAATACTGTCCTATATATCTCAGGGGAGGGTTTTCCTTGTCTCACCTCCTCACCCGCCAAAATAAGATCAAATATATCAGTTACCTCAATGTATTGCAATGCTTTTTCTAAATTTTTACGACATGCAGTAGAAGCTATCGCTGTTTTACCTCCAGCATTGTGAAAAGTTTTCAGTATAGCTAATAAAGAATTATTCACTTTAAAATATCTAAAAAAATCGGGGTAACAATTACCTTTAAACTCACTTATTTTTTGAGTTACAACCGGATCTGTTATGCCAACAGTTGCCATAAACTTTTCAAACCTAAAACCAAAACAATGACGATAGTCTACCTCTTTAAGAGCTAATCCCACCTGATTAAAAGCCTCTTGATAAGCCATAAAATTAGCTCGAAAAGTATCAACTAATGTACCGTCAAAATCTACAATTAACAGTTTTATTTCACTTCCGAGCATTACATATATCGTTTAAGTTCTTCAGGTGTCCCATAAGAATAATAATTTTCCATTAAGCAAAGTTTGACAGTTTCTCCATTCTTCAACAAATAATTATAAAGTAATGACACATAAAATTCCGATTTATTAGGTATTGAATTATCTAATAATTGATGCGCAACTTTTAAAAAACCTTTTCCTGAAGAAAAGAAATACGCTCCACAAAGAGCATGATTAGATATTACCTCTTTCTCTGCTGTACGCCTTACTATATTATTAGCATCAATCTCAGCATAACTATACTTTGGAAGGTCTGATTCAAATGATACCAACAAGCCGCCATTGACCTCATCTACAGGTTTTGCTAATATTTGACGAATATTTTCAAGAAAAGCCTTACTAGAGAATTCCAAATCACAGTCCATAACTATAACAGAATCATTAGGGTCTATTGCAGACTCAGCCATCAAACAAGTTTCAACTGCACCACGAGTGGTATTAAGTACAGAAAAAACTTTAGCATTTGGCAACTTGTTTTTTATATATTCGTTTATATGATATCTATCAATATGTTCCTGACGAACAATAAATGAATACTTCAAATTTATATCGTCCATAATTACGCTCCTAATAGCTCTAACGAACAAAGGTATCCCCTTCAATTCAATCAATGGCTTTGGTGTAGTCCAACCTTCTTTAAGAAAACGTGTTCCCTCACCTGCCATTGGCATGATAATATGTAAACTTCGCATAGTCCTCTATAATATTAAGTGCACATTATTTAACTATCCAACCTTTTCAGCTTAAGATAACTAAAAGTGTACTGATTGATTAGTCATTCCCTAATAATTAATTACAATATTTCCTTCGTTAATACACTTTCTTAAAGCTAAAGATTTCATTAGCTATATTATATCAACATTGAGAAATTGATATCTGTATCTGCTCAATTTTAATCCATTCCTTATCTTAATATGCATTCTTTTCTCCAACAACTACATTTGCTATAGTCTTATAAATGATATATATATCAAGTAGCATTGTCCAATGCTCCATATACCAAATATCAGCTTTAACACGTTCCTCCATCTGTGAGAGTTCTCTCGTTTCACCACGAAAACCATGTGTTTGAGCCCAGCCGGTTACTCCAGGTTTTATAAAGTGCCGCACCATATACTTATCAATCAAACGGGCATAAGTCTCCGTATGAGCCAACATGTGTGGACGTGGTCCCACTATTGACATATCACCCCTAAAAACATTGATAAACTGGGGAAGTTCGTCAATATTAGAACGACGAAGGAAGTTCCCAAACCGAGTTTTACGAGGATCATCAGCCGTAGCCTGTTTACTGTCAGCTTCATCATTCACTTTCATAGAACGGAATTTATAACACACAAAATCCACACCATTCAACCCCGTACGCATTTGCTTAAAGAATACAGGACCGGGAGAAGTCAACTTTATAATACTTCCCACTATGAGATAAACAAAGGGAAAAACTGTAACCAGAAAAAAACCGGAGAAAACAACATCAAACATCCGTTTCAACATACGGTTCTCCATCTTACCCAAAGGTTCATAACGCAGATTCAAGATAGGCATATTGCCAACCATACTGTGCCAGATACGACGCGGAAAACCTTTACATACATTAGGAACACCGTGAAAATAAAGCAAATGGTTTTCACAATAATTCATGATAGAAAAATTGTAACGTCCCTCCTCCATCGATAGAGAACAAAAAACATGCTTGATGCTTGGATGTGCAGACATAAAATCTGAAAAACCGTCAGGATTACCCAAATAGGAACATTGAGAAGAAAGAGCATCATTCGGTTTTATATCAAAATAACCCACGACTTCATATAGGGAAGACGCCAGAGAACTTTCCATCTCCTCATACAACACCTGCATATTATTGCCTCCACCTATAAAAACAGCATAACGTCTATGCTTGCCCTTAGCACAATAAACTATCAGAAAATGACGGATGATAATGCGATAAATACTTAAGATAACAAAGAGAAAAGAGAAATATGCAACAAAGAAAAAAAGGAGAATCAGATAGAGATTCCACTAAAAGTCATGATACATGCCCAAAAGATG
>ENA-OQJX01000827-OQJX01000827.1-human-gut-metagenome-genome-assembly--contig:-NODE-827-length-11409-cov-3.638539_pt1 | contig 11409 bp, 13 predicted proteins | sample MGYA00242615_ERZ504782 | MGnify/ENA primary metagenome ERZ504782 (study PRJEB26092, sample SAMD00036354) | human gut metagenome | host: Homo sapiens | study: EMG produced TPA metagenomics assembly of... | reverse complement strand
TTGTATTCCAACTAGTTATCAGCAAAGGAAATCGGATATCTACATGTGGAATACCATCAGTTAGGCATTATCCAGTTAACAACCATGCTCCTGCTTTATCCATACGGTGTACATACCATGATTATAGTGTATGTATCCATCAATATCTGCTGGCTGTTTGTATGGCACTATTTTGTATGGCAACAAATACGGCTCAACTTGTTCGCAGCACTGAAAGACATCCTTCCGTTTGCCTTCATAGCTACTGCGGTAATGGCAGCTACCTATTATGTCACTATCGGCTTTGCCAATCTGTATTTATTAATGGCAAGCAAGATTATCATAGCCGGCACACTCTACACAGCCATCCTGTGGTTGAGCGGCTCTGTCACTTTTAAAGAGAGTTTACACTATATAATCAAGAAATAATGGCTGCTACACGTCACTCCGGATTAGAATGTTTACGAATTATCAGTATCATACTGATTGTATCCATGCATATTCTAGGGAATACCTTCCACACCAGTAATTTGCTGAACAAAGAATTCATACTATTTGTCAATACATTGGGAAACACAGGAGTAACTTTATTCATTCTGATCTCAGGCTATTTCGGAATCCGTTTCAATACACATAAATTTTTCAAGATGCTGGTTGTCGTATGGTTTTATTCCATCGTTTCTTATCTGATCGAAACAATATGGCTTCACACTCCGCATACCTGGACAGGACTAGCCTCCTCATTGATACCGATACTTAGCAAAAAATACTGGTTTATGACCTGCTATGTAGTGCTTTATTGTTTCTCACCCTATTTAAACCGACTGGTTCAAAACCTCTCACAAAAAAGTTATGAACAACTACTGTTACTATGGGGATTCTTTTTTATATTTGCCCCGACAATCCTGTTTTTTGAAATTCAAAATGACACAGGTAAGGGAATTATCAATGTCACACTAGCTTATCTCATAGGACAATATCTGAAGGTCTATGGTCTTCCGGAAAACATGAAACGACATAGCTGGGATATTTTATCAGGGAGCCTTGCCGGTATTTTTATACTGAATTCCCTGCTTACAGCAATGAGTGGAAATATCATACTGAGATTCGCCCGAGATAATAATCTACTGATTATCATCGCCTCTATCATGGTTTTCTACCAGTTCACCCGATGGCATTTTTCATCCCGCATCATCAATTACCTAGCAGGATACGTTTTTGCCTTATATTATGCTTCAAGGACTTCTTATCCACTGTTTACAACCCTGGTATACCCCTTATGCAGACAGCAATCTACTTGTTCTGTATTTTATGGGAACACTTGTTTCTATCTGTCTGACAACACTTGTTATAGAATGGAGCAGACGGCTGCTATTAGGAAAAATAGAAAACAAATTAGCAGATGCAATGGAAAGAAGAGGAGCAAAAATTAAAATGTTTACAGATAATCATTAAAACAATTATTTATTTCCGCAACTCATAATTTCAAAATCTCCAATGGAGTCCCTCCTATCTGAGCTGCCATATCCGAAAATGAACTCTGAAAAGAACCATATATTTTTTGTGTACGGGCCAATGTGTACATATCCGTGATACCCTCCCTTATTCCCTCCAAAGATCCACGGTCTGCCTTTTTTCCGGAACAGAATATCCGGTCACCATAACGCTCTTTCATCTCCCGCTTCACCTCTTCCGAATCTGTAGCCAAATAGATAGCCACCTTATCGTCCTCTTTTATCTCCTCATCCAGTTTCTGATAGAATAACTCGATAGGGCTTTGCCGGATAGAAGCCAGATTATCTGTACGACGGATATGCATACCAATCATGGTATCCGAAAAATTCCGACAACGGTTTTCCACCTCTTCCATAACCTCTTCTACCGGAACAAATAACCGACTGATCCATACATAATCATAAGGTTGAAAAGCGGTATATGATGCCATATAAACACAGCTACCTTCTTTAACCCACCGTTCAAAATCAAAATGCCGATTACATAAAGGAGTAATAGAACGCTCGTACAGGCAAGACTTGAAAAACAGTTTCTGAAACAAAAGCGGGAAATGAAAATTCCTGGAACGAGGTCTGTCCAACAATGCATAATCCAACCGCGAAGCATCCCGCAAACAGGCAATCTTCCTGTCCACAGGTTTGAACAATTGGCTAAACGGTGCATTTAGCGCCCAATCCTGAAACCAAACGATACTTAAATCACTATCACTCTTCGCTGCCAGTGTCACGGCCGAAGCCACCGCACGCATACGGTTAGCCAGTCCTCCTACCGGTACAAATGTAATTTTACCCATTCTCATTAAATTTTAAGGCAAATATAAACAACATCGCTTATAAATGCTAATTAATTACTACTTTTGCATAGTCCCCCGATAAACAAAAGAAATGAGAAAAAATATCGCAATCGTATTAGCAGGAGGTATAGGCAGCCGCTTAGGTCTGTCCACTCCCAAGCAATTCTTTAAAGTAGCGGGCAAAATGGTAGTCGAGCATACAATAGATGCTTTCGAAAGCAATCCGCACATCGATGAAATTGCCATTGTTTCCAATCCTTTTTATATTGCTGACTTTGAGTCCATCATTATCAAGAATGGATGGAAAAAAGTGAAGAAGATTCTGAAAGGCGGTCAGGAAAGATTTCATTCCAGCCTTTCGGCTATCAAAGCTTACGAAGGCAGCGATGTCAACCTGATTTTCCATGATGCTGTACGTCCATTGGTCAGCCAACGTATTCTAAATGATGTCATCAAAGCATTGGAAACATATGCAGCTATTGATGTCGCCATGCCTGCCACTGACACCATTATCGAAGTAGATGGAGATTTCATTCATCAGATTCCCGACCGGTCCAAACTAAAACGGGGGCAGACTCCACAAGCTTTTCATTTGGAAACCATCAGCCACGCTTATGAAATCGCCTTGAAAGACGAACATTTCAAAGTTACCGATGACTGTGGGGTTGTTGTAAAATATTTACCCGATGTACCTGTATATGTAGTTACAGGCGAGGAAAGCAACATGAAGCTGACCTATAAAGAAGATACCTACCTATTGGACAAATTCTTCCAGTTACGTAAAAGTGAGCTGAATGAAATTCCATTGAATGAAAGCCAACTGAAAGGCAAAGTAGCCGTCATCTTCGGTGGAAGCTATGGAATAGGAGAACATACAGCCCGTATGCTACAGGAGAAACAAGCAAAAGTATTCTGTTTTTCCCGAAGCATGAACGGTGTGGATGTAGGCAAAAAGGAACAAGTGGCCGATGCTCTAAAAAAAGTATTCTTACAAACCCACAGAATAGACTATATCATCAACACGGCTGGCGTCCTCAACAAAGAGCCTTTGATGAGTTCGGACTATCAAACGATATACAATGCGGTGAGCACCAACTATATGGGAACTATCAACGTAGCGATGGAGCGTACGCCTATTTAAAAGAAAGCAAAGGGAAATTAGTTTTCTTCACCTCCAGTTCCTATACTCGCGGCAGAGCTTTCTACAGCATCTATTCCTCTACGAAAGCGGCCATTGTAAACTTTGTACAAGCTATCGCACAAGAATGGGAACCGTTTGGCATTGCTGTTAATTGCATCAACCCCGAACGTACCAAAACTCCCATGCGCGTAAAAAACTTCGGAACAGAACCTGAGAACACCCTATTATCAGCAGAAAAGGTCGCAATTGCCACCATACAGTCATTGGTTTCCGAATTTACAGGACAAGTAATTGATGTAAAAAGAAATGAAGTATGAAAAATGAATTTCTATCTACCTATGTAGCCAATAACCTGCGAGCCTGCCAACTGAAGCAACTCTCCATATTAGAAGAAATGGACCGTATTTGCCAAAAGCACCACCTGACCTACTGGCTGGACGGAGGTACATTATTGGGAGCCGTGCGCCACGGAGGATTCATCCCTTGGATGATGATATAGATATAGGAATGCCATTGGCCGATATGCAAAAATTCATAGAAGTAGCTCCTGACGAACTATCCGAAGGGTTATTCCTCCAAACCCCACAAAGTGATCCTTCAAGCAAGGAACCGATTATAAAAGTGAGGGACTTGAACTCTCTGTATGTAGAATTCGGCGATAATTTTAATGCGGATTATCAAAAGGGGCTTTTTGTAGATATATTCCCATTTATTGATTACCCCAGCATACCCAAATCATGGGTAAAGAAGCTAACCAAAGGAATCTCCAAAAGCTATTCCATTCTGCATACGCAACATTATTATTCTCTACGTGCCTTCGCAGAATTCTTTTACTTCGGCACAAAATACTGGCTGTTCAAAGGAATATGGAATCTGCTTGGTCTGCTCTACAAAAAAGATACTTATCTTTCCAATGTTCTGATAAACAATGGATACGGTATCATGCACCGCAAAGACTCTGTATTTCCCATATCAGAAATAATTTTTGAAGGGAAACCATTCAAGGCACCTGCCAACCCAGATGCTTACCTGAAAGATTTATATAAGAATTACATGGACATTCCTCCCAAAGACAAACAGAAAATCCATGCCATTTATATTCACCCCGAATTGATAAAGAAACCATGAAACCGTTCCTTGTAGATGTACCCGTACTCATTTTGTTCTTCAACCGCCCGCAACAACTATCACAAGTGTTTGAACAAGTCAGGAATGCCCGTCCCTCCAAGCTTTTCCTCTATCAGGACGGACCACGTGGCGAACACGACCTGCCCGGTATAAAAGCATGTCGTGAAGTGACAGATCAGATAGACTGGGATTGCAAAGTCCATCGCATGTATCAGGAGAAGAACTATGGTTGCGACCCTTCGGAATACATCTCACAAAAATGGGCTTTTTCTATGGTTGACAAATGTATCGTATTGGAAGATGACGATGTGCCTTCCGTTTCTTTTTTCACATTCTGTAAAGAAATGTTAGACAAATACGAGCAAGACACCCGTATCACCATGATTGCAGGTTTCAATAACGAAGAGATTACTCCGGATGTACCATACGATTATTTCTTTGCCTCCACCTTCTCGGATTTGGGGATGGGCCAGTTGGAAAAGGGTCATCGACCAATGGGACGAGCATTATACTTTTCTAGAGGATAAGTTCAATATGCAACAACTGGAGCAGCTCATTAAAGAACGGAAATTCCGCAAAGACTTTATCTACATGTGCCATCGCCATAAAGAAAACAACAAAGCCTATTATGAAACCATCTTCCACGCTTCCATGCTTTTCAACTCGGGACTGGCTATCGTACCTACCCGCAACATGATTAACAATTTGGGAGTCACAGCAGATTCCACCCATTTTGCCGGTTCTGTTCATACACTGCCCAAAGGATACCGCCGCATCTTCACCATGAAACGGTATGAAGTAGAATTTCCTCTCAAGCATCCCCGTTATGTCATTGAGAATGTAGCTTATAAAAAAGCCGTCTACCGCATCATGGGGTGGGGACATCCCTGGATTAAGATAGGACGTTCTTTCGAAGAATTATTTCTGAACCTGCGATACGGCAATTTTTCCATCATTACTAAAGCAATAAAAAACAGAATTAACAAATGGCTGAAAAGAGACCAACACCGGTAAAACCACTCACTATTTATTTTTATCACACCCGGTTAACCCGTGAAAGTTACGAGGAATGGAAAGATTATAAGTTTCCGGGACACATTCTCTACGGACTTCCTTTGCTGGAAAAATATGGCATCCGGTCGGTAATGCATAAATACAAAGCTTTCCCCGGCCGTCTAAGACTGATGCTCTATGCCACTAAAGAGATTCTGTGCTGCAAAGAGCCATACGAAGTACTCTACGGTACATCTTTCCGTGGACTGGAGCTAATTATCCTGCTCAGAGCATTAGGATTCTACCGCAAACCCATCGTCATTTGGCATCACACTGCCTTAAAAACTTCATCCGGAAAAATAAGAGAACATATCTCACGTTTCTTTTATAAAGGCATTGACCATATGTTCCTATTCAGTAAAAAATTGATTAAAGACTCATTAGCGACCGGGAAAGCTCCCGAAGAAAAGCTTCAGCTTATCCATTGGGGACCGGATCTCGCTTTCTATGACCATATTCTACAAGTAATGCCAGATCGGAAACCAGAAGGCTTTATCTCCACCGGGAAAGAAAACCGGGATGTAAACACTATGCTGCAAGCTTTCTGCGCCACCGAACAACAACTGGACTTGTACATCGCCCCCACCAATGGAAGTGTAAACTACCAACAGATTATTGAAAGCTTTTGTCTACCCGATTCTGTACAAGTACACTATACGGACGGTGTCATCCCATACTTATTGGCACAGAAAGTGGCACGAAAAAGCTGTGTTGTCATCTGCTGTATGGATTTTCCTTATACCGTAGGCCTTACCACATTGGTAGAAGCCTTTGCATTAGGCATCCCTGTCATTTGCTCACGTAATCCCAATTTTGAAATGGATATAGACAAAGAAGAAATAGGAATTACCGTAGCCTATAATGACGTGGAAGGCTGGATCAACGCCATTCATCGCATAGCCGACCATCCCGAAGAAGCCCAAAAGATGGGCGCCAACGCCCGAAAGTTGGCAGAAAAACGTTTCAATTTGGAAATCTTTTCCCATGAAATAGCAGAAAGCTACTGGAAATATCTAAGATGTCCTCTAAAAAACGTACATTTGCATAAACTTTTATGCACATGAGAGTACTTATCATCAATACGTCTGAGCGAATAGGTGGAGCCGCCATTGCAGCCAACCGCCTCATGGAGGCTTTAAAAAACAACGGAATAAAGGCAAAAATGCTTGTACGTGACAAGCAGACCGACCAGATAAGTGTCGTTGAACTAAAGAAATCATGGTGGAAAGTATGGCAATTCATCTGGGAACGTGTCGTTATCTGGCAAGCCAACCACTTCAAGAAACATAACTTGTTTGCCGTTGACATAGCCAATACCGGCACCAATATCACAGTATTGCCCGAATTTACCCAGGCCGACGTCATTCATCTGCACTGGATTAACCAAGGTATGTTGTCACTGACAGATATCCGGCGTATCATCCAATCCGGCAAACCCATCGTTTGGACAATGCATGATATGTGGCCTTTTACCGGTATCTGCCATTATGCAGGAGATTGCGATAAATATGCCACACAATGCCACAACTGTCCGCAACTTTACAAAGGAAGCAGAAAAGACATAGCCTACCGTACTTTCCAGAAAAAGAAAAAACTGTTTGAAGGAGCACAAATCACCTTTGTAGCTTGTAGCCGCTGGTTAGAATCATTGGCTAAGAAAAGTGATCTGATTAAAGGTCAGACCATTACCAATATTCCCAATGCAATCAACACCAACCTGTTCAAACCTCGTGATAAAAAACAGGCCAGAGAAAAATGCCATCTTCCGCAAGACAAGAAGTTATTGCTTTTCGGCTCCGTAAAAATTACAGACAAGAGAAAAGGAATAGACTATCTGGTATCAGCTTGCAAACAAATTGCTTCCTCATATCCAGATTTTAGTAAAGAATTAGGTGTAGTGGTTTTTGGTAACCAAGCCGAACAATACACTTCCCTGTTTCCCTTCCCTATCTATCCGATGAATTATGTCAGCAACGAGAAGGAACTGGTAGATATCTACAATGCAGTCGACTTATACGTCACACCTTCTTTACAAGACAATCTACCCAATACCATCGTAGAAGCAATGGCCTGTGGTATTCCGTGCATAGGGTTCAATGTAGGAGGTATTCCACAAATGATTGACCACCTGCACAACGGTTATGTTGCCGAATATCAGTCTTCCAAGGATCTGGCAAACGGCATTCACTGGGCATTGACCGAAGGAGAATATGAAAGTCTGAGTGAGGAAGCCTGCCGTAAGGCAGTATCCAGTTATTCGGAAAGTACCATTGCCAAGAAATATGTTGAAATCTATAACAAGATTACAGGGAATCATGCATAACCATCATCCTCATCCCAAGTTTTCTATTATTACCGTCACCTACAATGCAGCAAAAGTGTTAGAGGATACTATACAAAGTATTGTTACACAAACTTATAAGAATCTGGAGTATATTATTGTGGACGGGGGATCAACAGATGAAACACTGGATATCATTCACAAATACCAGGAACATATCACCACTGTTATCAGTGAGCCCGACCAAGGTTTATACGATGCCATGAACAAAGGAATAAAATTGGCAACCGGAGATTATCTTTGTTTCTTGAATGCCGGTGATGGCCTGCACGAGGATGATACTTTGCTGCAAATGGTACATTCCATCAATGGAACAGCCTGCCGGGAGTGCTATATGGAGAAACAGAAATAGTGGACAGTTCAAGGGCATTTTTTATACATGCGCCGCCTGTCTGCACCCGCAACGCTTACCTGGAAAAGCTTCAAGCAAGGAATGTTGGTTTGCCATCAAGCCTTTTTCGCCCGCCGTGATCTGGTAGAGCCATACGACCTGCAATATCGGTTCTCGGCAGATTTTGACTGGTGTATCCGTATCATGAAGAAAGCGGATGTACTCCATAATACCCATCTTACTCTTATTGATTACCTGAATGAAGGAATGACCACCCGTAACCATAAAGCCTCCTTGAAAGAACGCTTCCGTATTATGAGCCGTCACTATGGATGGGTAAGCACAGTGACACACCACTTATGGTTCGTTCTGCGCCTGCTCTACAAATAATCCGGAAGTCTGACTAATAACGGGACTCAATCAATTTTCCTACGGGCCTTTCTGACCTGCAAGAACAAGAACAAGACCAACACACAGGCCAATACACCCAATGCCACAAAAGCCACCGTTTCCGTAACATGCAGCGATTTCGGGTCGAACTTAAATTCCACTACATGCTTTCCGGCCGGCACATTCATTGCCCGAAGAATATAATCCGCTCTTCCGTGCGGCGCTTCCACACCATCAATATATGCCTGCCAACCGGGATAGTAAATTTCCGAGAAAACCACTGTTCCTCCAGTTTTGGAATTAACCTCATATTTCAAGTCATTAGGTTCGTACGCAGTCAGTTTGATTGTACTCAGTGTATCTGTTTCAGCTGCCGATTTTACCTCCGCACTGAATTTTTTATCTACGACAGCCGTTTTTGCCGGGTCTATCCGATGCAAAGCGTCTATCTCTTCATTGGCATTGTCCACATACTGCACCTCGTTTACAAACCAAGCATTGCCCAGCGTATGAGGATTCCGTATTGGGACGGTCTTTCCACCTTGCAGCGGAAAAATAAAGTAACGGGTATTCAGCATATTCAACACAGGAAATCCGGACGGAGCCACCTTCTGCATATCACCTCCCGCCTCCGAAACAGCCTTGAACACGCCATTCATCTCGGTACTGATATGCTCCTCTATCATTTCCTGATAGCGGCGCAGTTTGGCGGCATGATATCCACCGATGCTCTTATGCCAATAAGAAGTCGTATTTTCATTAAACGTATTGCCGGCTAGGTTCAGTACCCGGAAATCCAACGTTTTATCGGCCAATATCGTCTTATCCGTTTCGGTCGGTTTAAAGGAATTATCCTGTTGTACCTTTTCCACAAACTGGTCATCATACAAATAACGTTTGTTCACACTCCACATATCTGCCAGACAGAGGACAGCCAATGCCAGAATCGTCACCTTCGCTTTCAGCTTGCCCATGCCATATAACCAAAGAACTGCCGTACCTATCATAATAATAAAGAAGCTGCGCCATGCATCCGAAGTAAAGACACTCCGACGGATTTCTTCTAGATTAGCAAGTAACGGAGCCAGCTGATCTGCCGGAATACCCTGCAATGCCTGCATTTCCATGCTTGAAACATACGACGGGAAAAAGAAACCGGGAGCCAATGCAAACAATAAAGCGATACCACCTGTCAATCCCAGACTGATATAAAACGACCGGGCCCGTTCCTTAACCAACTGAGGACGTGCCATTACCTCCTTTAAAGCAAGGACAGCCAACAGAGGTATGGTAAACTCAGCAATGACCAAAATGGAAGAAACCGCACGGAATTTATCGTACATCGGGATATAATCCAAAAAGAAATCAGTGAATCCCATAAAATTCTTTCCCCATGACAGCAGGACAGACAAAACAGTAGCACTCAAAAGCGCCCATTTCATAGGACCTTTCACTATAAACAGTCCAAGAATAAACAGAAACATTACAAACGCCCCCACGTATACAGGACCGGATGTACCGGGTTGCTCGCCCCAATACTGGCCTATCTGGCTATAGATGCTATTATACATAGGATTCGCCTTTTCCATCGCCTTTTCGTTTAGCTGCTAAAGGTACGGAAGCGCCACCTTTCACATTAGGAACAAGCAAAGAGAAAGTCTCACCGATACCGTAACTCCACTGAGTGATATAATCTCGTTCCAGACCACTTTTAGTCTGATTATGACTATCCGGTTTCACCAGCTCACTCTTTCCACGCATCGTTTCCTTACTATACTCATACGTATGATATAAGTTGGATAGATTTATGCAAACTCCCAAAATACCGGCCATCAACAACACCCCAGTTGCTTTCAGAAATTGCGGCATTTCCTTCTTCTGCCAAGCATCCACTCCAAACGCAACCGCCATAAAGAGCATGACAAATAGAAAATAATAACTCATCTGCACATGGTTCGACACTATCTGCAAAGCAACAAAAACCGCTGTCAGCAAACCGCCTGACAAGTATTTTCCTCTATAAGCCAATACCATACCGGCTATAGTGGGTGGAATATAGGCCAAGGTTACAAATTTCCAGATGTGTCCGGCAGCTATAATGATGAAAAAATAAGAAGAAAACGCCCACAACACAGCCCCCAATGAAGCCAGCCAGACCGAGAAATCGAATGCACGCAATAATATATAAAAGCCCAACAGCATGACAAATACATACCACACATAATTCGGGAGATACAAATGATACAACTTCTCCACTCCCTTCAGGGTATCCGTAGAATCATAACTGGGTGCCATCTGATAAGTAGGCATACCACCAAAAATCGAATTAGTCCAGCGCGTACGCTCTCCCGTACGTTCCAGATATTCTTTCGCTTCTTCACCAGCACCAATGCCCGCCACAGAGTCATGTTGTGAAAGGATACGCCCTTCTGTCACTGCCGGGAAAAAATAGACGAATGAGATGACAGCAAAGAGGATAATCACTACTATATCAGGTAGTATTCTTTTAAATAAGTTCATAAGTATATCTGTTTATTAATTCGGCAAAGTTACTACAAAAAAGTGAAATGCGGAAAGATATAGTGATAGAATTGAGTTACAAGGGTTTTAGTTGAAGTGGCGATAATTCGTGAAGCCATTACAATCACAGCAAAAGCCAAATCCTGACGCCACAACGTTACTTGTTCGTAACCATGCCCGATAATGCGACAAACGGGTACAGATGGCGAAACAAGACG
>ENA-OQJX01000825-OQJX01000825.1-human-gut-metagenome-genome-assembly--contig:-NODE-825-length-11445-cov-2.223008_pt1 | contig 11445 bp, 14 predicted proteins | sample MGYA00242615_ERZ504782 | MGnify/ENA primary metagenome ERZ504782 (study PRJEB26092, sample SAMD00036354) | human gut metagenome | host: Homo sapiens | study: EMG produced TPA metagenomics assembly of... | reverse complement strand
AAAAAAAAATGTTATTAAATCCGATTGTTTTTTAACTATTGGCATACAGCCAAGTTCATATTTTGCGGTGCCAAACTCAAAAAATCTCTGCAACCGTTAAAAAATTCCGGTAAAAAATTTGCCAAGATAATCCCATGCAAACCTGCCTTGCAACTTCACCGTGCTGATTAAGCTTGTGATACACGGCGGCACTTTCCGCTCCCTCATCGCTTCCGAAGTGCAGGGAGTTCTTGCGTGCAAGTTTCAATGTAACCTCTATAGCATTCGTCCCAGTAGAACCGCAACAGTTCATTTATAATCCCCATAGAAATCTTTTCTACAATAAGACCGAACCTGAAATTCGAATTTTTCGAATATTTCAAATGTTTCTTCCATATTCACATATCATTTTGAATTTTCTTATTAGCAAATGGAGCGAGTGTCAGATAGAGCATTAAGAAATAATTGGTATTTATCAAATTAGCCAACAACCCATAAGTGTTGATTGACAATGACACGAGTGTAATAGCCAGTGCATATTTTACGCTAGGATTTTGAAATGTAGCAATAGTTCCCTCATAAAGTCTAAATGCCATGATATAACCGAAAGTGGAAATGATGGCCGCTAAATATCCGAAGCAAAACATACAGCCACCGACCAACCCCGTGTTACATCCTGCAGCCCACCCTAAATACACTTCACCAATCATCCGAGAAATAGGTTTCTCGACATAAATAGAATGAAATCCTAAAAGAGTTGAAGTCCTGTCATACATAGACCGCAGGAAGTCAGGGGTGTGAGTTGAAAAATAATCAAAATAGAACCCACTTATTCGATTCGGAACAATGGTGTACCGACGGAATACATCATTGAACAACAACCCCACGTCAATAACATTCACTTCTATCAGAAGGAGTACTGAGATAAGCATCATCGCTATTGGAGTCTTATTGCTATCTATACGAAAGATACCCACTACGAGAGCTCCCAATTCAAGAAATACGAATATTCGATTAGCTTCAATTAAAAACAACGAAAATTCGGCTATCACTAAAATTGCAGACAATACCCACTTGCGGTGATATGAATAGTAAGCAGTCAACAGAACTATCAAATAAGCAGCCCAAGTTTATGTTAACAATTATCCAGTGTGTGCCAGCATTCGTTGCCTCCGCTCTTACCTCATACACATCCAACAGCGTTTCCTGAAAACTTGCAATTGAGAAGGACTTATGGTGATAGAGCATTAGCATTGCCGTAACAATGAGAGAAATAATCGTTAGCATTTTTAAATAACTATCTATATTTCTCATCCTAAAATATTTCGAGAATGGACTGCCCTGCTTTGGTTTTATCCTTTTCATCCACCACTCCATCATCAGCCAGAATAGAAAGAAATAAAACATATATGACCATGGTTCATTAGTCACTGCTTGTTGAGCTACACCTGGCAGAAAATAGAGCAAGTTCAACATGACCATAATAGTCTCTGTTAAATATATGTTCTTAAGGTTATTTAGTGTTATCCATATGATAACTATAGACTCCAGCAAAGCCCAAATATATTTTGCCTCATTAAAGTTGTAAACAAATAACAATCCCTCATAACTAAATTCAAAAGTATACTGATAATATCTGAGATAAAGGATATGCATAATGAAAGTATAGCCGATGATAAATATCATCGACCAACGTCTTTGAGATATTCCACAAAGAATAGAATTATACATATATTTCCTTATATAGTCTATTTAAGCGCAAAGCAAGCTGTTCCGGTCCATAATTTTCTTTAGCATAATCACGCAGACGAGTTGGTGAACAATGCTTTGGCGCATTCATGAATGACAGAAAAGCATTTTGTAACTGTTCAGCGTCATCAACATCTATCAATATACCATTATCTTCATTGACGAAATCCTCAGGTCCTCCACAACGGGTAGCAATAACAGGAAGTCCTGCAGCCATTGCTTCCACATAAACCACCCCGAAAGTCTCTCCAGCAGAAGGAAGCACAAAGCAGTCACATTCCTCATAAACCTTTACAATTTCCATAGGAGATAAGATACCATGGAACATCACAATGTCATGCAAATCATATTTCCAGACATACTCCATTAGTACACTACGAAGATGACCATCGCCTATGACATCCAAATGGACATTGTAACCTAATCTATGAATCGCCTCTATTGCTTTAATGGTATTCAATGTTCTTTTACGTTCAATCAGTAACCCCGTTGTAACAAATCTATACCCTTTATGTGCTCTGTGCTCACACTTACAAAAAACATCCAGCTTTATCATATTAGGAATGACTATGGCATCAATACCGGTATAACGCTTGATATTTTGTGATAAAGGATGACTTACTGCCACTACTCTTGCAGCCATTTTATAACCTTTCAAGGCGCATTTTTGCAAGGATTCATTAACATTTTCACAATTCATGGCACTTGAATGCTCCGTTATTACTAAGGGAACATCAATCTTTTTGACTAAAGAAGCAGCCATTTGTCCAATCTCAGTGAAATGAGCATGGACAATATCCGGTTTTTTCCTATTTTTATAAACCTTAGAATATAAATAAGAAAGAGCCTTTGCACCAATAAAACATAATAGTGAAAGGGGAACAGCTCCAATAGGAATACTTATGACATACCAGCGAACTTTCCCTGCGACACCATAAGAGATGCCATAAGGCGCTTACGCCGAAAGGAGCGAAGATCAATCCCAAAGAATGTAACATCAGTACCTGAATCAGCTAATGCTACAGCTTGCTCAAATGCAAAATTTCCAATGAACGGATATTTTTTCGTCGGTTTCCCTCCACTGACTATTAATACTCTCATATATGTAATTAATTCAAATTTTGCCAAGTAAAATGGTAAATTAGCGGTATTTGTCATTTACTGCTACCGCCTCAATCATTAACAAAAAACATTCAAAGTATTAAAGAAAAACTTCCGAAGTGTGAAGGGTAAAGTGAACAGATATAGGCAGGACTCCCGGATAAAAGTTGAGCATACTTGAGTAAATTATCACGACCTATAAGAGAAGAATATTAAGGTATTAGCCCGAAACGTTTCAATGCTTTAGGCGAAGCATCTTCATAGCTAATCACAGCACCTTTAATCAACTCAAGGTCATCTTGCATAATGGTACCTTTAGCTTTACCGTTCCCAAACAATTCTTTAAAACGTTTACCGGTAATCGTTTTCAAATCAGAACAATCTACAAAACGATCTTTCTCTTTTAGAAAAGCATATTTCTTTGCAGACAATTGGTAGTGCATCTGTTGCCGTCTTGGAGGCAAATTAGGATTTATTTCTGTGTCTATAATAACAACTCCTATGGCATTTCCATCCAAGTCATGTCCCAAGACAACAAAATATTTATTGCGGCCATCATCTCCCGGATTCTTACCCTTGATGTTCTCTTCTTTCCCCAAGTGCATTCTGAACACCTCACCAACAGATACTCTAGACAGCAACATGCGTTCTACCGTTTCTTGCGGTAAAAGGTCTTCAAAGGTTCCTTTCTTCATCTGCCCTGCAAATAATCGTCAATCTCAGATTGTTCTTTCAGATATTCTACAAATCCGGAAGTTGCGCCTCCTGCCTGAGCCATCAATAGCGGATTCATAGGTGATGCACTCCTTGCATCCCATGCCGTTTGCCAAGCTACATCATGCGAATCTTTGGACAATTGCTTGGCATCCTTCGACAAATTTTCTTTTATGGAAGCATCCAGACACGCAAGGTCAGCCTTACTCAACTCATCCATATCCGGTTCTTCGGCAGCTCCTACAAAATAGTAACATTCTGCATTTCCCGGTTTTAATGAATCCGCTAATTGCCGTAACAAAGACCCTTTTACAGCATGAGCCGAATTTGTTGCAACCTTCACGGCATCATACAAAAAAGAAGGAACAGGACCACGCTCCAACGCACAGAACGTATCCTTCACCAGATGCTTCCCATAAGTAGCATAATGTTGGCGTTCCGCAAAATATAGAATTTTGAACAAATGGATGAAATCCAACTCGCCACATTGCTTTAAAATATAGAGAGTAACAGCTTTTAACTTCAACATGTCATCCGTAGTCATCATTATATCCTCCTATTTTTCACTAAAGAGCAAAGTTCATTCCTCTTTTTGTATTCATACCTGCCGCAAAGATAGTCTTTTCACTACAAACTCCAATACTTCAACGAATGAATCTTGTCTCTATATATTCCTTTAATATCCACAAGCACCGCATGATCGTACGTCATACCCTTAAAATATTTATCATCCAGATTCTTGTATTCATCGTGGGCCACAGCCACAACCACTGCATCATAATTATCCCGTGGTTTTTCCACCAATCGGAAACCGTATTCTTTCTGAACTTCATCACTGTCTGCGTGTGGATCAACCACATCTACATCGCATCCGAAGTCCCTGAGTTCATTAATAATATCAACAACTTTTGAATTACGGATATCCGCTACGTTCTCCTTGAAAGTAACCCCCATCACAAGGACACGGGCACCAAGTACCCCCTTGCCTAACGAAATCAAACGTTTCACAAGTTTCTTGGCAATATATCCGCCCATACTGTCGTTTATATAACGGCCCGCACTGATTATCTGGCAATGATATTTCAACTCGCTGGCTTTCTGAACCAAATAATAAGGGTCAACGCCGATGCAGTGCCCTCCTACCAAACCCGGATAGAATTTCAAAAAGTTCCATTTGGTTCCGGCAGCTTCCAACACATCGTAAGTATTGATACCTATACGGCTGAAAATAATGGAAAGCTCGTTCATTAAAGCAATATTGACATCACGCTGGGTATTTTCAATAATCTTTGCCGCTTCAGCCACTTTTACATTCGGCGCACGATGAACACCCGGTTTTACTACAAGCTCATATACTTTGGCCACAACATCCAAAGCTTCTGAATCGCAACCAGAAACAATCTTAATCGTGTTGGGCAGAGTATGCACCTTTTCTCCCGGATTGATACGCTCCGGAGAATAGCCGTATTTAAAATCTATGCCGGCTTTCAATCCGCTTACCTCTTCCAAAATGGGAAGGCAGTCGTCTTCCGTACAGCCGGATAGACCGTAGATTCATAAACCACATAATCACCCGGTTTCAAGGCTTTAGCCACTGAACGGGAAGCACCTAACAACGGGGTCAAATCCGGCTTATTGTATTTGTCAATTGGAGTAGGAACGGCTACAATGAAGAAAGAAGCTTCCTTCAGCTTCTCAATAGAGGAAGTAAACTCTATATCTACATTTTCAAAGGCTGAACCATCCAATTCCCCACAAGGATCAATCCCCTCGCGCATCTTTACCAAACGTGACTCATTGATATCAAAACCAATTACTGAAATCTTCTTTGCAAATTCCAGAGCAATGGGCAAACCTACATAACCTAAACCGACCAATGCCAGTTTAGCCTCTTTATTTACTAACTTATTATACATAACCTTCAAACAAAATTAAAAAATTAAAAGAACTAAAAATTAAAGTTTAAGCAACCTTACCTTCTTTCAACGATAACGTTCCTTACTCTCCGGACAGACTGCAACCCATCTTCATCAAAGTCAAGCCTATGACCGTATTCACTCATCCAACCCATCTGACGGGCAGGATTACCAACCAATAAAGCATAAGCAGGAACAGTTTTAGTAACTACCGCACCAGCACCGATAAATGCGTATTCACCAATATCGTGTCCACAAACGATGGTGCATTGGCACCAATAGTGGCACCTTTGCCAACATGAGTTTTGGCGTACTCGGATTTACGGTTGACAGCACTACGAGGATTGGTAACATTGGTAAAGACACAAGAAGGACCTAAAAAAACATCATCTTCACACGTCACACCAGTATAGACTGATACATTGTTCTGAACCTTTACATTATTCCCTAATACCACATCTGGAGAAATCACCACATTCTGACCGATATTGCATCTTTCTCCAAGCACACATCCGGACATGATATGACTATAATGCCATATCTTTGTACCCGCACCAATCCGGCAACCATCATCGATGGTTGCTGTTTCATGAGCAAAAAAATCTTGCATAGGTGTATTTATTTAAAGAAATCTTTTATGCTATCAATAACCAAATCCTGCTGCTCAGTAGTCAGTTCGGTGTGAACAGGAAGGGAAAGAACGGAATATGCCAATTTTTCAGCATTATCCAAAGACTCTGCAGCACGTGTTATTTTTTGGAATGCCTCTTGTTGCTGTAAGGGCAACGGATAATAAATCATACTAGGAATACCGGCATCTGCCAAATGCTGTTTCAAGGCATCACGTTTACCATCTAATACCTTCAAAGTATATTGATGATAAACATGAGTACTTTGAGGCAACTCTTCCGGCGTAATGATGCCTCGCACATCCTTCAAATGTGAAGTGTAATATTGTGCCGCTTCACGGCGAGCAAGGCAATATTCATCCAAATGTTTCAATTTGGCGTTCAAAACCGCAGCTTGAACAGTATCCAGACGAGAATTGCATCCGATAACCGCATGGTGATACTTTATCCGCTGACCATGATTGGCTATCATACGAAGCTGTTCGGCCAATACATCATCATTGGTAAGGATTGCTCCTCCATCACCATAACAGCCCAAATTTTTTGAAGGGAAAAATGAAGTACATCCTATATGACCAATGGTACCGGTATGTTTCTTAGTGCCATCGGAAAAAGTATATGTAGCACCGATGGCTTGTGCATTGTCCTCCACAACATACAAGTGATGTTTTACAGCAAACTGCATGATAGGCTCCATATCACAAGACTGACCGAAAAGATGTACCGGGATAATAGCCTTTGTCTTCGGGCTTAGCGCCTTTTCCAAATTGGCAGCTGTCACATTAAAAGTGGCATAATCTACATCCACCATCACAGGAATCAAACCTAAAAGGCCAATCACCTCTGCAGAAGCAACATACGTAAATGCAGGCACTATAACCTCATCTCCCGGTTTCAAGCCTAAAGACATCAATGCTATCTGAAGAGCATCTGTCCCGTTACCACAAGTTATTACATGTTTACAACCGGAATAAGTTGCCAGATTGGAAGCGAATTCTTTTACTTGAGGGCCATTAATAAAAGCAGAAGTTTCAATGACTTGCCGAATACCCGTATCCACTTCCTTTTTTATCTTTAAATATTGACCATGAAGGTCAACCATTTGAAGTTTCATATCCATAACCATTTCATTCTCAAGAATTATTTACCACCCAAATGGATGTTTGGCTAAAGGCAGTTTTGCCAAAGGATGGTAGTCACCTTTCAAACCGATGGGTTCTGCATGACGAATATCATACACGATATTGATTGCATTACGTGCATCCTCAATACCAAAACCTTTACCGGCAAGAATATCCTTATAGCTTTCAGTGTGCAATTCCGTAAAACCTTTGCTGAATTCAAATTCTTCACCGTCAATATTGATTGTACGATAAGTAAGCTTCTCCCCTTGTACTGCATTTTCAGGAAGATTGTCTGAGTTTATACTTAAAAAATAACGGACACGCGCTCTTTCCAACTCCAGATATCCTGCTGCACGGTCATGTGTATATACATGAACAATATTCTTCTTTACAGGACCAAACACCCATGAAAGCATATCATAAAAATGCACGCCGATATTGGTCGCAATTCCCCCACTCTTGTGTACATCACCTTTCCAGCTTGTATAATACCAATTGCCACGTGAAGTGATATACGTCAAGTCCACATCATAAATTTTATCTTTAGGACCGTTCTCTATTTTCTTCTTCAAATCAATAATAGACTGGTGCAGACGAAGTTGAAGTATTGTATAAATATGGTGTCCGGTTTCTTTCTCCACTTCTTCCAAGGCATCCACATTCCAAGGATTCAAGACCAAGGGCTTTTCGCAAATCACATCAGTCCCCAAACGCAACCCATAACGCAATGTGTGCATCATGAAGATAATTAGGAGTACAAATAGAGACATAATCAACTTGCTTGTCAGTACCTTTCAGTTTCGTACAGTGACGGTCAAACAATTCATGTTCGACAAAAAAGGATGCTTCCGGAAAAAAACTATCCATAATCCCAACACTGTCAAATTTATCATAAGCCGCAACCAAGCGGTTTCCGGTGTCCTTGATGGCACGCAAATGACGGGGAGCAATGTAACCCGCTGCTCCAATTAATGCAAAATTTTTCATTGATTATAATTGTAATATTAAGAACCTGATAGATTTGTGGAAATTTATTCTTGCACTTCTTCCCACGGATATTGATTTTCCTCGAAATTTCTCAATTCTTCTATTATTTCCTTCTGCTCATCCGTTAAGTCTGAAATATTCCACGTTTCAATAATTTGATGTGCCTCATGGGCCAATTCTTCATCATACGTTTCACTATATCCCCATGTCAGTAAACGCATTTTTAATAAAGATGCTGGAAGTTGACTAATAATATGGTAGATACGATCCAAAATAATCTGCTTTTTCCGCTCCTTATCTCCATTATCATAGATAGTGGCATTATACCCCATCAGGAGAGCAAGACACAGATTTCCCTCTTCTTCAATATCAGAGCTTTGTTCAGAAAATAAAGAATCGGAACGGGTCAGAACTTCTTTATTTAAGCGACAGAATTCATCTGAATAAATAGGACTACCATTCGTATCCAAATACATAAGTTCATGAGCCATCCGTTGAAGCTCAAGAGCACGGGAAAGTAAAGAATTCATCTTTATATTGATTTTTTATTATTTATCGGGAAGAAAAAATATCCTTCGAGAAGATTAGGATGACAGAGAGTCGCTCAGTCATTAATTGCCTTCAGATAGGATTTGGGTACTTTAATGCTTGCTACTAAAACACCCGTAATGCGGATAACAACATAAGTTTTGTTGGCTTCTGTGGCGATTTCACCTTCAATGCCGCTAAACTCCCCTTTGACAACTGTAACCTTTTTGCCAACGGTAAGAGGTTCATTGTCAAAACAAACACCTTCGGGATTCAAATCCATGACAAACATGAAATCCTGCATTTGTTTATCGGGAACAACCAGCATGGAATGAGTGGAAAGATCCTTCATATAGAAAACCTGAACACCATAAACATTATGTATGTCACAAGCAGACTGTTTGGTGGCATGAATGAAAATCAATCCACGGGCAACCGGAACCACACTACGCTTCCGACGGTACTTCAACTGTGAAATTACAGTTCGAGTAGGAAGATAACACTCCACATCAATACCTTCCTCCAGATTAAGATTTTCGATACGCTTCTTAACTGCAAATTCTTGTTTACTTAGTGTACGGGCTGCGAACCAATATTTCTGTGTTTCAACCACTTAGAGAAGTTTAATAAATAATCGGAAGTTTGTTTTGGGTACGCTTCGCGGTCCGATTGAGTCATTTACTCTTTCGAACCGTATCTGCAGACAAGCGCTTATAAAACGTTGTTACCGAACGAATTAGAAGTAGAAAAGCGTTCAATAGACGTTCGTTTAATGAACGTCTATTTTTAAGAAAATAAGTAGAGGCATAAAAGTTAAAAAGGAACAGAACTTTAATATGTTAAATGTTAGACGTACACTACTGCAATTCAATAGATTAATATGAAACAGAAATCACTTTGGGAATATTTTTATTAAACATTTTGTTAGTTCAAAAAATACAGCTTATCTTTGCGTTCATTAAACGAACGTTTAAAAAACACCTCATCATTTCCAATATATCATTCTACATTCCAATATCTTACCCTCATAAATGCATTATTGAAGTTTCGCAAAGATGCCTGCTGATAAATGGGAATTTATCGCACAAAACGCAAGTGAAATAAAAGCCCACTTCCATAATCTATGGAGAGAGAGTGCAAGCCCGTGAATTTCTATTTAAAACACAAGCATTCCTTTGCTTTTCACCCTTTGTTTGTCCACTGTTGCATAGGGAATTAATAACGCCTAACGGCCATGAACAGCTCTGCTTATGGCCGTCAAACGATTGCTTCATGGCCGTTAGCAGGGTTGTTCATGGCCGTTAGGCGTCACTAACTCCAGGGCTTTTACAGATGAAGTACGTAGCCCGCGCCTATTGCGCACAAGGCGCAAACGTATTGTACAGCAACTTAAAAGACATTAGACGACTCCATTATTCATAGTCGGGCAATCTCGAAAATGCAGGAAAACTACACCGACCGATTTATGTAACCCACGCGCGGTATTATATTAGAGAATAATAAGTTACGGCAAAACTCAGACGTTTTTGGCAGGTGGAAGCAAATTTTGCTTCCACCTTTTCAGGTTGCTCCCACCGCAGGGCAAATGCCGATGAATAGGGAGATACAGGAGTTGGGTGGAAGTGTGGAAGCAAAGCAGATGCAAATTTATGTTTCAGCAACACGCCTCAAGTTTTAAAAAAGATGTAGTACAAAGACATAATATATAATAAGTGTTACAAATACACACTTTATACCCCGTTACTCTTGCAAATGTCGAAAAAGTCCGTACCTTTGCAATGTGTTTTCATAGTATTAGATTTAAGGTTAACAAAGGTTGGAGTACAGCGGTACTCCTTTTTTTATGCCCATACGTACCGTCCCGGTTCTCCAATAAAATTTTCACGTAAAATGCAAGGCAACTTTTTATATCCATTTAGTTTTTGGCTATCTTTGCACTGCTTTCGGCGGGCATAGGCACGCATAAAGCAGCTTAACTAACAATAAATCAATAATTAAAAACAGAAAATTATGGCAATGCATACATGGTTTGAATGTAAGATCCGTTACGAGAAAACAATGGAAAATGGAATGAACAAGAAGGTGACCGAACCGTACCTGGTGGATGCCCTCAGTTTTACGGAAGCGGAAGCACGCATCATCGAAGAGATGACGCCGTTCATTTCGGGAGAGTTCACCGTATCGGACATCAAACGTGCCAACTATAGCGAATTGTTCCCCAGCGAAGAGGAAGCTGCCGACCGCTGGTTTAAATGTAAACTGGTTTTCATCACACTGGACGAGAAAAGCGGTGCGGAAAAGAAAACCTCTACCCAGGTATTGGTGCAGGCTGCCGACCTGCGTGATGCAGTGAAGAAACTGGATGAGGGCATGAAAGGCACAATGGCCGACTATCAGATAGCATCTGTAGCGGAAACCGCCATTATGGATGTATATCCGTACAGTGCAGAGCCCGACGACAAACCGGAAGTTTAATTTAAGTGATGAGTTATAAGTTATGAATTATTATTGCGAGCCATAACTTATAACTCATAACTCATAACTCAAAAAAACGATGATTGCAGAGAATTTAAAAACAAGTACTGAGCGAACTGCCTGAAAAGGTACGGCTGGTGGCTGTTTCCAAATTTCACCCCAACGAGGCGATAGAAGAAGCGTATCGTGCCGGCCAGCGTGTGTTCGGAGAAAGTAAGGTGCAGGAAATGACTGCCAAATGCG
>ENA-OQJX01000824-OQJX01000824.1-human-gut-metagenome-genome-assembly--contig:-NODE-824-length-11465-cov-1.221027_pt1 | contig 11465 bp, 10 predicted proteins | sample MGYA00242615_ERZ504782 | MGnify/ENA primary metagenome ERZ504782 (study PRJEB26092, sample SAMD00036354) | human gut metagenome | host: Homo sapiens | study: EMG produced TPA metagenomics assembly of... | reverse complement strand
TCTGATTGAATTTTCACAGCCATTTCTTGTGCTTTCATTTGCATCTTCGTCGCTGAATTCTTGTCCACTCATTTGTTTTTCTTGTAATTCGATTTGCATCGCTTGGAAGTCTTTGAACAGCTTGTGTGCTTCTTCGTTTGCTTGTACTTTCTCGTACGCTTCTTTCAACGCTTTGAATTCTGGTAATTCACGGATCTCACGTTCGATCTGATTCGCGCTATCGTAGATGTTTGACATGTTATGCCCTCTTTTCTTTTAGTAGTTACTCTCTATTGTAACATGGGGTTATTCGTTTTCAAAGGGTCTACTCTCCTTGATATTTCCGCCAGAGGTCTTTAGCCGCTTCACCAATTCCCTGAACGCCTTCTTTCACCATATCGCCGAAATTCTTCAATCCTTCTTTTGCTTGTTCACCGTATTGATTCAAGTTATCTTGCCAATTTCCAGACTCTCCATTAGAATTACCTGTGTTTCCAACTTGATCTGCTGCTACCACTTGCCCTCCTGTGGCATAGGCGTCAGCTACACTAAATCCTGTTTTGGAAGTATAAGGAAGGATACCTTCTGCCGCTGATTTGAAGACTTTCCCGACAACATTTCCACTTGTCCCTTCCAAATAATGCAGCTTGCTGGATTCTTCAAACCCCATCCATGTCGAAATCACTACATCTGGCGTATACCCGATCATCCATTGGTCATTTGCTTTCGTGGCATCGAAATTAGTTTCTGTGGTTCCTGTTTTACCTGCTATCGTATAACCTGCAGGGTTCGCAGCAGCTGCTGTCCCATTTGAGAATGTACCAAGAAGCATGCTGGTCATTTCATCAGCTGTTTCCTTTGATATAACCTGTTTTGGCTTTTTGTTTGTATTATCGATGATCACCGCTCCAGTTGAATCAACGATTTTCGTGATGAGATGCGGCGTATACATCTGACCTTCATTGGCAAATGCACTGTAAGCACCCGCCATGATCATTGGAGATACTCCTTTTTCTAATCCGCCAAGAGCTAAGCCATAATACTTATCAGATTTTGCTAAAGGCAGGCCGAATTCTTCTGCTTTATCATATCCTTTTGTAAACCGATCTCATGCAAAAGCCATACAGCAGGCAAGTTCAAACTTTGTGCAACAGCCTGATACATCGGTACTTCTCCTTGGTATGTCCCGTCAAAATTATGCGCATCGTAATAACTTTGCGGTTCATCTTTCAAGACACTAGAAGGCTTGTAACCAGCTTCCAACGCTGGTGTATATACGCTTAATGGTTTGATCGTTGATCCTGGAGAACGGCGCATCTGTGTAGCAAAGCTGAATCCTCTAAAGACATGATCTCCTCTTCGTCCTACTAATGCTTGTACACCGCCTGTATTCGGATCTAAAGCTACTGAAGCAGATTGGACCATGGCACCATCTGAAGCATTTGCTGGGAATAATGCATTATTTTGATAAGTAGCTTCTAATTGCTTTTGGTAATCCTGATCTAAAGCTGTATAGATTTTATAGCCTTTATTCATGACATCTTCTTCATCAAGACCATACTCGTTAACTGCTTCATCGATCACTGCATCAAAATAATAAGGATAACGATAACCAGAATCTGAATTATCGTATGTGTCATGAAGATAAGCACTGATGTCTGTCTGGCTTTCTGCTTGTTCTTGTTCTTTTGTGATTTTTCCGTTTTCTTCCATTACGCTTAGTACTGTGTTTTTCCGATCATTCGCATTTTCTGGGTGATCAATCGGATTATAAATACCAGGACCTTTCAGCATTCCTGCCAAAGTAGCAGCCTCAGATAGCGTAACATTCGTTGCATCTACTCCGAAATACTTTCTGGAAGCGTCTTGGACACCCCATACCCCGTTACCAAAATAGGCATTGTTAAGATACATGGTCAAGATTTCTTCTTTGCTGTACTTCTTTTCGATCTCGATTGCCAAAAATAATTCCTTCGCTTTTCGATCAAATGTTTGATCTAATGTCAGATAAGCATTTTTGGCAAGCTGCTGAGTGATCGTACTTCCTCCGCCCCCTGATGTTCCGCCAGACAAAACCATCCGAACAGCCGCACGGGCGATTCCTTTGATATCAAATCCGTGATGTTCGTAAAAATTCCTATCTTCTGTCGAGATTACCGCATCTTGGATATAGGGAGAAATCGCGTTTAATTCTACGTATGTCCCTTTTTGGGCGTACAGTGTGCCAGCTTCTTCATTTTTCTTATCATAAATGACTGTCGATTGGCTTAATCCAGATTTTAACGTTTCGACATTTGCTTGTTTGGCTAAAATAAAAAGGTAGATACTTGTCACTAAGAACACAGATCAAACCAATCAGCAAAATCAATTTGTTCACATGATATTTTTCCAAATGCGCTTTCGCCATCGATTGGAATTGTCCGAGATATGGTCTGATCCATCGCCAAAACTGATCAAAGCAGCTTTTATCTTTCCTAAAATGCTTTGAAAATCCATTCGCTTCTTCTCCTGTCTATTCAATTCAATCGTCTTATTTTACCATAATGAAAGAGTGTTTTCTTCCTGCTTAAGTTGTAGTTCGATTTTGTTTTTTCGTTAGTGCAAGTAGAGTAACATAAGAATGAACAGAAAAATGTAAGTTTTTTCTTAAATATGTTTTAAAAATGGTACAATTAATCTGCAATTTTACCGAAAGGAGTACACTTGTGAAAATCACGATCACTTTACCTATGAACCATCCTGAAACAACGATTCGCGACTTGCTTGAAAAGGAATGGTTAGTTCCTAGAAAGGTTCGGCACTTTTTGCGTATACGTAAACGTTTGGATCAATCAACAACCTGCTTTGTTCCATCATGAAGTAAAAGGCAATGACAGATCACATTGTTATTCGAAGAAACAGATTATAATTATCAAGAAGTCCAATTAGGAGATGCGAAGCACATCCGTGTTTTATATGAAGATGAACATTTGATTATAGTGGATAAGCCTGCAGGAATGAAGACTCATCCAAACGAACCAACAGAAAACAGTACCTTGCTCAATCACTTAGCTGCTTATCTCGATACGAAAAAACAACGACCTTACGTTGTCCACCGTTTGGACAAAGAAACAAGCGGCGCTGTTTTATTTGCAAAAAACCCATTTGTCTTGCCGATACTTGGAAGAATGTTGGAACAAAAAATGATCTATCGGAGATATCAAGCCATCGTATGGGGGAAAATCGCCAAAGATAGGACTATTACCAATAAAATCGGACGCGATCGCCATGATCGGAGAAAACGGGTCGTAGATGATAAAAATGGTCAGAACGCCTTGACACATGTCACTGTCGACAAAGTACTTTCTGGAAAAACACAAGTGTATTGTGTTTTGGAAACCGGTCGTACGCACCAGATCAGAGTTCACTTAGCTCATATAGGGCATCCAATCGTTGGAGACCCTCTCTACCAAAATAGACCAGCTGAACGACTGATGCTCCATGCATTAGAACTGCACATGATCCATCCATTTACTCAAGAAAAAATAGTTGGTAAAGCTTTACCCGGATTGTGGAAATAGAAAGAAGAACGTAGTCCTATCATTATCTGCTGATAAGACTACGTTCTTTTTGTGTAACTTGTCTGCTTACTTTTGATGTTCGTGTTCTGCTAACAGCAAACTACCGATAATCCCACTTTCATTTGGCAGTCCCCAACGAACGATATATTCACTTACTTGAGGTGTTTCCATGTAGCCACCCATCAATCAACAAATTGCTGACGGATTTTTTGAAGGAGATGATCCTGATTCATTACTCCGCCACCTAAAATAATCTTTTCAGGTGCTAACGTCAACGTATAGTTGATCAGTGCTTGAGCAATATAGAAAGCTTGAATATCCCAAATCGGATGATCTTGTGCAGATCTTGCCCTTTGATCCCTATACGTGCCTCAATAGACGGACCTGCCGCTAATCCTTCTAAACAGTCTTTATGATAAGGACAAGTGCCTTCATATTGATCATCTGGATGGCGTTTTACCCAAATATGTCCCATTTCAGGATGTGCGATCCCTGAAAAAATTTCCTCATTGATCACGACGCCTGCGCCGATTCCTGTTCCCACGGTAAGGTAAATACAACTATTTTTTCCTTGTGCTGCCCCTTGCTTCAGCTCCCCGTATGCAGCCGCATTGACATCCGTCGTCCAAGCAACAGGAATATGGTAGCGTTTCCTGATTGTGCCGAGAAAATCAAATTGTGCCCATCCTTTTTTGGGAGTTGCCAAAACATATCCGTAATTATCTTTTGTTTGGTCGATACCAATCGGGCCGAATGAGCCGATCCCGATTCCCTTCAGTTCATAACGATCAAAAAATTCAAATACTTGATCCAATGTTTCTTCTGGTGTTGTGGTAGGGATACTTGTTTTTTCCAAAATCTCTCCACCTTCTGAAACCGCACACACAAATTTTGTTCCGCCTGCTTCTATTCCGCCATACATTTAGTTTTCCTCCTCGAATCCGATTGTCCGAATTTCATAAGGTTGGATTATCGGGACAACCGATTGCTGCGTTGGTTCTTCAAGCAGATTCAATATGACCGTTTTTCGATTGTCTTTAGTTATTTCTAATTTTTCCAAATGACTAGACATATTGAAACCTCTCACTACTACTTTATCACTAAACTTAACTCCGTTTCAAAGCTGTAATTGCAAACGTTTCACTTTTTATCGTTAAATATTGTTGTTTTGATGCCAATGTTCCTTCATGATGTTTGATTTGTTGAGTGGAGAAAGGAATCTGTGCCGCGTATGCATGCAAATAAGTAGAGAATGTTTCTTCTGGTCCATGTAGTTCAACGCTATAATTGAACCGATGCTTACCTAAACACTGTGCTTCTGGTGTTGGAAAATACCCCCAATCTCCTAGTTCTCCCACACAGCGAAGTAGTGTCACCGCGATTTGTCCATCTGCTGTTACTTCATATTCATTCAAACCAAAGTTACCAACTGTTACACCGTACTGTTCATCATGAATATTGACAAATGCTTGCTGATGTTGCGGATTCGTGGGATTTTCCCAGCTCCTAGATACATGGTTTGGGCGCTTTACTACTTCAAAAATACTATCTGCTTCGTGATGTTCCACATGTAACTTTGTAGGAAACAAGACACGCAATCGATGATCTTTCATTTGATTGTCAAGAGTCGTTTCAAAGTCGATTTTTTTACTATCTTTTCTGACTGTCATGATCGTTTCTATTTGAAGGATCCGTTTTTCTTTAGATCGTTCTGCTTTACGATAACGAAATTCTACAACCATCCGTTGTTCTTTCTCTAAACGCTCGTCTGCAGAAACTGGGATCTCCATTTCCTGTAGAATACTTATTTTGGCTATTTCTGGTGTATCTACTAATACTTTTACTTCAGAGCCTCTTGATTACTGGATAGGATTGGTTGATCATAGACAGGTTGCTTAAAGATATACTCGTTTCCTATATCACCGATATCTTCAAAAATATGCAGGTTATTCCATTTTCGTTTGTTTTTGCGATCTTCCATTGTAATGGTACCGTTTTTTTCCAATCGTCAAACGCAGGTGGGCGTTTTCGACGATTCGTCCACTCTGACGGATCATTGTTTCCTTTTCTTCTGCTTTCGCTTCCCCTTCTACAAGCGCGAATGTTTCCCAAGAAAACGCTGGCATGTTTTTTATTGGTAAAGTTACCTTGATCGTTCTTGCCATATATGGCACACGGAAACGATCTTTCGGCAAATCATAACCAAATTGTACAGTTTCTTCAGATAAAATAGCTGGTATAGTGGCCCCGCTTTTTGTTTCTACGTGATACTTCCGTCTAGGCAACTGTTCTAACTCTTGATACAGATGTTCCGGTATTCCCTCAGCGAATCTTTTTCTTGCTAATTCGATGGTTATTTCTGCTTCGCCAGTTTTATCCATTCCTGCAGTATTTACAACGACAAATGGAAAGCTGTCTTTTGGAAATCCAGTTGTATCGATCGCTGTGGCCAGTTGTTCTAAAGAATCTTGTGCAAGATACTTTCCGACTTCATCTGCTTTTTCAAAACGAGGTATCATTTCCCGATGGACAGAATCAACTGAACAACCGCAAATACTGTCATGAGGATGATTTTGCATTAATGTCTTCCAAGCATAATCTAATTGATCGTGGGGATAAATCCCTGTAACTTCGTAAGCCATCGTCGCAAGTGGTTCCGTGATGTTTTCTAGCTGCCGTTGGACCTTGGTATTCCATTGTTTCAAATAAACGCGAGCAGATGCTGTATTGGCTAAAGTATACCAGCATCCGTTTCTTGACTTGTCAATTCTCCTTCTACTGAACCTAAGTCTTCTGGCAACTCTTGTCGAACTGCTTCCAGATAGTCAGTAAAATTAGAATGGATGAACTCGTAATCTGGAAACAGCTCATTTGCGAGATGAATTGCTTTTGATATATCTTTTTGTACTGGTTGATGATCAACACCATTCATCATTAATAGATGATCAGTAGATGCATATTGTTCTGCATCTGCTAATTTCTGCTTCCAAAAGACACGAGCAGCTTCTTTTTCTACGGGAATCTCGTTCCCATTGCTATACCAATTGGCAAATAACAGACCAAAAATTTCTGTTTGATCAGGTCCTTTCCACCACATCTCTGAGTATTGAGAAGAATAGTTTTCTGCTTCCAGAACTTGATTGTCAAAGCCAATTGGTTTTACCCCACGGCCAAACGCCGCTGCTGAAATACCAGCTTGTTTCATTAATTGAGGCGTCTGTCCATATTTCCAAATGTATCGGGAAAATACCCTAACATGACGGGGGTTCCCCATTTACGGCTTTCTTCCATGCCAATCAGCATATTTCTCACGTTTGATTCCGAACTGATCAGAAAATCATCTTGCAAGATATAAAATGGTCCGATTCTCAATTTTCCTTCATCAATAGCTCGTTGGAGTGCCTGTCTTTTTTCTGGTCTTACTTGAAGATAGTCATCTAAAATAATCGTTTGCCCATCCAAATGAAAACTGTTGAAGGACGGATCAACTTCAAATAGCTCTAATAAATCGTCTATCAATTCAATCAACCGCATGTGATGCTGTTCGTAAGCCATGTACCATTCACGATCCCAGTGGCTATGAGAAATGATATATACTTTTCTTTTTCATTTACAGTACCTCCTATTTTTCTACTCGAATATCAAAGTAATCCATAACTAATTCGCAAAACATCATATTTGCCCAAGAAAACCATTCTCTCGTATAATTTTCAGGATTGTTCACATCAAATCCTTCGTGCATAAGATGTGTTCCTGCATCAGTTGCTACAAGCAAATTCAATAGCCGTTCTTTTTCAGATTTATCTGGTGTTGTCATTCCTTCCATAGCTAACGCAATCGGCCAAACATACTCTTTTGGCGTATGGGAAGAACCAATTCCTTTTGCGTACTTTCCTTCATAAAAATATGGATTCTCTTTACTCAACAATGTTCTTCTTGTTTGAAGATAATCTTCCTCTTGTTCCGAACAGTAACCCAAATAAGGTGCCGCGATCAAATTGGGCACATTGCTGTCATCCATGACCGTCGCGTTCCCCATTCCATCTACTTCGTATGCATAAATCGTTTGCCCTTTTTGATTAACCGTCCGTCCGTGATTTTGGATACCTTCTTGGATCTCTTTCTTCAATATTTGTGCTTTCTGTACAATTTCTTTATCATCGAGTATCGTTTGGAAAATTTCTTCCACATAACCTAACACGACCACCGCAAACATATTGGATGGTACCAGATATCCGTAACGGCAAGCATCATCGCTAGGACGGAACCCAGACCATGTCATACCTGTAAAAGTTGTTTTGGCTCCTCGTCCGTCATTGATCAGCGTATCTTCTTTTCTTGTCGTATCTCGTACAAATGTATAAGGAGAGTGTTCATGATCCTGCTCTGTTTCGAACACGCCTAAGATTTTTTTGATCCCTTCAATAAAAGTTGGGTTGAATTGGTCCGTTTTTCCTGTATTTTTGTAAAGAAGATAGGCCAACTGTATCGGGTAGCATAAAGAATCAATTTCATATTTTCTTTCCCAGATCCAATCGTTCATTTTTGTGTGATCTGTTTGGTGTCCTGCACCGTTCGCTTCTTCATTGAAGGCATTCGCATATGGATCGATGTTGATATAAAAAAATTGTTTTTGACCAACCCACTAATCATGTCAGCTAGTTCCTCATCTTCTTTTGCAATCACTAAATAAGGACGAACTTGTGCAGTAGAATCTCGCAACCACATTGCAGGAATGTCTCCTGTCAATAGAAAAGTAGTACCGTCATTTTGCTTTTTGACTGTTGTCAATAGCGTGTTGGCAAATGCTGCTGTAAAATTCGTTGCCCAGTCCGCATGGGTTTTCCCGCATTTTTGTGTGATATCATCCATAAATTTTTGCACCGACTTTGGTATATCTTTATAAACCATACAAATCTCCTCTTTTCATTTGATATATCTTTAAAGATTATACCTCTTGCAGCATTTTATGTCTACGCTTTCAAAAAAAATAACTTTTTATTTACTTTTTCATCTATTATGGTATTATTTGAATATGATATATCATTAAGAGGTGTTTATATGAATCAACCATTGTACCAGACAATATTTAATGATTTGCAAACGGCTTATTTTAACTGGTGAATTACCTGTGGATAGCAACTACCAACTGAAAAGGAACTTTCCCATACTTATAAAGTAAGCAGAATCACTTCCAAACGTGCATTGACTGAATTAGAACAATTAGGGCTGATTTATCGCGTACGTGGGAAAGGCAGTTTTGTTAAATCATCTGCTCCGGAGCAGATGCTTCCTTCTCCTACAAAAACACGGCGGATTCTGTTTCTTCTTCCATATGTCGCTGATTTATCTGTTGGTGATTTTACCAAGGGATTGAATCCTGTGATGCAGGATAAACAGATGGATGTCATGATGACGACACATGATTTTTTACAAAATAAAACGGCAAAAGAACTCATCCATGAATTTGATGGATTAATTTATTATGCCTTTGATACAGAACAGCATCTTGACTTGCTTTTTGAGCTGTCATTAAAAGAATTCCCTGTCATCATATTGGATAAAAAAATCTATGAATTGCCTTTTCCTACCGTGCTTTCCGACAACTTCCAAGGTGGTGTGCTCGCTACTTCTCATTTGATCGAACAGGGACATTCAAAAATCGCTTATTTATTTGGTGCACAGACTCATCCACAATCCGTACGTCAGCGTTACCTTGGTTACCTTGAAGCATTGGACAAAGCTGGTTTAGCTTTCCACACTTCGCTGGATGACAAAAGCGCGACATTCGATGAATTGCTTTCTTATATCACTAAGTATGAAGTGACCGCTTTTGTTTGCGAAAACGATGTTGTCGCTATCCAGACGATGAATTTCTTGAGACAGCATGATTATCATGTTCCTGAAGATTTTTCAATCATCGGATTTGATGATATCCAAGCAGCTGCTCTTGTTGATCCACCGCTGACAACCATTGCACAAGATTTTGAACAGTTAGGCAAGCTTGCTGGAGAGGCTTTGATCACTTGGTTAGAGACAAACGAACGTCCTTCCGACAGCAAATTTCCAGTTTCATTTATCAAAAGACAATCAACAAAGGAGAAATAAAATGAATATCGGTCAAATAGATACTAGACATGGCACAGCTAATCAGCCAAATTTCTCTAACGGGAACTGCCAGCCTTACACTGGCGTTCCTTTTGGGATGAATTATTTTGCACCGCAAACGACCGATCAAAACGGCAGCTGGTGGTTTCATCCTGAGGATCGTGTTTTTCAAGGTTATCGACTTACCCATCAGCAAGTCCTTGGATGGGCGATTTCAGTCATATGCTGCTCACGCCAATCAATGGTAAATTACAGGAAAATACCCTTTTTCATGCGCAAAGTTCTTACCGCCCAGAAGAAAGTATATTTTGTCCGACTCATCTGTCGATCCGTCAATTGCGTTATGGCATCCGCTCTACATTGATACCCAGTATGTATGGCGGAATCTTATCTATTGATTACAGCAGAAATGATAGCGGTTTACTTTTATCCTTTCCGGGACGTCATCAGCTCTTTGTTATAGATCCTTACACAGTGGAAGGAAAAATCACACATTTTGCTGGTTCAGAAGATTCCTGATTTTCTTTTTTATTTCATATTGAGATTTGAATATCCTTTAACAACTGATGAGCTAGCTGTTTCCAACAAAAATAGCGATTCGATCCCGTTGTATTTTGAACAGACAAAAAAACAAACCATCCGATTCGGGACATCTTTTATCAGCCGGAACAAGCAGCTTATAACTTGGAACTAGAACAAAACCAAAGCAAAGAGACTTACCTTGCTAACAGCCAGAAACAATGGCAATCCTATTTTGATCGTATACAGCTCACACACCATGATCAACAACAATTGCGGACGTTTTATCATAACTTCTATCGGGTGTTTTTATTTCCGCAAACATTTTATGAAATGGATCCTAGCGGGCAAAAAATCCACTATGATACGACTAGCCGATCTGTGAAACCTGGCGTTCTCTATACAAATAACGGGTTTTGGGATACGTATAAAACGGTTTATCCTCTTTATTCTTTGATTGCTGTAGAAAAGTACGAAGAAATGCTGGAAGGTTTCTTGAACAGCTATAGAGAAACTGGTTATTTGCCAAAATGGCTGTCTCCTGACGAACGTGGACTAATGCCTGGGACATTGATCGATGCGGTCGTTGCAGATGCTGCTGTGAAAGATATTCGGCCAGACTTGATGCAGGAATTTCTAACAGCAATGAAGAAAGGCGCTACAGTTCAAAGTAATCATTCAAATTATGGACGACAAGGGACAGAGGATTACTTGACATACGGCTATGTTCCTAATCACTACCATGAATCGGTCAATCATACGCTAGATTATGCTTATAGCGACTTTTGTATTAGTCGAGTTGCCAAAGTACTAGCAGAGGACGAAACGGTGAAAAAATATCAGCAACGATCATTGAACTATCAACATATTTTTGACTATGAGTCAGGATGGATGCGTTCCAAAGATAAAAATGGCAAATTCAGAGAACCATTTTCTGCTCATCGTTGGGGACAAGATTATGCAGAAGGCAGTGCTTGGCAAAGCAGCTTTGCTGTTTATCATGATTTTGCAGGGTTGATCGAAAAATATGGCAGCAGTGAGAGATTCAAAGAAAAACTCATTGATTTGTGCAATCAATCTCCGACATTTGAAACAGGAGGATATGGTTTTGAGATTCATGAAATGAGCGAGATGGCTGCGATAGAATTTGGGCAGTTAGCTATCTCCAATCAGCCAAGTTTTCATTACCCATACTTGTTCAGCTATATTGGACAACCCGAAATGGCACAGCCATTGCTTAACATTTGATGACTCAACTTTCGACGATTCTTCAACGGTTACCTGGAGATGAGGACACGG
>ENA-OQJX01000823-OQJX01000823.1-human-gut-metagenome-genome-assembly--contig:-NODE-823-length-11466-cov-2.506658_pt1 | contig 11466 bp, 16 predicted proteins | sample MGYA00242615_ERZ504782 | MGnify/ENA primary metagenome ERZ504782 (study PRJEB26092, sample SAMD00036354) | human gut metagenome | host: Homo sapiens | study: EMG produced TPA metagenomics assembly of... | reverse complement strand
CCAGAGTTCACTGGCAAGGTCGGCGGTGGCGTGGATATATTTTGGCTTTGGCGGACCCTAGCTGGCTTGATAATGTTCAGGCTTCCATAGTTCTCTTACACCTTTTACGATTATAAGTCCGGCTTGCGGGGTGCTGGCGGGCTTGGGGTCTGCAGCAGGGTAGCCCAGAATGCAGTGGCCGATGCGACCCAATCGCCCTCGATGCCCCACTGCCGGAGCAGGGCCTTGCCCTCTTCTGTTTCAAACTCTTCCTTTGCGCGGTTGATCCAGCAGCTGCCCAGCCCCAGCGAAGCTGCAGCCAGCATCAGGTTGCCCATGACAAGGCTGCCGTCGGGTACGGCATTTGCGGCGTGAGCATCGGCCAGCACCACCAGGATGGTGGGAGCGCCGTACATGGGGTCGGTGTCCTTGCCCATGACAGCGGCGTTCATGCGGGTGAGCTGGGCGCGGGCGGCAGCGTCCTGCACGACCACGATCTTTGCGCTCTGGCGGCCCATGGCACTGGCGGCGTAGGTGCCGGCTTCCAGCACGGCATCCAGTTCTTCGTTTGTGATCTGCTCCGGCTTATAGGCACGGCAGCTGCGGCGGTTTTTGATGGTTTCCAAGGTTTCGTTGGTCATAGCAATTCCCTCCCTTAAAACATGTGCCTTTATTGTATCACAACAAAGGCCGGAGTGCAAAGAGAAACCAGCAGGAAACGCTTTTGTTGCACGTAAACGTTATCGTTGCGGGAATCATGTCAAAATGCACAATAAAACGTAAAAAGATTATGGAAAAGCATTCTTGCTGCCAAAGGACAAATACGCTATAATAGGGCTACCAAACTGGAAAGGAGTCGTGCTCTATGGCAAAGGCATCGCAGGCAGTCATTCTGGAAAATGAATTTTATATCATCAAAGCCCCCAATGGAAAGGTACTGGAAGTAAAGAACTTCAACACCGAGAACGGCGCGGCCATCCAGCTGTGGAGCTATGCAGGCCATCCGTGGCAGCAGTGGCAGTTCGTGGATGCAGGCGAGGGCCGCTGGCGCATCTGCAACCGCTTTACCGGCAAGATGATGGATCTGGCCCTTGGCGGTGTGGTGGAGGGCACATGGCTGCACCAGTGGGACCGCACCAGCGGGCTGAGTCAGTGCTGGGCGCTGGAGCCCACCCGCAGCGGGCGCACCCGCATCCGCAATGTGCTGGCGGATAAATACATCGACCTTGTGGGTATGAACACCTCCAACGGCGCACAGGCCCAGATCTGGAACTTTGTGGCCGGCGGCAATCAGGAGTGGACGCTGGAACGCATCGATCCGGACACCGCCCAGAGCGGCCGCCGCGCTGAGGAGGCCAAAGACCCGCAGCCCACGCCCAGCCAGCGCAAGCATCAGAACGACCTTGTGCGCAAGCTGAACAATGCGGGCAAGGGAAGAGCAAGCCGGAAGGGGCAATGATTTTAAATTGCCGCCGCGTTGCTCTGGCATATTCAGAGGAAAAAGTTATTTTTGGTTTGCCACCCCAGGCAAAGCCTGCGGGCTTGCGGGGGTGTTTTTTCACGGGAGAGGCCGCAGCGAAAAACGGCATTTTCCACAAAAACAAGATCAAAAGGAGAACTCAATGAATCTAGGAGCCTTCATGAACCCGGAATTTCCCATTTTCAGCACCACGCTGTGTTATCTGGAACGGGACGATGCCTACCTGATGCTGCACCGCATCAAAAAGCAGGACGACTATAACCACGACAAATGGATCGGTGTAGGCGGAAAGTTTGAGCGGTTTGAAAGCCCGGAGGACTGTCTGCTGCGGGAAGTGAAGGAGGAGACCGGCCTGACGCTGAAGCGCTTCCGCGCCCGGGGTCTGCTGACCTTTATTTGGGGCAACATGACCGAGTTCATCCACCTGTACACCGCTGATGAATGGACGGGCGAGATGGTGCAGGGCGATGCCTGCAGGGAAGGCGTGCTGGAATGGGTGCCGAAGGATAAGGCGGCTGAACTGCCCATCTGGGAGGGCGACAAAATCTTCTTCCGGCTGCTGAATGAGGAACGGCCTTATTTCTCCCTCAAGCTGGTGTATGAAGGCGACACCCTCACGCAGGCAGTGCTGGACGGGAAACGAATCGTTTGAGCGCTTCCTGTGCAGAGCGTCGTCACGTGTTTAACCGTGAAAAGACAAATCCCGGCAGACCGCAGCCTGCCGGGATTTGCTCTATCAAAAAGCAAAAAGCGAAAAGAATTTTCCGCTTAAAAATCAGTTCAGCTTCAGGTCGCCCTCTTTGATCCAGCCCAGCTTGCGCTCGATCTCGCAGAAGATCACGCTCAGCACGGCGGGCAGAACAAAGCACAGCAGCACCATGGCAGCCCAGTCCATCGGGGTGATGGCGGCTTTGGTACCGGCGGCAATGTCGCTGACCCAGCCGGTGTACACGCCGATCTGGCCCACCAGACCGCAGGTGCCCATGCCGGAAGAGACAGCGGCACCGTTCATCTCAAAGTGGAACACGCAGGTGGCCAGCGGGCCGGTGATGGCACTGGCCAGTGTGGGCGCGATCCAGATACGGGGGTTCTTGACGATGTTGCCCATCTGCAGCATGCTGGTGCCAAGGCCCTGACTGACCAGACCGCCCACGCCGTTCTCCTTGTAGCTCATCACGGCAAAGCCGATCATCTGGGCGCAGCAGCCTGCCACGGCGGCACCGCCGGCAAGGCCGGTCAGACCCAGCGCGGCGCAGATGGCGGCAGAGGAAATGGGCAGGGTCAGCGCCACGCCCACAATGACGGATACCAGAATGCCCATGACCAGCGGGGCCTGCTCAGTGGCCCACATGATCAGGGTGCCCACCTGACTTGCGGCAGCGCCAATGGGTGCGGCGATCAGCATGGAAAGGCCCACGCCGGAAAAAATGGTCACCAGCGGGGTCACGAGGATGTCCACGCGGGTCTCCTTGCTCACGGCCTTGCCCAGTTCGGAAGCCACGATGGCAATGATGAGCACGGCCAGCGGACCGCCTGCGCCGCCCAGAGCATTGGCCGAGTAGCCTACGGTGATCAGGCTGAACAGCACCAGCGGCGGGCAGTGCAGCGCCCAGCCAATGGCGCAGGCCATGGCCGGGCCGCTCATGGCGGTGGCGTAACCGCCAAGGTCTACCAGCACGTCAAGGCCGGTCTGCTGACCCAGCGTCTTGATGATGGTGCCGATCAGCAGGCTGGCAAACAGGCCCTGCGCCATGGCACCCAGCGCTTCAATGAGATAGCGCTGCGGGTGATGACGATATCCTTGCGTTTTAAGAAATCTTTCACATTTGACATGAGAAACTGCCTTTCTGTTTCAAGATGGTGGATTCAATGCAAAAACTGCATGTCAAGTATAATACCATACACATGTCAAGACAACAAGACAAAATGCTGATTTTGCTGGAAATATCTGCAATTTTTGGCTTTGTGCAATGTTTTTGCGGGCTGAGACGTATCTGTTTTGGAGCATTTTCTGATACCGGGGCGGCAGCTTTTCGGAGCTGCGCTTTGCAGTGTGCGGCAATTGACGGGGGCTTGCCCGCGGGTGTATACTGAAAAAGTATTGAGAAGATGAAACGCCGCCCTTTTTGCAAAGGGCGGCATCCCGATAAAAATACATGAGGTATGGAGCACAGCATGAAAAAAACGTTCTGGAATAAACTGACTGCCCGCGGCACCCACGGCAAAACGCGGTGCGCAGCGGCAGTTCTGGCATTGGCAATGACCTTTTCAATGGGCGCACCGCTGGCACTGGCTGCACAGCCGGAAGAAAGTACCGCGGCAGTGACCGAGACTGTTTCTGCACAGCAGGAAACGGCAATGCCCACCCTGCAGACGGAGACCCCGGAGCTTGCTGCACAGGACCCGGAAGCGCCGCCTGTACAGGCCACTGAAGCGGAGGAAAACAGCACGAACCAGCACACGCCGGAAAACAGCGTGGTGCTGACACCGGAAGAGATCCGTGCCGCGCTGGATGCCGGTGCCATGGATGCCGCCGAGGCCCAGTGCATCGACCTGAGCGATGAGAACGGCTTTTTCACCTGGCTGCTCAATTTCCTGTTCGGCTGGCTGGGCAAGAGCGATACGGAGCCAGTCTATTCCGGCTGGCGCACCTCCGGCGGCAAGACCTACTACTACAGCCAGACCACCAACAAGCCGGTGACCGGCATCCAGTGCATCGACAATAAACTCTATTACTTCAATGCGGACGGCGTGCTGGAAAATGGCAAGACCTTCGGTGTGGATGTTTCCAAGTATCAGAAGAACATCGACTGGAACCAGATCAAAAAGGCAGGCGTGAGCTTTGTGATCGTCCGCATCGGCTACCGCGGCTATGGTGCTTCCGGCACGCTGGTGCTGGACCCCATGTTCGAGGAGCATTTCACCAATGTGAAGAATGCGGGCCTGAAGGTGGGCGTGTATTTCTTCAGTCAGGCCACCACCGAGGAAGAAGCCAAGGAGGAAGCCTTTGCCTGCGCCTACGTGCTGAACGGACGCAAGCTGGATTACCCCATCTTCTTTGACACCGAAGCATCCGGCGCTTCCAATGGTTCCGGCCGCGCCGACGGTCTGGGTATGGAGGACCGCACCAAGTGTGCCATCGCCTTCTGTGAGGAGGTCAAGGCACAGGGCTACAAACCGGTGTGTATGCCTCTACCTGTGGTACCGCAAGCGTGTCAATCTGAACAGCCTGAAAAAATATACCATCTGGAACGCGCATTATGGTGTTGCCAGCAGCCCCATCGACTGCGCCCTGTGGCAGGGCACCTGCACGGCACGCCTGCCCGGCTATAAGGGCGATATGGACGTGAACATCAGCTACATCGGATAAGTGAGGAAACTGCAATGGACCGCATTCGCCTGATCGCATCGGACATGGACGCGACCCTTCTGGACGAGTACAGCCAGCTGCCGCCAAAGTTTACCGAGACCATCCGTGCACTGGCCGGGCAGGGCATCTTGTTTGCCGCCGCCAGCGGGCGGCCTCTGTACACACTGGAAACGATGTTCCCGGATCTGCTGGAGGAGATCATTCTCATTGGCGACAACGGCGGCGCTGCCCGCTGGAAGGGGAAAGACCTGTTTGTGTCCGAAATGCCTGCCGAGGGCTGGCGGCAGCTGGCCCGCAGCACAAAGCAGGCCGGAGACGTGGGCCTTTTGTGCGGACTGCAGGCGGCCTACGCGGAAAAGCAGGACGAGAAATACGATAAAGTTTTCAAGAATTTTTATACCCGGGTGGAATACGTGGATGACCTGACTGCGGTGGAAGCGGCGGCGGATAAGTTTACCGTCTATCTGCCCAACGACGACTCGCAGAAAGCCTTTGACCGAATCTACGGCGCATTCCACACCGGAAATGGCGGTGCATTCTCGGTGGCAGTGGCAGGCAGAAACTGGGTGGACGTGATGAACCAGGTGTGCACAAGGGTGCAGCACTGGCAAAGGTGGGTGCACTGCTGGGCATTCCGGCCGACAGCATGATGGCCTTTGGTGACACTTACAACGATGCCGAGATGCTCACCACCGCGAAGTACGGCTTTTTGATGGAGAACGGCAGCAGACTGCTGCGGGCGCAGGTGCCGTTTCTGGCACCGTCCCACCGGGAATACGGCGTGATGCAGGTGCTGAAACAGGTGCTCCGCCAGAACGGCGAAGTCTCGCCGGAGGATTTTGTGAAGGCGCATTAAAGCGGGAGAGACGATTTGGAATGCTCTCCGCTTCGCTCTGAGCATAAATAGCGGAAATAGTATTTTTATTTGCAACTCCGAAACGGCTGCGGCCGTTTCGGAGTTGCTTTTTCACAGGGAGGGTCGTAACGGCAAACGGCATTTGCTGATGCTGGCTCCCTGCGGGAGCATTCACGTCAGCATGAAAACATGCTGTTGCCCTTACGTTTCGTCGCGCAAGCGACTTCAAATCGGCGCAACACAAAAAATCCTTTAGCGAAGCGACTTGGATTTTTTGTATGGAGCCCAACTGCTTTGGGATTATTAAGGGCGAGCAGCCCTTAATTCGTGCCTCCCGCGCCTCGAAAGTAGCGGGTGCTTTTCTGGTTCTCTTTTGGCACACAAAAGAGAACGTACCCGGCGGAGAAAAATTTTGTAAAAGCCATCCGGCCTGCCCCACACGGCCGCGCCTGCACGGGAAGAATCATACGGTGGGCATTTTAAATCGTCATAACCTGCCCGAACTCTGAATAAATTGTTCTCAGAGCAATAAACAGGCTGGGGAGGCATGGGGATATGTTTGTAGTTACACTGAGCAAAACGAGCCTGAAAAAACTGGGTCTGGGTGCCATGTGCTGCGCACTGGTGGTGGGCAGTGCTCTGCTGGGCCGGTTCATCAGCAACCGCACCGTTGCGGTCTCGGCGGCGGTGAACAAAATTGAGAGTGCACAGGACATCCAGACATGGTTCACCGGCTACGGTCTGGATGTGGACGGCGCATCCATCACGGCAGACAAGGTCAAGATCCCCGCAAGTGGGATGACAGCTTTTCGGCCTTCAACGGGGTGGTGCAGCAGAGCGGCATGGACCTTGCACGCTACAAGGGCAAGACCGTGGAAAAATGGACGGCGCTGATCCCGGCGGCAAGCAGCGGCGAGACCAGCCGCTACGGCGTGCTGTTGGTGTACCGCAAAAAGGCCGTGGGAGCTTACCTGCTGGAACGGCCCTCCGGCGTTGTGGTGGGCCTGAAAGACATGCAGGCCGCCATGGCGGAAGCTGAGGCAAAGCAGACTTCCGGCGAGGACTACGAGGGCGACTGGGGTGAGCGCCACGACGAAGAGCTGACCGGCAGCGAACCGGCACAGCAGACCTCCGGCGAGGACTACAGCGGCGATTGGGGCGAACGCCATGACGAGGAATTGACCGCCCAGCAGACCTCCGGTGAGCCGGATGCCGTGCCGCAGGCTGTGCCTTATACGGAACTGCCGCTGGATGCCGAGGGATATCCGGTGGAATAAGCACCGGAACGACCTGCCAAAGCCGGAAACGACCGGGAATGGCTTCTGGATTTGATGCAAAATCAGGTCGCAATTTGCCTAAAATTTGCGCACAAGCAGAAGAAAAAGTGAAATGCGTGCATTTTTGTCACATTTGTATGTTCAATTGTACCAAAATTTTGCATAAAAAATTTGCAATATGAAATGGTGAAAAATTCCCGGCAAGGGTTTATAATAGATGTATCAACCGTGCCGCGGCTCGGCCGCGTCTGGTGCAAGTGCAGAAGCGCCGCACGGGATTAAGTAAGGAGAAAATGATTATGAAGGAATTCCAGTATACCGTTAAGGATGCATGCGGCATCCACGCTCGTCCCGCCGGCCTGCTCGTCAAGACCGTCAAGGGCTTTGCCAGCAGCGCTACCCTGGAAAAGGACGGCAAGAGCTGCGATATGCGCAAGCTGATGGCTCTGATGGGCATGGGCGTCAAGCAGGGTGAGACCGTTACCGTCAAGGTCGAGGGCGACGACGAGGAAGCTGCTGCAGCAGCCATCCAGAAGTTCCTGACCGAGAACGTTTGATTCCGCAGTTAACATGAGGAAGGCCCTCGCGGGTGAGCTGCGGGGGCTTTTTTTGGACTGTCGGAGCAGTGCGGCCCCGGCACAGATGAAGAAGGAGTAGTGTGCAATGCAGGTAGGCACCGGTAAGAGCGTACTCAATGGCATCGCCATTGGCAAGCTGAAGATCTATAAGAAAAAAGATACCGCTATTTCCACCGCCCCTGTGGCAGATACTGCCGCAGAACTGGAGCGTTTTGAAGCTGCCCGCCAGAAGGCCATTGAGCAGCAGACCGCCCTGTACGAAAAGGCACTGGCAGAAGCCGGCGAGGACATCGCGAGGTGTTCAACATCCACGCCATGATGCTGGATGACGACGACTTTGTGGACGCCATCAAGGAGATCATCAACGGCCAGAAAAAGTGTGCCGAGTACGCCGTCAAGACGGCAGGCAACAATCAGGCTGCGGTGTTCGCCGCCATGGATGACCCGTATCTGCAGGCCCGCAGCGCCGATGTGCTGGACATTGCGCAGGCCATGCTGGACATTCTGCAGGGGGTGGACAACGCCAGCCTGCAGGGCACCGAGCCCAGCATTCTGGTCGCGGAGGATCTGGCCCCGTCTGAGACCGTCCGCATGGATAAGAGCCTGCTGCTGGGCTTTATCACCCGTGAGGGCAGCTCCAACAGCCACACCGCCATTCTGGCCCGCAGCATGAACATCCCTGCCCTGATCCAGTGCAAGGATATTCAGGACGACTGGGACGGCAAGATGGCGGTCATCGATGGCTACAACGCCTGCGTTTACGTTGAACCCACCCCCGACCTGCTCAAGAGCCTGAAGAAGCGCCAGCAGGAAGATCAGAAGAAGCAGGCCCTGCTGCAGGAGCTGAAGGGCAAGCCCAACACCACGCTGGACGGCAAGACCATCAATGTCTTTGCCAACATCGGCGGCATGAGCGATGTGGGTGCTGTGCAGCAGAACGATGCCGGCGGCGTAGGCCTGTTCCGCACTGAGTTCGTCTACCTGAACTGCAAGGACTTCCCCACCGAGGACTACCAGTTCGAGGCCTACAAGCAGGTGGTGGAGAGTCTGGCTCCCCGCAAGGTGGTCGTCCGTACCTGTGACATCGGTGCCGATAAGACCGTCGATTACATGAAGCTGGATCACGAGGAGAACCCCGCTCTGGGCTACCGCGCCATCCGCATCTGCCTGACCCGCAGGGACTTCTTCAAGACCCAGCTGCGCGCTCTGCTGCGTGCTTCTGCCTACGGCAACATGAGCATCATGTTCCCCATGATCACCAGCCTGCGGGAGCTGCAGGATGCCAAGGCTGTTCTGGAAGAGTGCCGCGCAGAACTGACCGCCGAGGGCGTGAAGATGGGCCAGAACATCGAGGTAGGCACCATGATCGAGACCCCCGCCGCTGTGCTGATCGCGGACGAGCTGGCTGCCGAGTGCGACTTCTTCTCCATCGGCACCAACGACCTGACCCAGTACACCTGTGCGCTGGACCGCCAGAATGCAAAGCTGGAGCCGTTCTTCAACCCGCACCATCCCGCTGTGCTGCGCGCCATCAAGATGACCATTGAGGCGGGCCACCGCCACGGCATCTGGGTGGGCATCTGCGGTGAGCTGGGTGCCGACACCGCCTTGACCGAGACCTTCCTGCGCATGGGCGTGGACGAGCTGTCCATGAATGCCAAGAGCATCCTGCCGGTGCGCAAGATCATCCGCAGCGTGGACCTGAGCAAACCTTCTGAGAAGTAATTCATCCGAGAATCCCGGTTTACCGTTCCCATAAAGCTCCCCGGCAGGGCATCCCGCTCTGCCGGGGTCTTTCTATACCGGGCAAAAGTTTTCGGAAAATACTTTAAAACGATAAAGCGAAATGCTATACTATAAGCGATGACAGGGTATGCAGGTGTCCAGCGCTGCCCATGGAGGACCGTTATGACTCAGTTTTTGATTCGTCTTTTCATCCGCCAGCCCGACCATGCGCAGGACCCTAAGGTGCGTGCCGCCTACGGCAACCTTGCCTGCTGGGTGGGCGTGGCATGCAACCTGCTGCTGTGTCTGGGCAAGTTGACCGTAGGCACTCTGTTCGGCTCCATTGCATCATGGCAGATGCTTGAACAACCTGTCGGATGCCTCGTCCAACGTGGTCAGTCTGGTGGGCTTCAAGCTGGCCGGCAAGGCCCCGGACGCAGAGCATCCCTTCGGCCATGCCCGGTATGAATATCTGGCGGGCTGGTAGTCAGCGTGACCATTCTCGGCATCGGCTTTTCGCTGCTGAAGGAATCGGTGGTCAAGGTGCTGCACCCCACCCCGGTGATGTTCAGCTGGCTGACGGTGGCCGTGCTGATCGCATCCATCCTCGTCAAGCTGTGGATGAGCGGCTTCAACCGCACCATCGGGCGCATCATCGGCTCCGAGACCCTCATTGCCACTGCTGCGGACAGCCGCAACGATGTGCTGAGCACCGGCGCGGTGCTCATTGCCGCAGTGCTGTGCCGCGTGACCGGCTGGGATGTGCTGGATGGCCTGATGGGTGTAGGCGTGGCGGCGTTCATCCTGATCTCCGGCTGGGGCCTTGTGATGGATACGCTCAGCCCGCTGCTGGGCGAAAGCCCCAGCGAGGATCTGGTGGACCACATCGAGCAGAAGGTGCTCTCCTATCCCGGCGTGCTGGGAATGCACGATTTAATGGTGCACGACTACGGCCCGGGACACCAGTTCGCCTCCCTGCATGTGGAACTGCCTGCCGAGCAGGACCCGCTGGAGGCACACGACCTGATCGACAACATTGAACGGGATTTTCTAAAGAATGACCGGCTTTTGGTTACCATCCACTACGACCCCATCGTTACCTCGGATGCTGCCGTGGGCGTGCTGCGCGCCCGCCTGACCGAAAAGCTGCGCCAGCTCGACCCGGCCCTTTCGCTGCACGATCTGCGCATCGTGCCGGGCAGGACCCACACCAACGTGCTGTTCGATCTGGTGCTGCCGGCAGGCTATGCAGGGGATAAGGTAGAGCTGCTGGAACAGCTGGAACAGTTCATCAAGGAACAGGATACAGCCTACAGCTGCATCATCAAGGTGGAGCAGAGCTATACGGCTGCCCACAAATAAACTCTCGGGGGAAAGTATTATGCTGAACGAGACTTATCGCGCGATGCTCGGCAATAAGAGCGTCATCCGCGAGACCTTCATGTACGGCAAGCAGCGTGCTGCGAGATCGGATATGAGAATGTGTTCGATTACTCGCTGGGCAACCCCAGCGTGCCCTGCCCGCAGGAGTTCACTGCCGCTATGCAGGACCTGCTGGCCAACGAAGAGCCGGTAAACCTGCACGGCTACTGCCCCAGTCAGGGTGACCCGGGCTTCCGCATCGATGTGGCAGCGCACCTGACAAAGACCTTTGGCCTGCCCTATGAGCAGAAGCACATCTTCCCCACCACCGGTGCGGCGGGTGCCATTGCCCATGCCATCCGTGCGGTCACGCAGCCCGGCGACGAGGTGCTCACCTTTGCGCCCTACTTCCCGGAGTACGGCCCTTATGTGGCGGGCACCGGGGCAGTCCTCAAGGTGGTGCCGCCGCAGGCACCGACCTTCCAGCCCAATCTGGACGCATTCGAGCAGATGATCGGCGAAAAGACCACCTGTGTGCTCATCAACACCCCCAACAACCCCACCGGCGTGGTCTACTCTGCCGGGACGCTCACCCGCATGGCAGAGATCCTGACCGAGAAGAGCAAGGCGTTCGGCCACAACATCTTCCTCGTCAGCGATGAGCCTACCGCGATATCGCATTCGACGGCAAAAAGGTGCCCTACCCGGCGGCGTTCTACCCCCACACTCTCACCTGCTTCTCCTATTCCAAGAGCCTGAGCCTGCCCGGCGAGCGCCTTGGCTATGTGGCGGTGCGTCCGGGCTGTGAGGGCGAGGATGTGCTGGTGGACATGATGGCC
>ENA-OQJX01000822-OQJX01000822.1-human-gut-metagenome-genome-assembly--contig:-NODE-822-length-11492-cov-2.268896_pt1 | contig 11492 bp, 14 predicted proteins | sample MGYA00242615_ERZ504782 | MGnify/ENA primary metagenome ERZ504782 (study PRJEB26092, sample SAMD00036354) | human gut metagenome | host: Homo sapiens | study: EMG produced TPA metagenomics assembly of... | reverse complement strand
AAATCAAAGCATTTAGGGCATCATTTAGAGGAGTAGTGGATATGAGCTTCTTCCTTTTTAGGCTAGCAAAGGTATATGCATGAAGGGAATTGACTAAACTTAATCCCCCAAGAATTACAACTGAGCCGTAGACAACATGTGGACGATTCTATTAAATGAAAAAATCGCAAACGCTATTTTAATAGCTGTTTGCGATTTCTCTAAGTGATTCCGAAGCGATTCGAACGCTTGACCCACGCCTTAGAAGGGCGTTGCTCTATCCAGCTGAGCTACGGAACCAGCCTTATTTGCGGATGCAAAGGTAGTGCTTTTTATGAAAATTCAAAAACTTTCCGGCACTTTTTTATTCATATTTTTCTTTATGGCTATGAATCAGTAATTTATAAAAGAGAAATATTTTGTTTAGTTATATGGTTTGGGATGAATAAATAGGAAAACGTCATTTTTACGAAGAATAACGAAAGTTATATAGGTTTCAAAAGGTCAAAAAATAAAATACGGTTGTGTTTTCTATTATAACTTCTACTTTTGGACGATAATAAACTAAAAAACACATAAAGTTATGAAGAAATTGATTTTTTTATTTGCATTTTGTATTGTAGTGACTAATGTTTTTGCACAAACCGCCCCAGAGCAATTGAAAAAAGAAGGAAATGATGCATTTAATGCTAAAAATTATCCAGTAGCGTATGCGAAGTTCAGCGAATATCTGAAACAGACTAATAATCAAGATTCTGCAACAGCTTACTATTGTGGTATAGCAGCAGACGAAGTGAAAAAGTATGCGGAAGCCGTGACCTTTTTCGATATTGCTATTCAAGAAAAATTTAATATAGGAAATGCGTATGCTCGTAAAGCTTTGGCTTTAGATGCACAAAAGAAGACTGCTGAATATGTAGCTACATTAGAAGAAGGCTGAAAGTCGATCCTAAGAATAAGACAATGGTGAAGAATTATGGTCTTCATTATTTGAAAGCAGGACTTGCAGCACAGAAAGCTGGAAAAGCAGAAGAAGCAGAAGATTGTTTCAAGAAAGTAATTCCGTTGGATCACAAGCAGTATAAAACAAATGCATTGTACAGTTTAGGAGTTTTGTGTTATAATGACGGAGCTAATATCCTGAAGAAAGCTGCTCCTTTAGCAAATTCAGACGCAGACAAATATGCTGCAGAAAAAGCAAAAGCGGATGGAAGATTTAAAGAAGCATTAGACTATTTGGAAGAGGCTGCTAAGATCTCTCCGGAAAATGAAAATGTGAAAAAGATGCTTCCTCAAGTGAAAGCTGTTATGAAGTAATTTGACCAATCTTGTAAATGATAGAGGGTTGCCGGTATGATACGTCGGGCAACCCTTTTTTATTGCTATCTTTTTCTAATCTATACTTTTTGTGTACATTTGCCGTTCCTAAACGCTGAAATATTTTATGCACTTATATAATAAGGAACAGGCCATCAAACGGATGAATCAGTTTGGACAACACCATCGTCCTTTTGTTTTTATTATCAATTATCTGCAGGATGCATCTTATATAGAAGAGGTTGCTGCTGTTGATTCTACTGAACTTTTGTATAATTTGAATGGATTTACCAATCAAGCTACGTCAACTGAAAAGTATACACCTTCTTTTTCTGCTAAACCAGCGAACTCTATCCATTGGCAGCCTTCTGCAGAATCTTTCTATTCCTATCAACGCTCGTTTAATATTGTCCGACAGAATATCTTGGCTGGAAATAGTTTTCTCACAAATCTGACTTGTCGCACTCCGGTAGATACCAATCTCACTCTGAAAGATATTTATTATCACTCTAAAGCGATTTATAAGCTATGGGTTAAAGACACTTTTACTGTTTTTTCTCCAGAAATATTTGTGAGAATTCATCAGGGAAAAATTAGCTCATACCCGATGAAAGGGACTATTGACGCTTCCATTCCTTCTGCTGCCCAATTATTGATGAACGATCCTAAAGAGGCGGCAGAACACGCTACTATCGTAGACTTGATTCGTAATGATTTAAGCATGGTTGCCAATCAAGTGTCCGTTTCCCGGTATCGGTATATCGATACATTGCAGACTAATCAGGGGGCGATTCTTCAGACAAGCTCTGAAATCCAAGGCATATTGCCGGAAAACTATCCGGAACATTTGGGAGAACTTATTTTCCGACTTTTGCCAGCCGGTTCCATTACCGGTGCCCCCAAGAAAAAAACGATGCAGATTATTCGGGAAGCTGAAACTTACGACAGAGGATTTTATACAGGAATTATGGGCTATTCGGATGGAATTAATCTGGATAGTGCCGTTATGATACGTTTTGTAGAACAGGAAGGAGAAAAAATGTATTTTAAAAGCGGAGGTGGAATCACCTGTCAGAGCGATGCGGAAAGTGAGTATAACGAAATGAAACAAAAAATATATGTACCCATTTATTGAGACTATCCGGATAGAGGATGGACAGATTTATAATCTTGATTATCACACAGAGCGTTTCAATAGAACCCGTTCAGTCTTTTGGAAAGATACTGTTCCGCTTGATTTGCGTGAGTATATATCGCCACCAGTTTTAAACGGGATTCATAAATGCCGGATTGTGTATGGAAAAGAAGTAGAAGAAGTCACGTATGCTCCTTATCAGATGCGGAAAGTGTCCTCTTTGCATCTGATAGAATCCGATACCATTAATTACACTTACAAAAGCACACATCGGAAGAACTGAACGCTTTGTATGCCCAAAGAGGAATGGCAGATGACATTTTAATCGTGAAAGACGGCTATCTGACAGATACTTCTATTGCCAATATCGCCCTCTACGATGGGCACACATGGTTTACTCCGGCTCATCCGTTACTCCAGGGAACGAAGCGGGCGGAACTTCTGAATAAGCAATTCATTGTTGAGAAAGACATCGCGCAAGTACATTTAAACGACTATTCACATATCATGTTATTCAACGCCATGATTGACTGGGAACGTATTGTATTGCCTATAAATGAGAAACATTTCATTCTATAAACGATAATTAACTGAAATATACAGAGCATTGCTGAACAAATGTCACTTTTGTACTGTTATATTTATGTGTTTTTCATAGTATTAGATATAAGATTAATTAAAGAGATTGTACTCCACTTGTGAAAGCTAAAGTACGTCAGAGACAGAAGAGTCTGTTTTTTTGATAAATGTGTTAAAGCATCGGTTTTACCAGGCCGATGCTTTTTTTATGTCCTTTTACCCCCTTTTGTAGTTTATATGAAATAAAATTTGTACGTTTGTAGAGTAATAATAGAAAATGATAAAGATGAACATACCCGTTATCTTTCAGTTTTTAAAAGATCTTTCCGCGAATAATAATCGTGAGTGGTTTAATGAGCACAAGGCAGAATATGAAACAGCCCGTGCCGAGTTCGACAACTTTTTGGCAACAGTGATTGCCCGTATTTCCCTGTTTGATGAAACTATCCGGGGAATTCAACCCAAAGACTGTACTTATCGCATTTACCGGGATACCCGCTTCTCTGCGGATAAAACACCTTATAAAATACATTTCGGCGGCTATATCAATGCCAAAGGAAAGAAATCCGACCATTGTGGATATTATGTCCACTTGCAGCCGGATGGTTCGATGCTTGCCGGAGGAAGCTTGTGTCTGCCTTCCAATATCCTGAAAGCAGTGCGTCAGTCTATTTATGACAATATCGAAGAATTTGTTGCGATCGTAGAAGATCCGGAGTTTAAGAAATACTTTCCGGTGATAGGGGAGGATTTTCTGAAAACAGCTCCGAAAGGCTTCCCGAAAGACTTCAAGTATGTCGATTATTTGAAATGTAAAGAGTATGTTTGCTCTTATAATGTTCCTGATGACTTCTTTACCCGGCCGGATATGTTGGAACAGATGGACAAAGCGTTCCGCCAGTTCAAGCGGTTTGCTGATTTTATAAATTATACGATTGATGATTTTGAATAAATAATGCCTGGAATATAAACTTTAAAATTTAACTTATATGGTAGTAGATACTTTAGAAAATCTGGAGAAATATGCGTCTTTAAATCCTTTGTTTGCACAAGCCATTGACTTCTTGAAGTCTCATGACCTCCAAGCCATGGAAATTGGTAAGACAGAACTGAAAGGGAAAGATCTGTTCGTGAATATCGCACAAACCAAGCCTAAAACAAAAGAGGAAGCCAAACTGGAAACTCATAACGAATTTATTGACATTCAAATCCCGTTGTCGGGAACAGAAATTATGGGGTATACCACTGCTAAAGATTGTGTTCCGGCAGATGCACCTTATAACGCAGAAAAAGACATTACTTTTTTGAAGGATTGGCAGAAACATACGTTACCGTAAAACCGGGAATGTTTGCTATCTTCTTCCCGCAAGACGGTCATGCTCCCGGCATCACTCCGGATGGTGTGAAAAAAGTAATTGTAAAAGTAAAAGCATAATCCTAATTCAATTCTGATATGGAAAAGACACTTAATCTCATAAAAAATGATCCCTGGCTGGAACCTTTTGCCGGTGCTATCACCGGGCGTCATCAGCATGTATTAGACAAGGAAGCTGAATTGACGAATAAAGGCAAACAAACCCTTTCAGATTTTGCATCGGGGTATCTTTATTTTGGATTGCATCGCACCGATAAGGGATGGACTTTCCGTGAATGGGCGCCCAATGCTACTCATATTTATATGGTGGGTACATTTAATAATTGGGAGGAAAAAGCAGCCTATAAGCTGAAAAAACTAAAGAATGGCAATTGGGAAATTAACCTGCCGGCGGATGCCATTCATCATGGCGATCTCTACAAATTGAATGTATACTGGGAAGGCGGACAAGGCGAGCGTATTCCTGCATGGGCTACTCGTGTGGTGCAGGATGAACAGACCAAGATATTCAGTGCACAAGTCTGGGCTCCGGAGAAACCCTATAAATCAAAAAGAAAACATTTAAGCCCGACACGAAATCCACTGTTGATTTATGAATGTCATATCGGAATGGCACAACGGGAGGAAAAAGTGGGCACTTATAACGAATTCCGCGAGAAAATACTTCCCCGTATCGCTGAAGAAGGGTATAACTGTATCCAGATTATGGCCATTCAGGAACATCCTTATTATGGAAGTTTCGGCTATCATGTATCCAGCTTTTTTGCTGCCTCTTCCCGTTTTGGTACTCCCGACGAATTGAAAGCATTGATCGATGCCGCTCATGAGATGGGAATTGCTGTGATTATGGACATTGTTCATTCACATGCAGTGAAGAATGAAGTAGAAGGATTAGGAAACTTTGCCGGTGATCCGAATCAGTATTTCTATCCGGGCGTTCGTCGCGAACATCCGGCTTGGGATTCTCTATGCTTCGATTATGGCAAGAACGAAGTGATTCACTTCCTGTTGTCTAACTGCAAGTACTGGTTGGAAGAATATAAATTTGACGGCTTCCGTTTTGACGGAGTCACTTCTATGCTATATTATAGTCACGGTTTGGGTGAAGCCTTCTGTAACTATGGAGATTATTTCAACGGTCATCAGGATGATAATGCGATTTGTTACCTGACATTGGCTAATGAAGTGATTCATCAGGTAAATCCGAAAGCGATAACCATTGCGGAAGAAGTTTCCGGTATGCCGGGGCTGGCTGCAAAAATAGAAGATGGCGGTTACGGCTTCGATTATCGTATGGCCATGAACATTCCGGACTATTGGATCAAGACAATCAAAGAAAAGATTGATGAAGACTGGAAACCTTCCAGCATGTTCTGGGAAGTAACCAACCGTCGTCAGGATGAAAAGACCATTTCGTATGCAGAAAGCCACGACCAGGCATTAGTGGGAGACAAGACAATTATCTTCCGTCTGATTGATGCTGATATGTACTGGCACATGCAAAAGGGAGATGAAAATTATGTTGTCAACCGTGGTATCGCTTTGCACAAAATGATTCGTTTATTGACCTCTTCAACCATTAACGGAGGTTATCTGAACTTCATGGGAAATGAATTCGGTCATCCCGAATGGATTGACTTCCCGCGTGAAGGTAACGGATGGTCATGTAAATATGCCCGTCGCCAATGGGATTTGGTAGACAACAAGAATCTGACCTATCATTATATGGGTGATTTTGATAAGAATATGCTGAAAGTTCTGAAGAGCGTGAAAAACTTTCAAACGACACCTGTTCAGGAAATATGGCATAATGATGGCGATCAGGTATTGGCATACGGCCGTAAAGACCTTATATTTGTCTTTAACTTTAATCCGAAACAGTCATTTACCGACTATGGATTCCTGGTAACTCCGGGAGCTTATGAAGTAATATTGAATACGGACGACGTTGCATTTGGAGGAAACGGTTTGGCAGATGATTCTGTAGTGCACTTTACTATTGCCGATCCGCTGTACAGTAAGGAAAAGAAAGAGTGGTTGAAACTCTACATTCCTGCCCGTACCGCCGTAGTGCTTAGAAAGAAGAAATAATTTTATCTTTAAATAAGAAGCCCCTGCAACTATCATTGTATATCTGCAGGGGTTTTCTCGTATATTGCGCTATTGAATGATTTAGTTCTAGTTTACCAAAAAGGTACTTGGGCCGAGAATATCATACATATCACTCACATTGCGTGTTTTCAGTAATACTCCTTGTGGAGTATAGAATAACTGATATTTGATGTCAACGTTATCTTGGCCTACTTTAATTACAATAATAGCTTGCCATTTGGGAAACTCTACCATTGTCACATTATCTACCACCCAACTAGCGTATGGCCCGGATACAAAAGCATTATAGACTGCCGGTGACAGACGATCAAGGCTAACAAGGTCAGTCTGTGTCATCACCCATTGCCCCCGGACGTTAAACCACACATTTTTAGTAAATCCGTTCATTACAAAATTGGCGCAATAATATCCGTCATCTTGTGACCAGGCAATGCCGTTTGCTTTGGGATACATTTTCTTGAAAGTTGCCTGTACATTGCCGGGAGGGGTATCTCCAAAAACAGATGTAGATAATAGCCAAAACAGTGTGATCGCACAAATCATAAATTTCTTCATAAGCTTTGAGTTTAGAGAATTAGTTATAACTAAACAGCCTTTGAGAATATTTGTTTGAGCGATGTACATAAAATAATCCTCCGGGCATTATATAAGTGAAATGCCCGGAGGATAAGGAGTATGCGGTTCTTATCTTACTCTTTTTACTTAAAAAGTAATCTTTAAAATTTTTCCGTTATAACCTCCGACCGAAACATCTGTCGGTTTATAAGGTAATAAGCAGATTTCTTCTTTAGCACCGGTCATCAAATCAATGGCCTGATAAGACTCCATTTGAGGAATCTGCAAAAAGTCGAAGGCATGTGAAGGTACGTTGATGGCAACATCTACCAGTTGACTGTCGAAATTAATAACGAAAAACAGAATCTCGTTTTTGTATTTCCGCATAAAAGTATATTGTTTATGCTCATTGAAACGCCATCCGTTTATATTGGCATACATCAAGTCAAAGAATACCCCCTTTTTGATTGCCTGCTCTTCGTTGCAAAGCGTCAGTACTTTTTGATAGATAGAGTAGAGGTGCTTATGTTCTTCAGTAAGCATTTTTCCGTCAAACTTTCCTCCGTTACGCCAACGACGTATAGTATCTACGCTCCAATAATCGAATATGGTAGTCCGTCCGTCTCTTCCGCTGAATCCTTCGCTATCCATGCCCAGCTCTCCGAACTCCTGACCGAAATAGATCATCATAGGATTGGTGTTCATACATGCAGAAACAATTAGTGCGGGAATCCCTTTACGCGGATTACCGGCAAAGAAATCAGATGCGATACGTTGCTCATCGTGGTTCTCCAGGAAGTTGAGCATTTTTTTCTCTATTCCATTCAGGCTTTGCCAGCAATGAGTGATTGCAGTGGCAGATTCATATCCGCAGGCTACATTTCGTAATGTATCATACAATCCTACCTTATCATATAGATAATCAAACTTACCACGGAACAGATAGTTACGATATTCGCTGGGATTATAGACTTCTGCGAATGAAAAGTATTTCAGGATAAACCTCTTTAACTTGAGGAATAGCCCATTCCCAAAATTCAACGGGAACCATTTCTGCCATGTCACAACGGAAACCGTCAATGTGCTTTGACGCCCAGAAAAGAAGAATGTCCAGCATCTTTATCCAAGTGTCCGGAGTTGGGGAGAAGTGGCAGGTACCGCCATTCTGATAATCCACTCCATAGTTTAATTTCACCGTTTCATACCAGTCGGTGATATTAGGCGTAGCATCAAAACGATTGTTACCGGTAGCTTTAGCCGGAAATTCCCGGTAAGGCTCTGCTGCACCGTCTTTCATATCGAACTGGGCACGAAGTTCCGCTTGCGGGATATAATAGAAATTATTGTATGGACTGAAAGATTGACTGGGGTCATCGTTAGCCCCCAATTCCGTCGTACCGTCGGGCTGTGCGTCCGAATGGTACTGGCGTGCTACGTGATTAGGTACAAAATCTATAATCACTTTCAAACCTGTGCGATGTGTACGGTGTACCAGGTTCTCAAATTCTTTCATACGTCCCTGTACATCGTTGGCCAGGTCAGGATCTACATCATAATAATCCTTGATGGCATAGGGAGAGCCAGCTTTTCCTTTCACAATGGCAGGATGATCCGGACTGATGTTATAACGGCGATAATCCGCTTGAGTGGCATGTTCGATGATGCCTGTATACCATATATGTGTAGTACCTAATTTTTTGATTTCACCAAGTGCCTTGAGCGTGAAATCAGCCATTTTTCCACACCCGTTGGTGGTAATGTCTCCATTGTAGACACAGTGGTTGTTGTTATTTCCAAACAGACGGGTGAACACTTGATAGATAATTATTTTATTTTCGTCATTCATATAGAGTAGATTATTAATATTCGTATTCATTCTTTTTTCCGATGGATAGGAGGTTACTTCCATATTTTCCCTTTTTCTTCCAACAGTTGATTAAGCACTTCATTGGCTGTATTATATCCCTGTCCGAAGATTTCTTCTGCTTTCTCCAGTTCGGTATTGCTATATCCGTATAAATTGTATGGTTCGATTAATAAATCACACTTTTCCCTTTCTGGAAAAGTATTGGCGCGGAACATAAAATGGAATGAACGCATAGCAATACTTACAATATTCATTTTGTAGTCCTCTGCCATGATGGGGCTTACGTTGACAGCCACCACCTTGTCGCACACTCTACGCAGGGTAGAGACAGGAAGATTCATCATCAATCCTCCGTCTACATAGTTAGTGCCATCTATATTGACTGGTGCGAACATAACAGGCATACAACAAGAAGCTGCGACCCGTTCAGCAATACTGCCGCGGTGAAAATGAACCATGCGTCCATGATCGAGGTCGGTTGCTGTGATAATCAGAGGAAGTTGTAAATCTTCCAAGTTTTTGGCTTTTACGTTGGTTCGGAGAAAGTCTATAAATTCACAAAGGTCAAATAATCCTTTTTTAGGAATTACCAGTTTGGTTAAATCCTGGAATTTATGTCCGGAGAAATAATCAAGAACTTTGTGGGGTTCGTTGCCATCTGCATAAAAGACACCGGCAAGTGCTCCTGCGCTTACTCCGGAGATGATTTCCGGTTTAATATCATGCTCTAAAAGAGCTTGCATAACTCCCAGATGGGCAAATCCTTTAATAAATCCTCCGCTTAGTGCATAGCCAATCTGATATTTCCGGCTATTCCTGTTATTTGTGAATACCTCCATGAGTTGCTTTCTTTAGTTCGCCACGAATTTAGTGAATTTATTGAAAGTAGGAGGAATATAATGAATAGTTTTTTAAGAGAACGTTATAAGTAGTTTTTGTTATCCATAGAACACAATAAATGCGGATAACATGGAACTTTAATTGCGTAAGTATAAAGTTTTGTTATCCGCATTTAAATATATCACAATAGAGCACAAATATACGGATGGAATCTTTTGCACCGGCACTGTGTACTGATTAGAATCCGAAATCGTCTATCTCCACTTTATGTTCTTCGTTTTCTTTAAAAGGTTTTGCTTCTTTTTGCACTGGATTTCCTTCGATATAGATAGCGCGGAATGGACGGGCAGGGCAAACATATTCGCATCCTCCACAACCTACACATATTTCTTTGTTTACATGAGGGATCGTTAATCCGTCTTTATATGGTACCATTGCCACAGCCTGTGTAGGACAGTGCTCGGAACACGCTCCGCAACTGGTTCCATCAGTATAAACGATGCAATTTTCTTCGATAAAAACAACATATCCCATTTGTGTAAGATGTTTTTGTTCTACACTTATGGGAAGAATTGCTCCATTGGACAAACGTCTCCGCAAACAGTACAGTCAAAGTTGCAAAATCCTTTCTCAAAACTAACGGTCGGCTGCATTATGCCTGCCAAACCATACTCCATAAAAGCAGGTTTCAGGACATGAGAAGGGCATTTGCTGACACAAAGATGACAGGATGTACATTGCTGTTGAAAGTGTTCCCGACTGATAGATCCCGGAGGAGTGATTGGATTCTCTTTTTTGTAAGCCTTTTTGCCTTCCAGTCTTGCAACGGATTCTTTGGCTTGGGACAGGAGTTTGGGAGCAGCCCCGGCAGTAACAAGACCGGTAACCAAAAAGCGGCGTTTGGATGAATCCGTGTCCGGTGATGATGGCACAGGGACTTCTACGTTTGCTTGTTGTTTCTTTAAAGAAGGGTTATAGACCAATGCCTTTTGCTTGCATGCTCCCAGGCAATCGAAACAATCTACGCAGCGGCTATAATCAATGGCATGTTCTTTACTATTGATGCAGGAGCTTTGCATTTGGTAGCACAAAGCCCGCATCCATTACATTTCGCAGTATCGATACGGACCTTAAATAATGAAAAGCGGCTCAATAATCCCAATACTGTTCCTACGGGACAAACCGTATTGCACCATGTCCGCCCGTGTTTCCATGTCATTACAAAAATAACTGCCAGAGTGATAATAGCAATGAGAAGAGAAGAAATGCTTAAAACAGAGGTATCTACCTGATAAAATGTATAATTGTCGAACTTGGAAAAGACGGATTCCAACAGATTATTCCCCAACATGTAGATAGGTTTGAATATATGCACTACCACACGTCCATACGCACTGTATGGATCGAGTAGGCCTACAATAAATGTAAATCCGCATAGAAACCCGATTACTGTCAGCCCGAGTATGCCCCAACGCAATTTGTTTTTTGCGGGACTGTAACTATATCTTTTTTTCTTTTTCCCTGTTGATTTTGAAATGCGTGCAATGACATCCTGCAAAATACCCATAGGGCAAATTGTAGAACAATAAACGCGTCCAAACAAGAGCGTTAACACAATGAGAAATAATAAGATACCTATACTTAGTGAAAGGACAGCTGGAATAAAATTGCAAATGTGCCAGCCGAATGAAAACTGTTCGGTAATTATTCTGACGAAATCGAGAAAAAAGAAA
>ENA-OQJX01000821-OQJX01000821.1-human-gut-metagenome-genome-assembly--contig:-NODE-821-length-11498-cov-1.442617_pt1 | contig 11498 bp, 15 predicted proteins | sample MGYA00242615_ERZ504782 | MGnify/ENA primary metagenome ERZ504782 (study PRJEB26092, sample SAMD00036354) | human gut metagenome | host: Homo sapiens | study: EMG produced TPA metagenomics assembly of... | reverse complement strand
CCCACCCTCCCACACCTGCCCGCCCAAACTCCACTCCGGCGAAATTTGATTCGGAGATGTCAGCATCCTGAAATATGGACAGGGGAACCAACCCGAGATCATTCTTCCTGTTGCAGCAAACCGTGCAGTTCCATCTATCCGAAATTATGGATCCTGAACTCTCGTTTATCATGGCTAATGAAAAAAAGTCCCGATTATAGTTCCGCAAAAAAGTGCGACAAAATGCGACAACTCGAAAATGCATGAGGGGCTGCTACAGGGCGGAGTAACGCAAAAAATGCCGTAAAATCGTGTGTTTCGCAACAGTTCGGAGCACAAAAGTCCATCAAAGTAAGCTTTTTGATCAGAGGGCCAGGGAATCGAGTTCCCTCAGACAATCAGCCCCGGGTGGTGGCTTTGAACGACAACACGGTTTGCGGAGCAAAGTGATAGACCATCTGACAGAGATTTTCAAGCATTGAAAATCATGGTGATAAAGTGGATTTTTGTTACAAATCAATAAAAATGTTGAGGAAAAAATCCTTCTGTGGTAAAATAATTAAAAAGATGCTGCGAAATTGCGGAGGGAGGAGCTGAGCAACATACACCAGCTCCATAAACGCCTTACAGGTGCAGCCAACAGTTCCATAGAAATCATCATTGCTTGGAGTGAGCTTTTGCAGATGCGTAAGAGACTGTTTGTTAGAAACTGGATCCGAAGGCTTCTAAGGTATCTTTGTATTCCGGTTGGGTTCTTCTTGGTCGTGTTTCCTCTATATAGCCTGATGATCCGCCAGACGATCCAGGCGCAGTCCTCCAGCGCGATGGAAATGCTGGCAATCGGCACCACCCAGTTGGAGCGATGCCTGAGCAACATCCGCAGTACAACGAACAAATTGTTCAGCGAAACGGAGTATACTCTGCTTGCCAGCAGTTATGACAACAGTATTCTGGGAGATTATCAGACACTGACGAGTGCCTGCAAATCGTTACAGGATAAGACCTACGATTCCTCTGTGATCACATACAGCTATATTACATTTGAGCGGAATGGCATCATATTGGATGACCGGAGCGCGTATGAAAGCCATAGCAATTTTTACCCGGGAGCACTTGAGTATGAGGATGTGTCTCAGGAGGAATGGGATGCACAGAATCAGATCGATGTAACGACGATAAAGCCCGCTCATGTTGTCAAACTGATGCATTCCAGCTATGGCAATTCGTATGTCACAGTATATCAGCCCTATGTGAACACGGCGGGCCGTCTCTGCGGCGCAATGACGGTACTGATCAAGGAAAAGATGTCGTTTCGATGTTTCTTTCGCAGCAGCAATGGCGCAAGGAAGGGCTTTTTTGCCTGATTTCCGATGACGGAACGATCCTGGCGGGAAATAACTATGACGGAACGACACTTTCCCTGGCGAGTGATGATACGGGTTGGGAGACCTATCAGGGAAAGCGCTATCTGATGGCAACGCGATATGTGGCATCTCTGAATGCAACGGCGGTCATTGGAATGCCGCCGTCACTCTATGAAGCCGGTCTGTTGGCAGTACAGCGTGCAATCTGGCTGTATCTGATCGTGGGCGTTCTGGGCTGTGTATTGATCAGCGTCTGCATGACACTGGAGGACATGAACAGCCTGCGTCCGATGCTGGATACGCTGGACGAATCGGATCTGGCATCACGGAAAGTGCTGAATGAGATCTTTCTCCGTAATGTAAACAGCCAGCATGAACTGGCACAGGAACTGGAGCATTCACGCAGCGAGCTGGAACATGGCAAAATGGAAATTTTGCTGCGTACAGGATCTGTAAGTCAGGAATCCCTTCAGCAGCTGACGGATGCGGTGCAGCTGAAAGCCTATAACTTCCTGCTGCTGATCCCATCTCTTCAGGAAAACGCCGAGTGCTCACTGAAAGAGGAGCTGCGTACTGTGGTGGTGTCAGAGCAGATCCGTCAGATTTATGGGCAGAGATTTTATGTACAGGCAACGGCAGATGACCTGATCCTGGTGATCCTGACGCAGGAAACGGATGAAGCAGAGGAACTGCGGGAAATGTGTTTCCGCACAGAGCAGCTGTATGATGCACTGCATCTGACAACCCCCCTGATATTGAGCGATCCTTTTGAGAAAATGGAGCAGCTGTCAGATATTTACTGGAAGGCCCGCAATGTGGCGGCCTATGCGGATCCGACACAGAAGATCTGCTATTTGGGGAACAGCAGTGCGCAGCGCGGTACCGCGGTCAATGCAACCAATGCAGCGCGGCTTCGGGAATATCTGCTTTCCGGATGCACGGAAGAAGCGGTTTCGCTTCTGAGTGAGTTGTTCTCGGTGGATAATCTGGACCCGGAAAACTTTAAGCAGGATTTTTACACGGCAGGCGGCATTCTGCTGAACACGGCAGAAAGGGTACGCTGTCCGGATATCGCCTATCTGTGCAGTTATGACTCTAAACTGACTGCCCGCCAGATGCTGAGCCGGTTGCAGGACTGCTGTGTGGAGATCTGCAACCATGTGCAATTCCTGAAGCATAGCCACAATGATGCGCTTCAAAAGAATATTCTGGACTGGCTGGCACAGAATTTCCAGAATCCGGAGATCAATGCGGCGATGACGGCAGAGCAGTTCAAGATCTCGAAAAAGTATCTTTCGCAATTCCTGAAGGAGCAAACCGGAAAGAGCTATACAGAGTATGTGGAAGAATTGCGTCTGGATCATGCAATGCAGCTGCTGAGAACGACAGATCTGAATATTACGGATATTGCAGAACAGTGCGGCTTCTCCACGGCAAAATACATTCTATAAGGCATTCCGGCGGAAGTATCAGCTCTCGCCTTCTGCCAGTTCGCAAAGGAGACAACTGATTTCAGACGCAGAAAAAAACGAAACGATGTCAGCCCATTCGGACAGACATCGTTCGTTTCTTTTTACAGGTGGATTCAGGGATGGATGCTTATGGTAACAGTGCAGGGAGCATCCAATGCAAAGGTCAGCTCAAGCAGCCCATCATGGCGTGTGGTCACGGTGCAGGGAACAGAGGCTGTAACAGCTTTGGAGCCCGGCTGCAGAACAGCCAGAACCGTGCTGCGGCCCGCTGCGGTAAAATCCAGCGTGGCATTTAAGGCGCTGTTGTCCGGTGCCCAATCCGTATGCCGGACAAAGGCATCAAAACCGGTCGTGAGGGTGCCGGGGCGGTAGTAAGCGGAAAACCACTGTACAATGGGAGAAGAAAGCCCGCTGAACTGATGCCAGCCGGCACCACGGCGGCTTTCGATCATAAAGTGTTCAAAACAACAGTAGCTTTCGGCACACTCGTTCTGCCACAGGGTAAGAGCGGTGTCGGCAATGCGGTAAGCAAAATCGGCAAGGCCCGCATCCAGTGCAGATTTGAAGAACATCCACTGATAAGGCATCCATACAGCGCCGTTCCAGTAGCCGTCACGCCGATAGTACGGCGCACTCTGATCCACGGTAGAAAGGCCGCAGGCACACCACAGGTGTTCCGGGCTCTGCAGCTTCTGCCACAGAAGTTCCTTCTGCGGTTCTGTACAGGCACCTGCAAACAGCGGCGAAGCGCCATCCATGCCCATATCGTAGTTCAAACCCTGCTCGGTGCGCAGAATATCTGCAGCATCACCGGAAGGATCGTGCAGGAGGTACCCGAAGTAACCGCTTTCCTCGTCCCATGCAGTCTGCAGGGAGCGCCCCAAGCGAAGCGCATCGGCATCAAATGCATCTGCGTCGCTGTCTCACCCAGCAGGCGGGCGGTGTAAGCCAGGATCTTTGCACAGCGTATCGCATGGGCAGTTGTGACCACGGGCGCGCAGCTGGCCTGCAAACGGCGGCGATGGACCTCCTGCTGTGGGGGTAATCGTCCCATCCACCGGAATTATAGAAATAATCCCAGGGGCGCAGCAAGCCGCTGTGCAGGTTGGCGGTAGTGGAGCCGCCTTCCTGCCCGGTGAAGAAGCGGTAGTACAGCTTTAGGCGCGGATAGCAGTAGGCGGCAAGTTCTCTGCTGCTGGTGCGATTCAACAGCTCGGCATACAGATAAAACTGCGTTTGCACCATGGAGCCATGGTGCAAAAAAGCGGCGTCCACAGAATCCGGGGGCATCAGGTAGGTGTTCAGGCAGTCAAAGGCATTGCGCAGGCTGGTCTGAGCCAGACCCATTCCAATGAATCCGGAATCCCATGTGTAGACACAGTCCCACCAGCGTCCGGGAGTGTAGTGACGGATATACTGTCCCCGCGTGTACACTGGATACACAACGTTGGTGCAGAGAACTGCATTCATCAACTGTTGGCCCAAGGCAAGCGATTCGGCAGCCGGTAAAGCGGGCAGTGCTGCAAGGGAGGCAGAAGCCTGCTGCCATACATGCTCCCAATCGCTGCGCTGCGTCAGCAGCTCATGGCAGCGCAGCGCGGCGGCAGAAGCATCCGGCGCAGCACAGACCGCTCCATAGATCACTTTTGTCTGTCCTGCCTCCAAGGGGATCGGCCCCATAAAGAGATTGACGTAATGCCCTTTTCCGTTGCCGCGCAGCGTGGCGTTTACATGGTCGTGTACGGTGTCACGCAGAAAGATATCCAGTTCATCGTTTTCGATCGTGCGAATATGGGTGGTGATATCATCCCACAGGATCCCGTAGCACTCCTGAATGTGGGGATACTGCAGGGTCAGATAGTTCTCATCTGCGGCGGGTTCGGCCTGAGGCCGGGAGCCATCTCCACGCAGTGTAACGGTAAAGTTACCTGCGTCCGCCTGTTCGCACAGAGCGAGACAATCCAGCTTCGCCCCTCCAACACCGGCAGCAGTCAGGGTCAGAGTGAATTTCCCGGCGGGAATGGAAGCATTCAGCGGCAGGATGGCAATGGAAGGCTTCTGACAGGGCGGCAGCAGTAACGTATCCTGACCATTGACATCGTACTCGGAACTTTCATCTGCCGGATTCCAATACCGTACACAGAGACAGGGGGCACGCAGGGGCGCGGTAAGGGAAAGCGTAAAGGTAACGGTGTCCCTTTCCGTTGGGCACGACCTGCCCAAACGGACCTTTGCCTTCGGAACAGCCGAACCCCATGCCAATGCCGTATCCCTGACCAAAGCGGGAACGGCTTCTTCGCCCCGGCGCAGACCATCCCAGGTCAGACATTCGTTGGGACGATGGATGGAAAAATCCAGGGTGTCATAATCCTTTGCCCAGACAAAGGCGGCGTTTTCCGGCAGGGACACCTCACAGCCCGGCAGGGAAAAACCGCGGTAGGACGGAACGGGATCCCAGGCGGATGCCATGTAATGGAGCACAAGATTCTGCGGAGCATCTGTATTGTTGTGGAGTTCAGCGCGGATCAGCCGGGCATCCTCCCCAGGGGGCAAAAGAGATATCTGCATACAGCTGATCCTTCCACAGGAGCTCGTGGCGGAGCGTGTAGCAGCTCAGGTCCGGAGCCGCAGCCAGGGGTGAAAGCCGCTTTCAAACCGTACATTGGGCACATCGACCCGGCGGCGATACATTCCCGGAAAAACGGACAGGTCAAACCGAACGCCGTCGTTGGCCGCAGGAACATGGGAAATGCCGCTGTAACGTTTGGTGTAGGGGCCCACGCAGGCAAGGAAAGGTCATGTGATTGCATGGCGTGATATCCTCCCATCAGCCCTTGACTGCGCCAATGGTAACACCGGCAACAAAGTACTTCTGCAGGAACGGATACAGGCACATGATCGGCAGGGTGGAAACCACCATGGTGGCATATTTCAGACCGTCGCCGATGACCTCGACATCACCGGTGGAACCGGCCATGTTGCCGATGTCGCTCTGGATCAGGACCTCACGCAGGATCATCTGCAAAGGATACAGAGAACGATCCCGAATGTACAGCAATGCCGGGAACCAGCTGTTCCACTGCGCAACGCCGTAGAACAGCGCCATAACGGCGAACACTGCACCGGAGAGCGGAAGAACAATGCGGAAGAAGGTCGTGATATCGTTGCAGCCGTCCAGGGCTGCGGCCTCGATCAGCTCATTCGGGATGGTGTTTTCAAAGAACGTGCGCATGATGATCATGTTATAGGTACTGATGGCGGAAGGCAGCACCAGCGCCAGATCTTATTCAGCATACCCAGCTTCTGAATGATCAGGTAAGTGGGGATCATGCCGCCGTTGAAGAACATGGTAAAGATGAAAAGCTGATAAAGACATTGCGCCCGAACAGATCCTTGCGGGACAGGGGGTAGGCGGCGCAGGCGGTAAGGGTCACGCTGATCAGGGTGCCCAGCACGGTATACAGGATCGTGTTCAGATAACCCGTCCAGATGCTGGCATCCTTCAGGACTTTCTCATACATGGAGGTCGTAAAGCCTTTGGGCAGAAGGAAACATTGCCTGTCAGCAGCTGCATGGGATCACTGAATGAACCGCTGACGATGTGCAGAAGCGGCAGAATGATGGTTGCGCTGATCAGGATCAGCAGCAGATACACAACAATGGTATAGATCCGTTCCCCGATGCTTTCCTTCACTTTCGTGGGGTGATTCATCGCATCAATATTTTTTTTCATCACCACAGGCTCACCTCACTGATCTTTTTGCTGAACTTGTTGAACAGCACGATAATGGTAAAATTGATCACGGAATTGAACAGGCCCACAGCCGCAGAGAAGCTGTAATCGCCGCTTTCAAAGGCACGGCGGTAAACGTAAGTGGAGATCACATCGGCAGTCTCATAGGTTGCAGGGTTGTACATCAGCATGATCTTTTCATAGCCGACCGAGAAAATAGAGCCCATGCGGAGGATCAGCATGATGATGATCGTGGGCAGCAGGCCGGGCAGCGTGATATGGATCAGCTTGTCCCATTTGGAAGCACCGTCAACGGTGGCGGCCTCGTAGAGAGAGGGGTCAATGCCGGTCAGTGCCGCCATGTACACAATGGAACCGTAGCCGGCGCTTTGCCAGATGTCAGAAAGAACATAGATCGTCTTGAAGTACTTGGGTTCGGCCATAAAGTGGATCGGCGTACCGCCAAAGGCGGTGATCAGCTGGTTGATCAGGCCGCTGGAAGGAGAAAGCAGGGCGCTCAGAATACTGACAACGACCACGGCGGAGATGAAGTGGGGCAGGTACACCACGGTCTGTACGCTGCGTTTGAAGAATTTACCGCGGACTTCGTTGATGAGCAGAGCCAGAATGATGGGAATGGGAAAGCCACAATAATGGAATACAGGCTGATGCCAAGCGTGTTTTTGATCAGACGGCCAAAATACTCGGATTTAAAGAACTGGATGAAATATTTGAAGCCGACCCACTTGCTGCCGTGATGCCCAGTACGGGAGAGAAATCACGGAAGGCGATCTGCGCGCCGTACATGGCGCGTACATGAACACGATATACCAGATCAGGGCGGGCAGCAGCATCAAAAGCAGATAACGGCTGCGCCAGAACTTTTTGCAGGCATGATCAAGGCGGTTCGCTGTTGGCAGTGTGATCGGTTTTGCTGCGGTGGCAGTTTTCATGGTGGTATTCTCCTGTTTTCGTTCTGAAGAACCCAGGAAAAAATAGGCCGGGAACAGGGTGTTCCTGCCCCGGCCGTTATTTTACTGGATCAAAAAATAAGTGCCTGCTGAGCATCAGCCATTCAGAGTCTTCTGGTAGATATCGATGACCTCTGCAATGCCCATGCCATTGACCTTTTCAACGTAGGTGTCCCAGTTGGACAGCGGCTCACGGCCGGAAACAAACTTGATGATCATCTCGTCAACGTAAGTATCCACGTCTGCCATTACTGCACGACGGACGCATCATCCTCAGAGAGAAGGAGGTGGAGCCGGGGATCACATACTTCTTGGATTCTTCCAGGAAGGGAATGATGCAGTCCTGTTTTGCGCGGTTGACAGACTCATCGTCCAGCTGTGTGACCTCATCCTGGCTCAGAATGAACGGGCCGGAGCTCTGTGCAAAGGTGAAGGTGCCGATCGCGTTTTTGGGAGACAGGCCGTCAGGGTTCTTCATTACATAATCGGTGAAGATCGGCTTGCCGTTCTGCATGGTGTAGTGAGTGCCTCAATACCCATGTTGATCAGCCGGGTGCCCTCGTCGCTGTACATGTAATCCAGCAGAGCGACCACGCGGTCAACGTTCTTGCAGCTTGCGGTGATGGTGGCGGCTGCAATGGCACGCGGCTCCTGATCAATATAGGAGTGGATCTGTGCATCGCCCTTGGGGGGTACGGTGGCCTCAACATGGAAGCCGGGGAAGGAGGCGGGCATGGTGGCGTTCTGTGCAGCCAGCATACCGCCCAGCGGGCCGTAGAAGGAAGCCACCGCGTTCTGGGCCAGCTTCGGCACGAAGGAAGCGTAGTCCATGGTGATGATCTCGGGATCAATATAGCCCTTCTCGTACATATCGTGCATCCAGGTCACGGCCTTTTTGTACTTGGGGTCGATGGGGCCGTAGTGGACCTTGCCGCCATCGTCCGGGTCGGTGTAGAAGTCATCCAGGCAGCCGAAGGCGGTGCAGAAGTTCCGCAGGCCGGTCATATCGTAGGAGCTGAAGGGGATCTCATCGTTGGTGCCGTTGCCGTTCAGGTCGGTGGTCTTGACCAGATGCCAGTAGTTCTCCCAGTCCTCCAGGGTCACGGGGCTCTCAATGCCCAGCTTTTCCAGCCAGTCGGTGCGGACATGTAGGGCATATTGCCGGAGATCTTCTCATCCAGCATAGGCATATAATAAATATTGCCGTCGCTGTAAGTCAGTGCTTTTTCGACACCGTCCCGCTTGTCGATCTCCTTCTTCAGGTTGGGCATGTTGTTCTCGATGTAGTCGTTCAGGGACAGGATCACGCCGGACTCGCCGTATTTCAGCACCTCGGTGGTGGGCATATCCATAATGATATCCGGCAGCTGAGCATCCATCATCACAAGGTTCAGGCGCTCGTTGTAGTTGTCCTGCGGGGGATTATCAAATTCAAAATCCATATTGAATTTTTCGCCCAGGACCTTCCAGACATCCATCTGCTCGGCAGCAACCTCGTTTGCGGCTTGGATTTCAGGATGCGAACAGTGATGCGCTCGTTGGAAGCAGCTGCTCCGGAACCGGCAGCAGAAGAAGTAGTAGAGGAAGAGCTGCCACAGCCCTCCAGAACACCCAATGCCAGAGAAGCGACCATAGCGCTGCATACGGCGCGTCTGCTGATTTTTCTTTCTTTCATAAAATCTTTTCCTCCTTGATTTATGGAATGGGACGGGGGAGATCCCCGTGCTTCCATAACCTCCGTTCAGCTCGTACGCTGCCGCCCAGTGGTTTTTCCTTACTCAGAAGCATATCATGTTCTTTTTGGAATTACAACATTTTTTGATACAAAACGCACAAAAGATTTTCTCATTTTTGAGTGTGATTGTTGCACAATATCCGCAAAGATGCATTTTTTCTTCCTTTTGTCATGGCGCGGGATGAAATGTCATGCTCCTTCACCTTGACGATTCTGGCACAAAAAGATATGCTGGAAACAAAATTGGAATCGGAGATCCATTCAAAAGAAAGGAAGAGAGAAACTATGAGTAAGCAGATCACAGCCATCATCGTGGGCGCGGGCCATCGGGCGATCCTGTACAGCCTGTATGCGCTGGAACACCCGGACGAGCTGAAGATCGTGGGCGTAGCAGATCCGGATCCGATCCGGCGGAAAAAGGTTGCGGAGATGCATGGCTTCGGGGAGGAGATGTGCTTCAGGAACGCTGAGGAGCTGGCAGAAAGGCCTAAGCTGGCAGATGCGGTGATCAATGGAACCATGGACCGCCAGCATGTGCCCACTGCGGTTCCGCTCCTGCGCGCAGGATATGATATGCTGCTGGAAAAGCCCTTCGCGATCAGCGAAGAGGAAGTAAACTATTTATATAAGGTTGTAAAAGAGACCGGGCGGAAGGTGATGATCTGCCACGTTCTGCGGTATGCGCCCTTCTATGTCGCAATCAAGCAGAGACTGCTGAGCGGGGAGATCGGTGACATTATCAACATTCAGGCCACGGAACATGTCAGCTACCATCATCTGGCCGTCTCCTTTGTGCGCGGCAAATGGGGCAACGAGGAAAAATGCGGGGCTCCGATGCTGCTGGCAAAGTGCTGCCATGACATGGATCTCATTATGTGGCTGAAGAGCGGCGTTTCGCCCAAACAGATCGCTAGCTTTGGAAGTGACTTCCAGTTTGATCCTGCCAAAAAGCCGCAGGGGCAGGCAAGCGCTGCCTGGTGGATTGCCAGTGCGAGGAGACTTGTCTGTACTCTGCCAAAAAGCATTATCTGGATCACCCGGATCGGTGGGCGTTCTATGTGATGGGACTGCCTGGAGAATATTGAGAATCCGACGCTGGAGGACAAGCGCAAGTCGCTGATGACAGACAATATCCATGGACGCTGTGTGTGGGATTGTGAACATACGGTGGTGGATCATCAATCGGTGCTGATGAATTTTGCGGATGGCGCAACTGCTACCCTGAACATGATCGGCGGCACCGCGAAGCCGGAGCGTAATATCCATATCATTGGTACGAAGGGTGAGATCAAGGGCGTGTTTGACGATTCGGTTTTCACTGTGCGCACTATAGATACCGCCAGCGAGAAGGGCTGGAACGAGGAAGTGGTAGACCTGAAGATCGGTGGAGATAAGAGCGGCATGACAGGCTCTCATGGCGGCGGCGACCTGCGGCTGGTGGAGGACTTTGTTCATGTGCTTCAGGGTGAGGAGCCTTCCATCTCCTGCACAACGATCAAAGATTCGATCAATGGGCATCTGGGCGTCTTCTGCGCAGAGCGTGCTCGCAAGGAGAGCGCCGTCATAACGATGCCAGACATCAGATAATGCGGTGCTGACATAGAAAACGTCCCCGTGCAGTTTTGATATCCTGCACGGGGACGTTTTGTGATCTTTTTATTTCCTCATTTCCGCATTCACCCATTCCCGCACGCGGTCAGGCCGGTTGGTGACGATGCAGTCAGGGCCAAGGGGCAGCAGGGAACGGACTGCGTCCTGGGTGTCCACGGTCCAGAACGCGGCCTGGATACCATGGCGTGGAGCTGGTTCACAAGCTCGGGGTTGGAATAGGCGGTGTGGTACTCGCAGCTGACGATGTCCACGGGGAAATCCAGCGTTTTGATGTAGGTGGCTACATCCGCCTGCTCCTCCAGATGGCCGATGACCTGCTCCACGGTCTCGCCGGGGAAGTTGGCACGGAGCATATCCACCTTGTCAGCCACAGTGCGGTAGATGAGATTGTTCCGCAGGTCGATGCAGTTTTCCTCGCTGAAGGCTCATCCATGCTGTTCACAAGGCCCAGATCCTTCCACACCACCGGCGGAGGCAGCACCATGCTGAGGAAAGCGCCGTAGGTCAGCGCACCTACCTTCAGCTCAGGCATCAGCTGCTTTGCCTGCCGCAGCTGGGAGTGGTGGAAGGAGAGTGAGGTGAGGCCGCAGTCGGTGAGCCCGGCGGCGCGGACCGCGACTCCGAGCCAAGCCC
>ENA-OQJX01000820-OQJX01000820.1-human-gut-metagenome-genome-assembly--contig:-NODE-820-length-11500-cov-4.874615_pt1 | contig 11500 bp, 10 predicted proteins | sample MGYA00242615_ERZ504782 | MGnify/ENA primary metagenome ERZ504782 (study PRJEB26092, sample SAMD00036354) | human gut metagenome | host: Homo sapiens | study: EMG produced TPA metagenomics assembly of... | reverse complement strand
ACGTAGCTGGTTATAATTATCAATTAGTTAATTTGTTTGATAAAGTGAAGAAAATAAATTAAAAGATAAATATATCTGAAACAATTGAATTTTAAATTAAAAGAGCTACAATTATACTATAAAGTAAGAGGAAGGAGTGTACGGTTATGACGGAAGCATTGATTGGAACATGTATTTTGGCAATTACGACAGTGATATTTGTCTGGGTATGTTCAGAGTATCAGATTTATAACAATGAACATTCAGCAGAGGAAAAATTAAATACCCCGCGGTTGTCGATCTGGTTTGCAGCACAGAGGATGCGCTTTTGGTTTGCAGTTGATGATGCAAGAGAATATCCGCAGGAAGTGCTGAAGTCAGAGAATAAGACACTGCTTCAAAATGGGCTTGGAAAGCATCATGAAAAACACGAGATTCGAAGCGGGAAGCGCGGAGAACATCATACGATACAGAGTCAAAGAACCTATCGTATGCGGGGAAACTTATAAAAGAGAGATTGTTTTATCACAGAGAAGAGGAGATGTTAAATGCATCTCCTTCATTTAGTTTGTGCGCAAGCACGACGATTGCGCATGGATAGGCGGGGATTGGTGTGAACAGTAACAGGCGCTCATCTGATTGAAAGAAATCTCAGGAAAAAGTTCTTGCAATTCGAAACCTATGCACGTATAATAGATTCGTATGGAGAACGAACGGATATTGAGAGTTCCATGCAAATATTTAACGCAGCAGAAGCTGCATTATTGATTAAGTTAAAAGCTTAAATTTTATAAGTTGGTTACTTTATAACCGGTGCGTAAACAGCACATCAACTTGTGAAACGGTCAATAAGAGTATTAAAAGTAAAATATTTGCTATATAGACTCGAAAACCTTTATATCTGTAGTGCTTATACTTAGAAGAAAAGACAAAGCTCCTGTACTTAAGCAGGAGATTGGCATTATATAAAGAAGCATAGCAAGCGCAAGAAAGAATGTAGATGTAACGTACGTTTTTCTGCGCTTTTTTTATATCACAAACATTCAGAAGTAAAGGGGAATTGACAAAAAAGGGCGAGGTGAAAGAAAGATGAAGAATTTATCACAGGAGAATGCTCCGATCTATGAAGCATTAGAGCGGTTCCGGCGGATGCGGATCGTACCGTTTGATGTTCCGGGACATAAGCACGGAAGAGGAAATAAAGAACTGGTGGAATTACTGGGAGAACGCTGTGTCAGTATTGATGTCAATTCCATGAAACCGCTGGACAATCTGTGTCATCCGGTTTCTGTTATCAAAGATGCAGAACAGCTGGCAGCAGAGGCATTTCATGCAAGTCATGCATTTCTGATGGTAGGGGGAACGACATCCTCGGTGCAGGCGATGGTACTTTCCTGCTGTAAGAAGGGGGATAAGATCATATTACCGAGAAATGTACACCGCAGTGTGATCAACGCATTGGTGTTATGCGGAGCGATTCCGATCTATGTCAATCCGGATGTGGAGCACAGTCTGGGAATTTCACTTGGTATGAAAGTGTCTCAGGTAGAACTGGCGATTCAGAAGCATCCGGATGCGGTAGCTGTATTTGTGAACAATCCGACGTATTACGGAATTTGTTCTGATTTACGTTCTATCGTAAAAAAAGCACACGCTCACGGCATGAAGGTTCTGGTAGATGAAGCCCATGGAACACATTTTTATTTTGGAGAGAATCTGCCGGTTTCAGCAATGGAGGCAGGGGCAGATATGGCATCTGTGAGTATGCACAAATCAGGCGGAAGTCTCACACAGAGTTCCTTTTTGCTTGTAGGTCCGTCTATGCATGCGGGTTATGTGAGACAGATCATCAACCTGACGCAGACCACCAGCGGTTCCTATCTTTTACTGTCCAGTCTGGATATTTCCAGAAGAAATCTGGTGTTGCGCGGCAAGGAATCTTTTGCAAGAGTGGCGGCGCTGGCGGATTATGCAAGAGAAGAGATCAATCGGATCGGAGGATATTATGCATTTTCAAAAGAGCTGATCAATGGAGACAGTATTTATGATTTTGATACAACGAAGCTGTCCATCCATACGCTGGAAATTGGTCTTGCGGGAATCGAGGTCTATGATATTCTGCGGGATGAGTATGATATTCAGATCGAATTTGGAGATATCGGGAATATTCTGGCATATCTGTCTATCGGAGACCGGATCCAGGAGATTGAGCGTCTGGTAAGTGCACTGGCAGAAGTAAAGCGCAGATATCAGAAAGACAAGACGGGTATGCTCAGCCAGGAATATATTGAACCAGAGGTCATCATGAGTCCGCAGGATTCTTTCTATGCGGAAAAAGAGGCAGTGCCGATCCGGGAGTCAGAAGGCAGAATCTGCAGTGAGTTCGTAATGTGTTATCCGCCTGGAATTCCGATTCTGGCACCGGGAGAGAAGATCACAAAAGATGTAATCGAGTATATTCTCTATGCCAAAGAAAAGGGGTGTTCCATGACGGGACCTGAAGATGCGGCAATCGAATATTTAAATGTTCTGATATAAGGGGGATAAAAGTGATGGAAATGTGGTTTTCAGATGAACACACGGACAATGTGAAACTGTCCATCCGTGTGGACAAGCAGCTGTTCAGTGCGCAGAGCGAGTTTCAGCGAATCGATGTTCTCGAATCAAAAGAATTTGGTAAGATTCTCGTAGCGGACGGAGATCTGATGCTGACAGAAAAAGATGAATTTATCTACCATGAGATGATGGCGCATGTTCCTATGGCAGTACATCCGAAGGTAGAGAATGTGCTGGTCATCGGCGGAGGTGACGGCGGATGTGTGCGGGAGCTTGCAAAATATAATACCATTCAGAAGATAGACGTCGTAGAAGTAGATCCTCTTCTGGTTGAAGTCTGTCGGAAATATTTTCCGCAGATTGCAAGCAGCCTGGATGACGATCGCGTGACAATCTATAATGAAGATGGACTGCGGTTTGTGCGTTCCAGATCCAATGTGTATGATCTGATCCTGATTGATTCTCCAAATCCGTTTGGTCCTGCGGAGGGATTGTTTACAAAGGAATTTTACGGCAATTGTTACAATGCCCTGCATGAAGACGGGATCATGATCAACCAGCATGAAAGTCCGTTTTATACAGAAGAGGCATTTCAGTGTCAGAGAATGCACAAGAGAATTATAGAATCCTTCCCGATCAGTAAGATTTATCAGGCGCATATTCCGTCCTATCCGTCAGGACACTGGCTGTTCGGATTTGCGTCTAAGAAATACCATCCGCTCAATGACCTGGATGGAGTTTCCTGGAATCTGCGGGGGATTCATACAAAATATTATCTGCCGAGAGTGCACCACGGAGTCTTTGCATTACCGGCGTATGTGGAGGAGCTTGTAAAAGATGTTGAATAAAAATGTAATGACGTTCATCGGATGTGATGCGGAGTATAATGAATCAGAGATCGTGTTGTTCGGTGCACCTTTTGATTCCACGACTTCCTACCGTCCGGGGGCAAGATTTGGAAGTCAGGCAATTCGCAATGAGTCTTATGGACTGGAAACTTACAGTCCGTATCAGGGAAAAGATCTGACAGATTATAAGATTTTTGACAGTGGAGATCTGGAGCTGCCGATCGGAGATACGGAAAAAGTGCTGGCTGAGATTCAGGATTGTACCGAGATTATTTTAAGCAGCGGGAAAATTCCGTTTATGATCGGCGGAGAGCATTTGGTGACACTGGGAAGTGTCCGTGCAGCAGCAGAGAAATATCCGGATCTGCATATCATCCACTTTGATGCACATGCAGATTTAAGAGAAGATTATCTGGGCGTTCAATATTCTCATGCCTGTGTACTGAGAAGATGTTGGGAGCTTTTGGGAGATGACAGGATCTATCAGTTTGGAATCCGATCCGGTGACAGAGAAGAGTTTCGCTGGGCAAGAGAAGGGCATGTGAAGATGCATAAGTTCAATCTTGACGGACTGGCAGAAGTAATTGAGAAACTGCAGGGAAAACCGGTATACATCACACTGGATCTGGATGTGCTGGATCCGTCTGTATTTCCGGGAACAGGAACTCCGGAGGCGGGCGGTGTCACATTTGTGGAACTGATGAATGCTGTGATCCAGACAGCACAGGGAGTCAACGTGGTCGGATGTGATGTGAATGAACTGAGCCCGGTTTATGATCCAAGTGGAGTTTCCACAGCAGTAGCCGGAAAGATTATCAGAGAATTTTTACTTGCACTGCAAGTTTAATAGAAGAAAAAACAAGAAAGAAGGAGATAAAAAAATGGGAAAAGTATTGATTGTTGGATGTGGCGGAGTTGCAAGTGTAGCTGTACACAAATGTTGTCAGAACAGTAAAGTGTTTGATGCGATCTGTATTGCCAGCCGTACGGTTTCAAAATGTGAGGCATTGAAAGAAAAACTGCAGGCTTCCTACAACGGAACGATTACAACTGCACAGGTGGATGCAGATAACCCAGAAGAACTGATTGCACTGATCGAAAGGGAAAAACCGGACGTAGTACTGAATCTGGCACTTCCATATCAGGATCTTACAATTATGGATGCCTGCCTTGCGACAGGAGTGGATTATGTAGACACTGCAAATTATGAGCCGGAAGATACTGCAAAATTCGAATATAAATGGCAGTGGGCATACCGTGAGAAATTTGAAAAAGCAGGAATTACAGCGTTGTTGGGAAGTGGATTTGATCCCGGAGTAACAGGAGTATTTTCTGCATATGCGCTGAAACATTATTTTGACGAGATTAATTATATCGATATTCTGGACTGCAATGGAGGAGATCACGGCTATCCGTTTGCAACGAACTTCAATCCGGAGATCAACATCCGCGAGGTTTCTGCAAAAGGTTCTTACTGGGAAGACGGACACTGGGTAGAGACAGAGCCGATGGAGATCAAGAGAGAATACGATTTTCCGGAAGTGGGAATGAAAGATATGTATCTTCTGCACCATGAAGAAATCGAATCTCTGGCACTGAATATTCCGGGAATCAAAAGAATCCGTTTCTTTATGACATTTGGACAGAGCTATCTGACACATCTGAAATGTCTGGAAAATGTAGGAATGACATCCATTGAGCCGATTATGTACGAAGGAAAAGAAATCGTACCGCTTCAGTTTTTGAAAGCTGTTCTTCCGGATCCGGCATCTCTTGGACCGAGAACAAAAGGAAAGACAAATATTGGATGTATTTTTACAGGAAAGAAAGACGGAAAAGAGAAGACGATCTATATTTACAATGTATGCGATCATGAAGAGTGCTATAAAGAAGTGGGATCACAGGCCGTTGCCTATACTACAGGCGTTCCGGCAATGATCGGTGCTATGATGCTCATGACAAAGACATGGGACAAAGACGGTGTTTACAATATCGAAGAGTTTGATCCGGATCCGTTTATGGATGCCCTCAATGAGTTTGGACTTCCATGGAAAGTGGTAGAAAACCCTCAGATGGTAGATTAAGAAACGGACATCAGAAATGAAAAGAGAAGAATTAAGGACTCCATGCTATGTCATCATGGAGTCAGAAATGAAAAAGAATCTGCAGATTTTACAGGAAATCCGACAGCAGAGCGGATGTAAGATCCTGCTGGCACAGAAAGCATTTTCTATGTATTCCTGTTATCCTCTCATCGGAGAGTATCTGGATGGAACGACTGCCAGCGGCTTGTATGAAGCAAAGCTCGGGAAAGAATGTATGGGCAAAGAAAATCATATTTTTTCTCCGGCATATCGGGAAGATGAATTTGAAGAGGTGCTGGAAAGCTGCGAACATCTCGTGTTTAATTCGTTTTCACAGCTTGAGTGTTTCGGAGAACGTGCTGCAAAAGCCGGAAAAAGTGTGGGGATCCGTGTAAATCCGGAATGTTCCACGCAGGGAGAGCATGCGATTTATGATCCTTGTGCACCGGGCTCCCGTCTTGGGATTCTGGTATCCGAATTTCCGGAAACACTGCCATCTTACGTAGAGGGACTGCATTTTCACACACTCTGTGAGCAGAATGCAGATGCTCTGGAAATCACGTTGAAAGCAGTGGAAGAAAAGTTCGGCAAGTGGATGAAACAGTTAAAATGGGTGAATTTTGGCGGCGGTCATCATATTACAAGAGCGGATTATGACAGAGAGCTTCTGATCTCCTGTGTGCGCAGGATTCAGGACACCTACAATGTACAGGTCTATCTGGAACCGGGAGAAGCGGTGGCGTTAAATGCGGGCCATTTGATCACAACAGTGGAAGATATTGTACATAATGATATTGCGGTACTGGATGTCTCTGCAGCGTGTCATATGCCGGATGTGATCGAGATGCCGTATCGCCCGCCTCTGTTTGATTCTGGAGAGGCGAAGGAAAAAGAATATACGTATCTGCTTGGCGGTCCGACCTGTCTGGCAGGAGATGTGATCGGAAGTTATTCTTTTGATCAGCCGCTGAAAGTAGGAGACAGACTCACATTTGGAGATATGGCGATCTATACGACTGTAAAAAATAATACATTCAATGGAATGCGTCTTCCGGATATTGTGTGGGAACGCGAAAGTGGAGAATGTGAGATCGTGAAATCGTTCGGATATGAAGATTTTAAATGCAGATTATAAGATCTTCAATAAGTGAATAAAATAACAGGAAAGTCAACAAAATAACGATTGTTGACTTTCTTTTTTTGTGTGATAAATTGTTATTGTGCATAAAAATACAAATCATCTATCCGGATAACAGATCGTAAAATAAGGAGTTGTAATAACAATGGGACTGCATGTCATTGATGAAGCAAAAAGATGTTTAAACTGTAAAAAACCGAGATGTCAGGAAGGGTGTCCGATCCATACCCCGATTCCTGTGATGATCCAGATGCTGCTGCAAGGAGAGATGCCGGAGGCGGCAGAAATGGTGTTTGCCAACAATCCGCTGTCTGTCATCTGTTCTCTGGTCTGTGACCACGAAAAACAGTGTGAAGGGCATTGTGTGAAAGGCATAAAAGGAGAACCGGTGCATATTTCTTCGATTGAAAATTATATTTCAGATACCTGCTTTGACCGGATGAAGCTGGAGCAGCTTCCGAAAAACGGCAAACGGATCGCAGTTGTCGGCGCGGGTCCGGCAGGAATCACAATCGCTATTTTGATGGCGTGCAGAGGATATAAAGTGACGATTTTTGAGGTAAAAGAGAAGATCGGAGGAATCATGCGTTATGGAATTCCTGAATTTCGTCTGCCAAAGTCCATTTTAGACCGCTATTATGTAAAAATGAAAGAGCTGGGTATCTTATTTAGGCCCAATTTTGCGCTGGGTGGTTCCACAGGTGTGGAAGATCTTTTAAGAGACGGATATCATGCCGTATTTATCGGAACAGGAACCTGGAGACCGTATCAGCTGCATATACCGGGAGAAACATTTGGAAATGTGCACTACGGAATCAATTATCTGAACAATCCGGATGTCTATGATCTGGGAGAACGGGTACTTGTCATCGGTGCGGGGAATGCGGCAATGGATGTGGCAAGAACGGCAATTCGTAAAGGCTCCCGGCATGTAACCGTCTATTCCATCACAGAAATTCCGGCGGCATCCCCAAAAGAGGTGGAGTATGCAAAACTGGACGGAGTAGAGTTCGAATATCTGCAGACGGCCATTGAAATCCGGGATGAAGGAGCCATTATCTGTGATGTGGAATGGACCGAAGATGGAAAACTGGTGAAAAAAGAAGAGACTGCCAGGCTTGTTCCGGCTGACAGTATCATTATTTCGATTTCTCAGGGACCGCAGGATCGGATCGTGAACCGGGATAAAGAGCTGCAGGTAGATGATCGGGGATTGCTCAAGACAGATGCAAATGGAGAGACCACCATGCCGGGGATTTTCGCATCCGGAGATGTAGTGACCGGTGCAAAGACCGTGGTAGAGGCGGTGAAGTATTCGAAAATGATCGCAGATGCGATGGATGAGTATGTAAAAACACATTATGAATAGAAATACAGGCTGGTGTTCTTTGCAAAACATCAGCCTGTACTTTTTTACTCTAAAATAAAATCCATATAAACCGGATTATGATCACTCCATTTAAAACCGGTATCCAGAACCAGTGCATCTTCTACAGTCACATTATCAGATACCAGAAAACCATCTACTGTTACAACAAAATCAGATTCGCTGTAAGGCTGATCTGCATTTCGGCAGGATGGTACCGGATTTTTCTCATCAAACGGTGCGATCAACTGCATGAAATCAGGAATCAGTTCTTCGGATATCGGCTTTGCCCAGTTGTCTTCTAATTCCTTGTGACCAAAAATCTCAGCAGAATTTCCAAGCAGATCTTTGTTGAAATCACCGCCCGCAACAATATAATTTCCAGCGTCATATTCTTCTTTCATATCCTCAAACAGCATCCGCAGCTGATTGTCCGCGGTGCTCGGATCAGATGTATAAGCGGAAAGATGCAGATTGTACAGGACAAGTTCCTTTCCGTTTTCTGTCGGAATCCGGTTGACGCTATAACAGCGATCCAGATCCAGCAGTTTCATAAATCCATCTTCGATCGGTAAAGAGCGTCTGATGGATTCCGTGATCTTCATGTTAGAAACTGTAAGCATACCGGATTTGTTCTTTCCGTGTGGTTCCAGAATCGGATAGAACAGATAAGGGCTGTCATAGTTCTGAGCAAATGTGTAGTTTCGTGAGGTGTTATCGGTTGAAAGTGTCTGTGAAAGCAATAATTTGCGTTCATCCACATGATAACTTCTTGTTCCGTCAATATCCACTTCCTGGAACAGCATAAAATCCGGGTTTAATTGAGCTACAGCTTCTGCATAGCTGCTGACGTTTTCAATGACGGCATCTTTGGAACGGGCACGGCTTTCTTTTCCACCGTCCATAAAGAAAGAATAGTCGTCACTGTATGCGCCGAAACCGATATTTCCAGATGTGATGCGGTAACTTTTTTTGGTTTTTGCCTTTTCTGTAGATTTTCCGGTGATCGTCAGTTTTTGCTTGTCTTCCAGACGATAGTAACTGGAAAATACATAAACAACATAGCCGACTACGATCAGTATCAGAGTTCCGAGGAAGATTCCCAGGCATTTCAACCATTTCTTTGAATTTGTTTTCATAAATATATGGTCCTTCTTTCTGTATCATTTTTTTGAACAACATTTCGCAAAATGATTATATCATATCCCGACTGAAATGAAAGAAATTGTCAAAAATAAAATTGCCGATCGTGCGAAAAGGAATCAAAGATGAATTGAGAAGGCGATACGGCAGTGTTATAATTGAGAAATATGAACATCCGAAGAAAGGAGCTAATGTGTAAAAAGATATGGAGAAAAATAGAATGTTTTCAAAGTTAACAGAGGCACAAAAACAATTTTTTGAAACCGGACGGACTCGGGATCTTGCATTTCGTATCTGCCAGTTACAACTGTTGGCAGATGCAATGCGAAAAAATGAAACGGTTTTGGAGGAGGCATTAAAGAAAGATCTTGGAAAATCTGCATTTGAATCTTACGCCACAGAGATTGGATTTGTACTTGCTGATATTCGATATACGATTCAAAATCTTCAGAAATGGTCGGCTCCAAAACGTGTGAGAACACCGCTGTATTTATTTCCGGGCAAAAGTAAGATTCAAAAAGAACCTTATGGAAGTGTGCTTATTCTGGGACCATATAATTATCCGGTACAGTTGTTGGCAGAGCCTCTGGTTGGAGCGATTGCGGCAGGAAACTGTGCAGTACTCAAACCATCAGAACTTACCCCACATGTTTCAGAAGCAATGTATCAGATCGTACACTCTACATTTAAAGAAGAATATATTGCCTGTGTGGAAGGTGGAGTGGAGGTCAATCAGGAATTACTTTCTCAGAAATTTGATTATATCTTTTTTACAGGGAGTGAACGTGTCGGAAGGATCGTTATGAAAGCGGCAGCAGAAAATCTGACGCCGGTGACATTGGAATTAGGTGGAAAAAGTCCGGTTATTATCGAAAAAACTGCAAATATAAAAGAGGCAGCAAGAAGAATTGCGTGGGGAAAACTCATGAATGCGGGACAGACCTGTGTGGCGCCGGATTATGTGCTTCTGGATGAGAGCAGAAAACAGCAGTTCTTAACAGAGATGAAAACAGCATTTTCTCATCTATATGGAAAAGAAATAAAAAAGAATCCAGATTTCGGCAGGATTGTAAATGAACGGCATATGGAACGTCTGCAGAAAATACTGGAGCAGGATGCGAAATATTTGTTCTGCGGAGGAGGGGCAGATACACTGCAACGTTATATCGAGCCGGCCATTCTGGATCTCGGAAAGGATCAGAATGCGGCGTCTATGCAGGAAGAACTGTTCGGTCCGATATTGCCGGTTCTGTCATACCACAAGCTGGAAGATGCAGTACGTTTTGTGAATAAAAGAGCAAAACCACTTGCGCTGTATCTGTTTACGAAAAAAAGATCTGCAGAAAAGTTCGTTTTGGAACGGGTGTCTTCGGGCGGTGTGTGTGTCAATGATACGATCAGTCATCTGATCAATCCAGATCTTCCGTTTGGGGGAGTCGGAGCATCCGGAATGGGACAATATCACGGAAAGTATAGTTTTGATACATTTACTCATGAAAAAAGTGTATTTTATAAACCGGCTGACTGGAATCTTCCGGTCTGTTATCCTCCATTTACAAAAGGGAAGATGAATCTGGTGAAATTCTTTCTCAAATAGGCGGGAAAATGTATTGACTTTGACACGGCGTCAACTTGTATACTAAAATCCGGCAGGAGGTAGAAAGATGGAATACAGTATTCGGGAAGTGGCAGAAATGACAGGAGTGAGTACACGTACACTGCGTTATTTATGATGAAGAAGTGTCAGGATGTGCAGAGTTTTTGAAGGCTGCTGTTTTGTATTGGGCGAAATAAAGGACAACATATGAGCAGCATGATACTGTAAGTAAAAAGAAAAGTGAATTATCTGAATTGTGCGAAAAAAATAAAAAACACAAAAAACATTGACAATTCACTTTTCCCGTGATAAGATACCACTTGTCGCTGAGACAGACCGATGAAAAGAATAAGCCCAAGGGCCACTGTGGACAGGATGCGAGAGCAGATCGCTGGATAACGTGAAAAAAGTTCTTGACAGAAGGATGCGGATGTGATAACCTGTTAAAGCTGACTTGTGAGGGAGAAACACTTCCGGAACAGACAGCAAAAAGAAAATGAAAAAAGTTCTTGACAAAAGGAAAACGGCGTGATAAAATATCAAAGCTACTTCTTATCAACAAGAACAGCGAAGAACCTTGATAATTAAACAATAGACAACAACCTTGAAAATTTCTTAAGAGAAGATTTTTTAAGAACAGCATCTAAAAGATGCACCCGTCACATTTAATGTGACAGACAGTAAAAGGGATGAATTAGCTAGTAGTTAATTCTGACCGGAACGAACACTTTTAACGAGAGTTTGATCCTGGCTCAGGATGAACGCTGGCGGCGTGCTTAACACATGCAA
>ENA-OQJX01000819-OQJX01000819.1-human-gut-metagenome-genome-assembly--contig:-NODE-819-length-11529-cov-2.439309_pt1 | contig 11529 bp, 9 predicted proteins | sample MGYA00242615_ERZ504782 | MGnify/ENA primary metagenome ERZ504782 (study PRJEB26092, sample SAMD00036354) | human gut metagenome | host: Homo sapiens | study: EMG produced TPA metagenomics assembly of... | reverse complement strand
GAAAACGTTGGTTGACAGAGTTCGGATAAATATAACGTCGTCCGGCAATGATGGAAGTATTGACGAGGTTTTAAATACTTAGTTATAAGTTTTTTGTATCTCTGTTGTTTGGGATGACAAAGTTCGTACCTTTGTAAAGTTACAAATAAGAATGATAATGAAGAAGTCTATAAAACGTTTACCCAAACGTACACAGGAAGAATTGACAGTCTTGCTGGATTTAGTGTGTAAAACATCGAGAATTGTCAGATGGTTATCCTGTTCGGAAGTTATGCAAGGGGAAACTATGTTTTATGGGACAGTAATATCGAATTTGGTGTTCATACTTCCTATCAGAGTGATTACGATATTCTTGTCGTCGTGACCGGACAGACTAAATATGTGGAAAGAAAATTGCACCGTATTACGAATCAATATCATGATTTGTTTGCTGGTCGTCGTCATGCTTTTCCACAATTTGTTGTAGAACATATTAATACCGTAAACCGTAATCTGGAAATCAGCCAATATTTCTTTACGGATATAGTAAAGGAGGGTGTTATGCTTTATAATAGTGGCAAACACGAATTGGCAAAACCGCGAAAGTTGAGTTTTAGAGAGATTCGGGATATTGCGCAGAGTGAATTTGATAGGTTGTATCCTTATGCGTGTGACTTTTTGGGTGTTGTGAAGGAATATTTCATGCCTAAAGAACAATATAACTTATCAGCTTTCATGCTTCATCAGACTTGTGAAAAATTATACTATACTATCCTGATGGTTTTTACGAATTATCTTCCAAAAACTCAATAAAATTAAAGAGCTTAGTGGGATGGTAAAACGTTTCTCACAGGAATTGACCACAGTCTTTCCTCAAAATACGGATGAAGAGAAAGAATGTTTTGATTTATTATGCCGTTCGTATATCGAGGCTCGTTATAACAAAGATTTCAGTATCTCACAAGAACAACTGGAATACCTTATTGCCCGCATAGATATTCTGAAAGATATTACTGAACGCTTGTGTAAGGAGAAGATTGCGGAATATGATACAATGCCTGAATAATTGCTCCCTGTGAAATAAGTCGGTGTCGCATTTATAACTTGAACTTAGGTTCAGCTCTCTATGAAATGAAAAACAAAATATATCTGTCATCTGTCACAGATTATAATCTAACTTGCAGAGTATAAGTACTTAATGCTGTGACAGCACAAGGTGACAGCAGTGTGATAGCAATAATGCTGTCACCTAAAAAACAAAATAAAACGCTGTTCGAAAATGATTAGTATTAGCCATAAATGGATAAGTCGTTCATTTTATTCCCCCCGTACTTATGAATTGTGTCCTACTTTGAAACCAACAGTTTCAAGGTGCGAAACTGTTGGTTCTGCGGTTTGAAACTTTAGTTTCATACGCTTGAAACTCTAGTTCCAATTACTTGAAACCATTGGTTTCTCACCGATGAAACTATAGTTTCCTTTAGCTGGAACTGTAGTTTCAAGCGGAGAAAACTAATTTGCCCCGTAATTAGGTGGTGACAATCCCGTTTCTTTCAGCTAAAGAGATGCTTGATATATCAATAATTTTCTGTAATTAAAAACTTGTTTTCTTTGCCGGTTTCGGATATTATGACTAATTTAGCAGTCTCAACGATCACAAAGACGCTGACAAAACAAATTATTATCAAATTAATGAAAATTACTCAATTTCGTAAGAACGAAGATACGATAGCGCTTAGCGTAATGGATCTTGATATACTGGTAAATAAGATAAAGACAAGAAATAAAATCCCGTCCTGTTTCTACATTCAGAGAGCATCTGCGATATACCCTTTCCGATGAACGGTGTATGTTTGCCGATAAACTTCCCCAAATAATTCCTGCCGCCGAATTCCGAAAAGTAAACGGTCAGAAACAGATGAAAACCTACAACGGTATTGTAGAACTAACTGTCGGTCCCTTATCCAATAAGTCGGAAATCGCTTTAGTGAAACAAAAAGCCTGTGAGCAACCACAAACCCGTTGTGTTTTTATGGGTTCAAGTGGCAAAACCGTGAAAATATGGACTACCTTTACCCGACCGGACAACTCCCTTCCCAAAACACGGGAAGAAGCGGAACTATTCCATGCCCATGCTTATCGACTGGCTGTGAAATGTTATCAGCCCCAAATCCCGTTCGATATACTTCCCAAAGAACCGACTCTGGAACAATATTCGCGATTATCCCACGATCCGGACATCATATATCGTCCGAATTCAGTCCAATTTTATCTCTCTCAACCATCATCAATGCCCGAAGAAACCACTTTCCGGGAAGCGGTTCAGGCGGAGAAATCTCCATTGACCCGTGCCGTACCGGGATATGATGCGGAAAATGCCTTCCTGATGCTTTTTGAAGCCGCTTTTCGGAAAGCTTATGCCGATCTCCGGGAAGCGGGGCTCGAATTGAGCGAAGACACATGGCATCCTTTAGTTGTCCAACTGGCTAAAAACTGTTTTGCTTCGGGACTTCCACAAGAAGAAGTTGTGAAACGTACTGTTTTCCACTTCTATATGTATAAACAAGAAGAGCTTATCCGGCAAATGATTGGCAATATATATACCGAGTGCAAAGGCTTCGGCAAGAATATCAGTCTAAGCAAAGAGCAGCAACTCGCCTTGCAGACTGAAGAATTTATGAAACGCCGCTATGAATTCCGTCATAATACCCAAATTGGTGAGGTGGAATATCGTGAAAGGCTTTCTTTTCGTTTCCGTTTCAATCCTCTCGATAAACGTGCGCTGAACAGCATTGCTTTGGATGCACAGATGGAAGGTATCCCGTTGTGGGATAGGGATATTAGTCGTTATATTTACTCCAACCGCGTCCCTGTATTCAACCCGTTGGAAGATTTCCTCTACCGGCTTCCCGCATGGGACGGTAAAGACCGTATTCGTGCATTGGCAGCCACCGTCCCTTGTAAGAATCCGTATTGGATGGATTTGTTCCACCGTTGGTTCCTCAATATGGTTTCTCATTGGAAAGGAAGCAATAAAAAGTATGCAAACAGTGTTTCGCCCTTACTTGTCGGACCGCAAGGGACACGTAAATCCACCTTTTGCCGGAGCATAATGCCCCCTTCCGAGCGTTCCTACTATACTGACAGCATTGATTTCTCCCGAAAGAAAGATGCCGAACTTTACCTCAATCGTTTTGCGCTTATCAATATCGATGAATTTGACCAGGTGAGTTCGATACAACAAGGCTTTCTGAAACATATTCTGCAAAAGCCTGTACTGAATGTGAAGAAACCTCATGGCAGTGCCGTGCTTGAAATGCGTCGGTACGCCTCATTCATAGCCACAAGTAATCAGAAAGACTTGTTGACCGACCCTTCTGGCAGCCGTCGTTTTATTTGTATCGAAGTGACCGGAGTGATTGACACCAACCGTCCGATAGACTATGAGCAGCTTTACGCACAAGCTATGTACGAATTGGAACATGGCGAACGTTACTGGTTCGACCAGGAGGAAGAAAAGATCATGGTGGAAAACAACCGTGAATTTGAACAAGTCCCGCCGGAAGAGTAACTTTTCTTCCGTTATTTTCGTGCCGCACAGCCTGAAGAAGGGGAGTGGTTGTCTCCAGCGGAGATTATGGAAGATATTCAAAAAGGCAGTTCAATCCCGATGTCTGTCAAGAGGTTAATTCCTTCGGAAGAATACTGAAAAAGCAAGAAATACCTTCCAAACATACGCGTAGCGGTACACTCTATCATGTTGTAAGACTAATAATCAGGTGACGGCAAAAATGCCATCATCCTGCCGTCACCTCTTGCTGTCACAGTCTTTTCGGTTTATTACTAAACTATTAACTCCTAAACTGTGACAGATGACAGCAACTTACCAAATATATTCTTCTGTGTAACGTTGGTAAGTTGGTTCTTCTTTTATCCCTTTATTACGGAACAGTTGTTTTATATAGGCTTGGTCTTTAGGCATAAGCCCCCGTTCTCCACGATAGAACCGATAATATCCCGTTTTCCCGTAGTGTCCCACTAATTGTATTCTGATACTGACTGCATCCTCATAAGGGATTCTGTCGAGCAACCGTTTTAGTCCCCACGCCACATGAACTTTGACAGCAGTCTTGAAACATTCGCATTGGTTTCCATCCGCAGGATAACGTGCCGGATTAACGATGGAGATATAAAGATAGTCGGCTATTTTATCTTGCGTAACTACGTGGCGCAAGCATTTCGAGGCTTGTGGACATTGGTCGTTGAAACACCGGGAGAAATTGTAGGGGACAGACGGGCTGTCGGATTCTTCTTTCATCTTGTAGGGTTTATTTTATTTGTGAGATACTGTTGTTAATATGTTAATATACGGGAAAATATTCTTCGCAAAAGTAGGGCTTTATTTTGGGAATGGGAAGTGTTTGGACAAATATTACTAATATGCAAAGAATCTTTTATAGAGAAATTGTGTTGTGATGTATCAAAAAATCTCTATTTCTTTCTCATATTCTATATTTTTACCTATTTTTGTAACTTCCGATAATATAGCCTTATCGGAAGTTACAAAAAAGACACACACATGAAACCGGAAGAAAAGGCTCGAATAATAATTGACCGTATGCTTAATGATGCGGGTTGGGAAGTAGTTGATAGAAATCATTATTCTCCTGAAGTATCTGCTATAGCAGTCGAAGAAGGCTTGCTGAAAGGTAATCGTGAAGCTGACTATTTACTTTTTTTAAATGGTAAAGCTGTTGGCGTATTGGAAGCAAAGAAAGAATCTGTGTCAATTTATTCTGAAATTGTGGCAGACCAGGCTGAAAAATATACTAGAGGTGTACCTCATTGGTGTCAGGCTTGGATGAATCCTTTACCTTTAGTTTATTTGTCAAATGGAAGGGAACTGTTATTCAGAGATACCCGTGAAGTTGATTCTGAATATATTTCTTTGAATAAAATTCATTCTCCTAAAGAAATAGTAAAACTATTAGGACTTAAAGATGATTTTGCAGGACTTCCAACTTTAAAAAGGAAAGGATTAAGGGATTGCCAGTATGAAGCAATAACAAAATTAGAAAATAGTTTTCGTAGCGGGCATGATCGTGCATTGATGGTTTTGGCTACGGGAGCGGGAAAGACTTATACCGCATGTTTGGCTGCCTATCGTTTGTTGGCTTTCACTTCAATGAAGAGGGTTTTGTTTCTTGTTGACCGTAATAATCTTGGAAAACAGGCAGAAGGAGAATTTGGAACATTCCGTTTGACAGAAAATGGTGATCCGTTTAATACCATATTTGGGGTAGAAAGATTGAAAACCGCGAAAATCCCAAATGATGCCAATGTTGTTATCGCTACTATACAGCGTTTATTTTCTTTATTGTCCGGAGACGATTTTATAGATGATGATAATGAAGCGGATTATGTTGTCGACGGTACTAGAAATATGAATTTGCCGGTTCATCCTAACTTGCCCCCGGATTACTTTGACTTGATAATTATTGATGAGTGCCATCGCTCTATTTATGGTAGTTGGCGAAGTGTACTTGAATATTTTAGTTCTGCAAAAATGATTGGGTTAACAGCTACTCCTGCTGTTGAAACATTAGCTTTCTTTAATAACAACTTAATAGTGAACTACACTCTTGAAAAGTCAATAGTTGATGGTGTCAATGTTGATTATAGGGTGTTTCGTATTAAAACACAAGTAACCGAAGATGGCGGTGCAATTCGCGAGGGGGATAAAGTACGTAAAATAACCCGCTATACAGGTAAAACTGAAAATATCGAAACACAGGAAACGACTACTTATACAAGACAAGAACTGAATAGGAGTATTATTAATCCTGCTCAAATAAAGTTGATTTAGTAGACATATAGAGATGCGGTTTATACAGAAATGTTTAATGATCCCCAAAGAGAACCTAATTTTGACTATTTACCTAAGACATTAATATTTGCTTTGAATGATGCTCATGCAAGTAATATTGTTAAAATAGCGAAGGAAGTCTTTGGACGTGAAGATGATACGTTTGTACAGAAAATCACTTATTCGGCTGGAGATAGTAATGAATTGATACGTCATTTTCGTAATGATAAGGACTTCCGTATTGCTGTAACTGTGACTTTGGTTGCTACTGGAACAGATGTGAAGCCTTTGGAAGTGGTGATGTTTATGCGTGATGTAGAGTCTGACTCTCTTTATACTCAGATGAAAGGTAGGGGAGTACGTACAATTGGTGATGAGCAACTTCGTAATGTTACTCCAAATGCTCATAGTAAAGATTTGTTTTTCTTAGTCGATGCGGTGGGAGTAACAGAACATGAGCATTATATAACAACTTCTGGAGCGGGAAGCAATACTGAAACATTGTTGTCTTTAAGGCAACTTTTAGAGCGTATCTCTCATGGTGAACTGCCGGATGAACATCTGCGATTGTTGGCTAGCCGTCTGTCAAGAATACATAATAAGGCAAATGAAGAACAGAGGAATGAGTTTATAAGATTGGCTGGTACAGATATGCGGGATATGGCATCTCATATATATGAAGCTTTGGATAATAATCTATTGCCGGAATATGTGAATATAAACGAACCGAATTACGAACGGAAAGGCTTGGTACGTCCTCTCGCTATTCATCCCGATGCCCGTGAATATCTGTGTATTCTGAACGCCGGATTTGTCACAATTTTAATGCCTGGTGAAGATACATTGATTGAGAAAGGATTTTCCATAGAGGAAGCTTATGACACGACTCAGGCGTTTGAACAATATGTAAATGAACACAGGGATGAGATAGAGGCTTTACGTATTATTTATAACAATAACGGAGAACCTATCACTTATGCAATGCTTAAGGATTTGGAGAATCGGATGAAAATGGAGAATTACAAGTTTAATCCTTCCCAATTATGGAATACATATTCTATTATTAACCTTCCAGTGTAGTACATTTTGGGACGAAAGAAGAAAAAGAAGCTTTGACTAATATTATTCAGTTAGTCAGATATGCTTATCATCAGGTGACAGAACTTCGTAGCCTGTCATCAATGGCTGCCCAACGTTTTGAATTGTGGTGTGGACAGATACAGCGTACAATGACTGAGGTTCAAAAGAATACTATCCGTCAGATTGTGAACTATATTGTAGCGAATGGTTCTTGTACAATAAAAGAAATAAAGGAAGATGATAAAACAATAGCGCTTCAGATGATACGTAAGTTTGGTACTATAGCAGCGGTGAATGAGGCTATTGTTTCATTATCTCAGTTTTTAATTTATAATAGAAAAGTAGCATAAAATTAATATGGCAAAATCAAATTCGAACGAGCAAGGTCTGACTAAAAAGGTTTGGACACTTGCCACTACGTTAGCGGGGCAAGGTATTGGATTTACCGATTATATAACCCAACTGACTTATTTGTTATTTCTGAAAATGGATGATGAAAACGTTAAATTGCTTGACGAAGAATCAGCCATACCTGAAGGATATCGTTGGGAAAACCTGATAGAATTGGATGGTCTTGACTTGATAGTTCAGTATGAAAATACATTGAAAATACTGAGTGAGCAGGATAATCTAATTGGTACTATCTACACGAAAGCTCAAAATAAAATAGATAAGCCTGTATATTTGAAGAAGGTCATAACAATGATTAATGAGGAGCAATGGCTGATAATGGATGGTGATGTTAAGGGGGCTATTTATGAAAGTATTTAGAGAAGAATGGACAAGATAAAAAGAGTGGTGCAGGTCAGTATTTTACTCCTCGTTCTCTTATATCGGCAATGGTTGATGTAACTCGTCCTCAAATTGGGGAAACGGTTTGTGACCCGGCTTGTGGAACCGGTGGTTTTCTTTTGGCAGCTTATGACTACATGAAAAAACAATCACAAGACAAAGGCAAACGGGACTTTTTGCGGAATAAAGCTCTACATGGTTCGGATAATACTCCTTTGGTTGTTACATTAGCTTCGATGAACTTGTATCTTCATGGTGTTGGTACTGACCGAAGCCCTATTATATGTCAGGACTCTTTAGAAAAAGAACCTGATATACTAGTGAATGTCATTCTTGCTAATCCGCCTTTTGGAACCCGTCCTTCTGGTTCTGTCGACATTAATCGAAGTGATTTTTATGTTGAAACGAAAAATAATCAATTGAATTTCTTACAGCATATAATGCTTTCGCTCAAAACAGGCGGACGTGCAGCGGTTGTTTTGCCTGATAACGTACTGTTTGAAGGGGGCGCTGGAGAAGTGATTCGTAAGAAACTACTTTCAGAATTTAATTTGCATACTATCTTGCGTTTACCAACAGGTATATTTTATGCTCAAGGTGTAAAAGCTAATGTATTATTCTTTACAAAAGGTAGTGGTACGAAGGATATTTGGTTTTATGATTATCGTACGGATGTAAAGCATACATTGGCTACTAATCCAATGCAAAGGCATCATCTTGATGATTTCGTTTCGTGTTATCATGCGGAGGATATAAATGCTCGTGTAGAAACATATAATGCTGAGGATAATCCGAATGGGCGTTGGCGTAAATATACTTGTGATGAAATAATAACTCGTGACAAGACTAGCCTTGATGTATCTTGGATAAAACAGGGCGGAGATGAAGTAGACTATTCATTATCAGAATTAATTGATATTCTCAAAGAGAAAAGTGATAACATAAGTAAAGCGGTGGCTGAACTTCAAAAATTAATGGCAAATATCGAGGACTAATGGACACAAAGAAACTACGGCAGAAAATATTAGACCTCGCTATTAGAGGAAAACTTGTCCCACAAGATCCAAATGATGAACCTGCATCTGTTTTACTTGAACGTATTAAGGAAGAGAAAGAACGTTTGATAAAGGAGGGGAAGATAAGGAAAAGTAAGAGAATGGCTTCTTCTGATACGTACCATTATGAGAACAAATATTTGCCGAAAGGTTGGACTATTTGTTCTTTGGATGATTTAGCTACTTTTGGGGGAGGAAAAACGCCCTCAATGGATAACAGAAAGTATTGGAATAATGCTAAGCATCTATGGATAACATCAAAAGACATGAAGTTTGCTCATATAGCAGATTCCTTGTTGAAGATTTCCGATGCAGCATTAGATCAAATGACAATTTACAGTAAAGGCACATTATTAATAGTGACAAGAAGTGGAATATTACGTCATACATTCCCCATTGCAATTTTAGATACAGAAGCGACCGTTAATCAAGATGTAAAGGCGATTTCATGTGTTTTATCACATATTCACACATACTTGTATTATGTGATAAAAGCTCAAGAGCAGGTGATTCTTAAGGATTATCATAAAGATGGTACTACCGTTGATAGTATAGATTTTGATAAATTTAAGAAGTTGATAGTACCATTACCTCCATTATCTGAACAATACCGTATCGTAGAAGAGATTGAACATTGGTTTGCTTTGATTGACCAAATAGAGCAAGGAAAAACCGATTTACAGACAACTATCAAGCAAATTAAGGGTAAAATCCTTGACCTCGCCATTCACGGCAAACTCGTGCCTCAAGACCCGAATGACGAATCTGCCATTGAACTGTTGAAGCGCATAAATCCCGACTTCACACCTTGTGATAACAGACATTATACGCAGTTGCCTAATGGTTGGGCAGTTTGCAGGCTTGATCAAGTTGCAGACGTATTAGACAATTTACGGAAACCTATTAATTCAAATGAACGTAATTTACGAATAAAGGGTAAACAAATAGATAGGTTGTACCCTTATTATGGTGCAACAGGTCAAGTTGGACTGATAGATGACTATATTGTAGATGGTCATTATTTATTGCTTGGTGAAGATGGCGCACCTTTCCTTGATAAAAATGCGATTAAGGCATATTCTATAAGTGGAAAAAGCTGGGTAAATAATCATGCTCACATCCTATCTCCCAAAATTGATTTTGAATTTCTACAATACTCACTTAATCAAATTGATTATTCTGAGTACGTAAATGGAAGTACACGCTTAAAACTTACTCAAACCGATATGCGTTCTATAAGATTAATGTTACCTCCATTATCTGAACAAAAACTAATTAAGGCTAAAATACAGACTTTATTTTCTCAATTGGACATGATAATGGGGAGCTTATAAACTCTCCATTATCATATCTAAAGTGGTGAAAATCATTTCTATTTTATCGATTATCCGCTTCTGCTCAGAAGACGGTGGTAGGTATATAGGCATTAATAAAAAATTATCAAGAATCAGATTGTGTAAACCCGTAGTCTGTGTTTGCATCAATCTCATAGCTCCTGTCTGATATATAGCCAGAATATAATAGTACAAAAATTTGCTTAATATGGTGTTGCTATACTTTATTCTTAATACCATTGTAAAATTACTGAATGAAAAAACGCCACCTTCACCTTCATAGAGTATTGTTCTTCCTACAGGATTATTATCACTACCGCCTGATTTCTCTACAATTAAATCACCATTCATTAAATGGCGTTTAGTAAAAGTTCGTTGTTCAACATCAATATATTCGATATTTGAATAGTCTAACTTAAAGTCTTTTGTAAAATTTGCATTGCGTATAACACCCACATGGACAAATGGTTCTTTCTTCCCTTTCCACAATCCATTGATGTTTTCGCATAAATCTTTAAGTGTAGTAGTACACCAACCATTAGGCAACTGCGTATAATGTCTGTTATCACAAGGTATAAAGTCGGGATTTATACGTTTTAGCTGTTCGATGGCAGGTTCATCATTCATATCCTGTGGTACGAGCTTACCATGAATAGCGAGGTCAAGTATTTTGTTCTTGGTTTGTTTGATAGTTGTCTGCAAATCGGCTCTTCCTTGCTCAATTTGGTCAATCAAAGCAAACCATTTCTCTATTTCCATTATAATGCGCTGTTGCTCACTAAGAGGAGGTAAAGGTATAAATGTATTTACAATTATTTCTTTTGATATATTGGGTTGTGCTCCACCTCCTCCTTTTGATATAAATGTACTTCTTTGCGACAATAGGAAATAGAAGAGGTATAATTGAGTAATGGCATTAAACTCTATACAAGCACAACATGCTTGATTAGTAGTAGCAGGAAATGTAAGTATTCCTAATTTTCCAATTGTTGCACCATACATCGCAATTAATACACTCCCAGTAGATTGATTTTAGCAGAAGAGCTTGCGACAGCTTCCTCTGTTATACTTTCTGGAATATCCGAAATCAATCCATCATTTAAATCTCCGGTTTTAAGCCAAGGTATATTTCCACCATAATATGATTTGTTTGAACGACTAGGAGTTCCGCCTGATTGCCAAGTACCAACTTCACCCAATGTTGTCCACACCCAATTATCTGGAATTTCAAACGGCACATTCTCATAATGGTACGTATCAGAAGAAGCCATTCTCTTACTTTTCCTTATCTTCCCTCCTTTATCAAACGTTCTTTCTCTTCCTTAATACGTTCAAGTAAAACAGATGCAGGTTCATCATTTGGATCTTGTGGGACAAGTTTTCCTCTAATATGCGAGGTCTAATATTTTCTGCCGTTAGTTTT
>ENA-OQJX01000816-OQJX01000816.1-human-gut-metagenome-genome-assembly--contig:-NODE-816-length-11569-cov-2.954116_pt1 | contig 11569 bp, 11 predicted proteins | sample MGYA00242615_ERZ504782 | MGnify/ENA primary metagenome ERZ504782 (study PRJEB26092, sample SAMD00036354) | human gut metagenome | host: Homo sapiens | study: EMG produced TPA metagenomics assembly of... | reverse complement strand
CACCACCATGCTGCCGAATAAGGCTGTCAGTAAACATTTCTTTTTCATCGAAATAATTTAAGAATTAATAATTAGCTTTCCTGGCCCCGGGAAAGCGTGAATTATCTATGTTCAGACTTGGCAGGTTTCCTGGCTTCACCCTGAAAAGCGCCTTCCCATTTCTTACAAAGGAAACAGTGGCATGGCGAGAGTTGCTTTTCATTGGACGGGCTTCACAGTAGCGGGCACTGCTTCGGATTCTATAACCGAATTCCCTTTTATGCAAATACGGAAAGTACTTACATCACCAAATCTGATGCAAAGGTAGGGTTTTATTTTAAAATCTTTTGGGATTCTGAAAATAAAAGAAACATTTTTGTGATGTTTGATACTGATTTATAGGCTTCTTAATATATAAGGAAGGGACAACTAAGGACGAATGGGCATTTTCTTTGGCAGGATGAGAGGCTTGTTTCCGGTTTTAAATCCATAACTACTATTAATAGGTATTGACTGCTATTGGAAATAGTTCTATCTTTGTCCCCGTTACGATGAAGAAATATTTGATTCATATTCTAAAGCTCTTCCTTCCGCTGATATTTATTGCCTATTTGGGAGGGATCACCCTTTTTACTCACTCGCATGTGGTAAATGGGGTAATCATCGTACATTCGCATCCGTTTAAAGGGGAGCATCAACATACGGAGGTGGAATTGGAAACAATTTTCTTCCTCTCTTCTTTCGCTGCTTCCGATAGTTTGCTCACACCATTTTCCGCATCAATCTTATTAGTATTGCTATGCTTGCTGGCTACTCCGATTGTAGAACACATTAAACCGGCAAAAGCTTGTTGCGGCATTTATTTGCGTGCGCCTCCTGTTGTTTATTAAATAAAGAATTTTCACGTTAGTAGAATGTTTTCCGTTGCCATTATGTGCATACGGATTCGTTCTTCTGACCGCTATCCTTTTATTCATAAATAAACAGAACAAGAACACATGAAGAAATACATTTTTTTCTTGATGGGAGTAGTATGCTTTTTACTCTCGTCACTGGCTGTGCACGCCAATGAATTGAATAAGTCTGATGCAAATATTATAGGACATGTATTAGATAAGAGTACGAAAGAACACCTCTCTTTTATCAGTGTATCGCTGAAAGGAACTACCATAGGGACTATGACTGACGCCAGTGGACACTATTTTCTTAAAAATCTGCCTGAAGGAGAATTTACCATGGAGGTAAGTGCTGTCGGTTATAAGACAGTCAGCCGGAAAGTAACTTTAAGAAAAGGGAAAACTTTGGAGGAGAACTTCGAGATAGAAGAGGATCTGATAGCGTTGGATGGAGTAGTGGTGTCTGCCAATCGTAGTGAGACCACCCGCCGTATGGCACCTACTTTGGTAAACGTAATGGATGTGAAAGTGTTTGAAAATACAAATTCCTCTACATTGTCGCAAGGGCTGAATTTCCAACCCGGAGTGCGTGTGGAAAATAATTGTCAGAACTGTGGTTTCCAACAAGTACGTATCAATGGGTTGGATGGCCCTTATACGCAGATATTGATCGACTCGCGTCCTATATTCAGTGCTTTGGCCGGTGTATATGGATTGGAACAGATACCTGCCAATATGATTGAGCGTGTAGAAGTGATGCGCGGAGGAGGTTCGGCATTGTTCGGCTCTTCAGCCATTGCGGGAACCATTAATATTATCACTAAGGAGCCTGTACGGAATTCAGGACAATTGACACATACCCTGACAGGTATAGGAGGTACTTCTTCTTGGGACAATAATACGACACTGAACGCTTCATTAGTGACTGATAATCATAAAGCAGGATTGTATATTTTTGGACAGAACAGAGAAAGAAGCGGTTATGACAGTGACGGAGATGGATACACCGAATTGCCAAAACTGAAAAATCAGACAGTAGGCTTTCGTTCTTTTATTAAAACAAGCACGTATTCAAAACTGACTTTTGAATATCATCATCTCAGTGAGTTCCGTCGTGGCGGGAATAAGTTGAACCGTCCTCCCCATGAAGCGGATATAGCCGAACAATTGCAGCATACTATCAATAGCGGGGGAGCGAAATTTGATTATTTCTCTCCTGATGAGAAACAGCGGCTGAGTGTATATGCCTCTGCACAGCATACAGGACGTGACAGTTATTATGGTGGAGGACAAGATGTGAATGCGTATGGCGCGACCACGGATTTTACCTGGGTCACAGGATCGCAGTATATCTATAGTTTTGATAAATGCTTTTTTATGCCTGCCGATTTTACCGGAGGTTTGGAATATAACCAGGATAACTTGACGGATGATATGTGGGGATATAACCGTTATACCAAACAAGAAGTCCGTATAGCCAGTGCATTTTTCCAAAATGAATGGAAGAATAAGCAATGGAGTTTTTTACTTGGAGGACGTTTGGACAAACATAATATGGTGGATCATGTGATCTTTAGTCCGCGTGCTAATCTTCGTTACAATCCGACTGAGAATATGAATCTGCGTGCCAGTTATTCTTTCGGATTCCGTGCGCCTCAGGCTTTTGATGAAGATTTACATATAGAAAATGTAGGTGGGACAGTGTCTATGATTGAACTGGCAAAAGACTTGACAGAAGAAAAATCACAAAGTCTGAGCATATCGGGAGATTTGTATCATCGTTGGGGAGATTTCCAAGGAAACTTGCTTATAGAAGGTTTTTATACTTTGCTTTCCGATGTATTTGCCTTACGCCAGATAGGGGAGCGTGACGGTATTATTATCAATGAACGGTATAACGAGAAGGGAGCCAAAGTGTATGGTTTGACTTTGGAAGGAAAGATTGCTTATCGTTCCTTACTTCAATTGCAGGCCGGCGTTACCATGCAGAAGGCTGAATACAAGCAGGCACGTGCATGGAGTGATGATGAAACGGTGCCGATGGAGAAAAAAATGTTCCGTACTCCGGATACTTATGGATATTTCACTTTGTCATACAATCCTTTCGTACCGATGACTATTGCATTGTCCGGTACTTATACCGGTAGTATGATGGTAGAGCATAAAGCTGGTTTTATTGATAAGGACATTGCAGTGAATACACCTGATTTCTTTGAATTGAATCTGAAAGCCGGTTATGACTTCAATTTGTATAAAGGCATAACCATGCAAGTAAATGCCGGAGTACATAATATTTTTAATGCGTATCAAAGTGATTTTGACCGGGGGGCAAAACGTGATTCCGGTTATATTTATGGGCCGGGTATGCCACGTTCTTACTTTGCCGGAGTGAAATTGAGTTTTTAATTTGTATATATCATTGCCGGAGAGGACGGATAGCGCTCCTCTCCCGGCAATTTGCGTCATAGAATAAATAACCTATTATAGGGCTTTCGAACAGGTTATTTTAGATAATAATTCTTTTGATACACTTTATTTAGAATAATTATCTAAATTGGAATGCTTTATTGGATGTAAAATCTGCTATTCCTATCTTTGTGGAGAAATAAATCTGAAATGTGATTAATATAAAGATAAATCTCCTATATAACTATCCGCTATATGGATTTATCGGAATTAATAAGTAAAAAGGTCAAAAAAGATGGGTATTGCTGAGTTGATAAATAAGGAAAAGAAAACAGCATTTTCTTTCGAGGTTCTTCCACCGTTGAAAGGTACTGGAATTGAAAAACTATATGCTACAATAGATACATTACGGGAATTTGATCCTCTTTATGTCAACATTACCACTCATCGCAGCGAATATGTGTATCGCGAGTTGGGGGGTGGTTATATGAACGTAATCGTTATCGGCGGCGTCCGGGTACGGTGGCGGTGGCTGCGGCTATACATAATAAATATGATATCACTGTTGTGCCGCATATTTTGTGCAGTGGGTTTTCACGTGAAGACACGGAATATATATTGCTTGATTTGCAATTTTTAGGTATTACTAATCTGTTGGTACTCCGGGGAGACAAGGCAAAAGATGAATCTTCTTTTGTTCCCGAGAAAAACGGTTATGCCCATGCTTTGGAGTTGGAAGAGCAGATTAATGCTTTTAATGAAGGAAAATTTATTGATGGAACACCTATTCAGGCTCCTTTAACTCCTTTTCGTTATGGTGTGGCAGGTTATCCGGAGAAGCATGAGGAATCTCCTAATATAGAACAAGATTTATATTGGTTAAAAAAGAAAGTGGAAGCCGGAGCCGATTATGTAGTGACACAAATGTTTTATGATAACCAAAAATACGTTGCCTTCGTGGAGCGTGCAAGAAAGAGGGGATTAATGTTCCTATCGTACCGGGTATCAAACCTTTTTCCAAACTATCACAGCTTAGCGTTATTCCCAAAACGTTCAATGTGGATTTACCACAGGAACTGGTCGTGGAAGCAATAAAATGCAAGGATGATAAAGAAGCGCGTGCATTAGGCATAGAGTGGTGTGTCAATCAATGCCGGGAACTGATAGCATATGGAGTTCCGGGAATACATTTTTATACAGTGGGTGCGGTGGAGAATGTGAAAGAGGTGGCGGCAGCTGTTTATTGATAGTCTTTAATGGAAATGTTTCTGTCAGGCCATTTATTGCTCCGTATCTTAATGGGTTTAAGATGCGGAGCAAAATATATTTTGTAAATGGGTTATAAGTCATCTTCCAAAGCTGTACTTTTGGCATAAGCCGTACTCTTTGCTTCAAAAAATCAGTCTTTACCATATTGGCATTAGAATATTGAGATACCCAGTGCATGCTTTCCGGCTCTTTATGGTTTTCTTCGTACAGAGGGCCAAAACCTAAACTACTCCAACGGAGATTGCCTAAATATTGAATATAATCTTCTATCATTTTCCGGTTGAGTCCCTGTATATTGTCTCCTATCACATATTGTCCCCATTCTATTTCCTGCTTGACCCCCTCACGCATCATGTATTCATATATTTTTACTTTATCGGGAGTGAATAAATCCGGTTCTTCTTTCTTTAATTCCAGAATAATGTTGCGGAATAACCACAGATGCGTGTTTTCATCTCGATTGATATATCGGATTTCTTGTGCGGAACCTGACATTTTTCCATTACGGCTCAAGTTATAGAAAAACATGAATCCGCTATAGAAATAGATTCCTTCCAATATATAATTGGCGATAAGGGTTTTCATCAATGTGAATCCATCCTGACTTTCCTGGAATTCGTTATAGCAATTGCCTATAAAAGTATTTCTTTTCAGCAGGTGTTCGTCTGTCTTCCATTGGTAAAGGATCTCGTTACGCTTTTCGGGGCTACAGATAGAATCCAGCATGTAACTGTAGCTTTGGCTGTGTACACATTCCTGAAAGGCTTGGATATGGAGGCATAGATTAACTTCATTGGCTGTGATGTATTCGCTGATGGTGGGCAGATTATTGCTTTGTAAAGAATCAAGGAACACTAAAAACTCAGGATTTTATCATAGGCGGTGCGTTCTGCCTGGTCCAGGTGAGGATAATCCTTGGTATCTTGGGTGAGATTGATTTCTTCGGGAATCCAAAAATTATTCATAGCCTGACGATACCAGTCACTAACCCATTTATAGCGCATATTATTGAAATCATTCAAATTGGTGGTGTTTCCTCCAATCATTCTTCTGTGCCGGAGGTCGGTATCTCCCTCAGGATTGAAAAGGGCATTCTTTTTTAATTTTATTGTATTCATGATTTATTGTTGTTTTATATTCTGTCTTCTTGTTTTACTGCTAACTCAAGGCTGTATATTAAAAATAAATTTGTTATTCATTCCTTGTAGGGCGCAATACTTGCGCCCCTACAAGGAATGTTTTAGCATGACAATTCAGTACTGGAGTGTTTACGAAAAGATCAGGAGGCACAGCTTTCACATTCTTCTACTTCCAACGATTTGCTACGGACATAATATATTGTTTTTACGCCACATTCCCATGCCAGCAAATACAGGTTTAATACTTGTCTCAGGGTAAATTCATTGGTAATGTATAGATTCAGACTTTGCGCCTGGTCTATATGTAACTGCCGGATCCCTGCGGCACGGATACTCCATGTCTGATCTATCAGATAAGCACTTTTATATATCCAATAGGTCTTATCGGACAATGCCGGTGCAACACGTGGCAGCATGGCTCCTTTCTTTTCTTCCAAGAAGAAACGTTTCATTACCGGATCTGTTCCGGCAGTGGTTCCGGCAATGATACTGGTGCTGCTGGTGGGGGCAATGGCAAGAAGATAGGCATTTCTCATTCCTTGTGTGGAAACTTTTACAGCCAATGCTTTCCATTCTGGCGAATTGTAGCCCCGTTTTATAAAATAAACTCCGGTCTGCCAGTCGCTACCTTCAAAATAATGATAGGATCCTTTTTCTTTTGCCAGTTCGCTACTTGCTGCTATAGCAGCATAGTTGATACGTTCGAAAACTTTATCCATAAAATTGAGATGTTCCTCGCTTTCCCAACGAATACCGCGAACAGCAAGAGCATGATGATAACCGCTGACTCCCAAGCCGATACTGCGGTAGCGATGATTGGTAATCTGAGCGAAAGGAATCGGATAAAAGTTCAGTTCAATCACATTATCCAATGCCCGTACTAAAGTTGCCACCTTTTCTTTCATTTGTTTTCATCTTCCAAGGGCAAATGTCCTAATGAAAGGCTGGCAAGATTACATACCACAAAGTCTCCGGGCCGGATAGTTTTGACTACCACTGTATCACCATCTTCCGTACATATCTCTGTAGAGACTGTTTCAATGGAGGACATGTTTTGTGCTATTTCCGTGCAAAGATTGGAGCAATAAATGATCCCCCGGTGTGCATTGGGATTGGCACGGTTCACGGTGTCACGATTGAATGTAAAGGGAGTACCTGTTTCTACAGCCGAACGTAGTACCAGTCTGACGATATCTTTGATGCTCATACAGCGCTTGGAGAGTCGGGAGTCATTTACGCAATCCATGTATTTCTGTTCCCATTCCTTTCCGTAGTAGTCTTCCAGACAGTATCCTTTGACGGTCATTATTTCATTGGGACAGAATAAATACCATTGCTGGTTTAAATCCTGTTTCGCCATACGCCAGAATAAGTCCGGATAGCATACGGCAGGGAAGATGTCGTGCGCTTTCATCCGGTCATCTCCATTATTGGTCCGGAGTTGCAGAAACTCAGGCAAGTCTTTGTGCCATACATCCAGATAGACGGCTACGGCTCCCTGACGCATACCTAACTGGTCAACGGCTACAGCAGTGTCATTCACCAGTTTCATCCATCGGATTACACCTCCGGCCACACCTTTGAATCCGCGTATGTTTCCACCTGCGGCACGAACTTTGCCAAAATACATTCCCATTCCTCCTCCAAATTTGCTTACCATCGCAAAATTGTCTAAACTGCGGTAAATGCCTTCCAGACTATCGGGCACTGTATCAATGAAGCAACTGGATAACTGGTGATAAGGTTTTCGGGCATTTGCAGGGTAGGGGTGGCCATTGTGACTTCCAAACGACTTAATATATCATAGAACTTTTTTACCCATTGCAGTCTGTCCTGTTTTTCGGGCATAGCGAGATGAAGGGCAATCCCTAAATACATTTCCTGCACAGATTCTATAGGCTCGTGTGAACGGGTACGGATCAGATAACGCTTGGCAAGCAGATCCAGTCCTGAATAATTGAAAAGCTTGTCACGTTCAGGACACATGAAGCCAGCTGCCGTTTCTATCTCTTGTGGAGTATAGGAGGCTAAGATATAATTACCATACAAACCCTCATCGGTGAGGTAACGTAATTTATCATAAAATGAAAAGATGCCGGCAGCTTCCGCCTGCTTGGCCAGTTTTTTTGTTAATCGGAAATTCAGCAGACGCGCCGCAATGAATTCCCAATCGGGAGTTTCTTGTGTCGTCAGTTCTACAGCCGCTTTGACAAGTGCCGCCAACCGTTCCCCGGGTGTCATATCCGGTTTACAGAAACTTGTGAATTTCTCTGCGAGAAGGGTTAGACTATATTCCTTCCCGGAGAAGTCTTTTTGTATCTCTTTTAGTATATTTGATATAGTATCATCACCGGTTCCAGTAATGATTTGGCTAAGAGCTTTTCTTCTTTCTGTGCGTTGCCAACGGTAAAGTATATAGTTTTTGGCTTCTGCATAAAAGCCATGTTCCATCAAACTACGTTCCACTTCGTCCTGAATGCGTTCTACACTACGATTTGCTTCGTTTTGATGCAGAAATAGTTCCACTTCGTCTACTATGGTGTAGACAGCTTCATCTGTTATTTCTTTTTGAGTACTGGCAAAGCTTTTCCGTATGGCAACGGCTATTTTTTCTCTGTCGTAGGATTCTGTTGCCCCATTCCTTTTAATTATTTGCATGAGATGCTGTTGGTATGAATTATTGTATCTTTTCGTACCGCTTCCCTAACCCCACGAGTAGAAACGGCCTTTGATGAATGGCAGGTCTTCTGACTGGCTCCTCATTTCCGATGCTTCCCGCGTTCTCGTTATGTGGAGTCAGGCAGTGGCAATAGGTACATATCGGAAATTTTATCGGAGTTTCACAGCAGCGGGACTGTCCGGGATTTACACCCGATTCCCTTTTAATCCGGATAGAGGACATCTATTCGGAACCGATTCGGGAACAAAGATAATGGAAATTGGAATTATTACAGCATTGAGTTAGTTTAAAAATCAGAAATGATTTATAAAAGTTGGATGGTATTAAACATTTTGGACAAGTTCTACTACCATGCTTCCAAGCAGCACAGCTACTATTGTTATGAGTAACCAATTGATATACTTGCTTTTCGATCTCGTTTTTTCTTTTTCTGAATGACACTGATTTTTACCATATAACCGAATGATTCCCCAATGCGATTGGCACTGCGTATCACTCGTGAAGTATGTACACCACATCCCATCATGTGAGCGGAATATTCAGAAATAAATCCACTGACATCTATCAAAGTTTCGGCTGTCTTATCCATTTAAATGAAGTTATGTTTTTCTTTTTTTAGAATCCATAGACACGACATGGCTTTCCAGTGGAAGGCATTTCCTTGTCAATTTCAATCTTTAATTTTTTTATATTCAATATTTCTTCTCCTTCAAGCATCAGGCACATAATAAGAAAACAACCGTTTTTCTCACATTCCATATCGAATAACCGGTGTTGTGAAAACATGCCTAACCCATGTGAGTCAATAAGAATAAACTTTGGATGGTTATAAAGTAATGCAGCCAGAGAGTCCCAATTAAGCTTCATGTCAAACATAAAGAAGTCTTTGGTTGCATAGTCGTTGGTTGCCATATTGCCGGTATATAAAACCAATGCTTTACCTTCTATGTCCAAGTTATTAAAGTATTCGTCGGCTGGTAGTCCGTTCCGACAATCTACCACGACGGCATCTGTTACATATTCTTTATAGCGGGGAGCTTCCATATAGCAATCCATGTGGGTGCCGATGTGTCCGAGGCGTTCCGTTTCTTTGGCATCAAGTTCGAACTGTGCCAAATCTTCATCACTTAACTGTAAATGTAGTTCTTTGGTAATCGTTTCTTGTTGGTACATATTTAAAGAATTTTAAAGTTTAACCTAATGAGAGTATCAATAATTGAGCCGTAAGTACGCGTAGGAACATAGCAAGCGGATATACGGTGGCATATCCCACGGCCGGAGCGTCACATGAAGTCAGATCATTGGAATAGGCGAGGGCAGGCGGATTAGTATTTGCTCCTGATAATACACCAATAAGGGTATAATAGTTTAATTTACAGGCATAACGCCCAATGAGCCCCGTTATGATTAATGGTACGGTCGTAATAATAGCTCCATACATAATCCAAATATATCCACCTTCATTTACAATTGTCTCTATAAAATCTTTCCCGGCTCCCAACCCTACACAAGCTAGGAATAAGGAAATCCCGATTTCTCTTATCATCAAGTTAGCACTCATCGTGGTGTATGTAATCATTTTATATTGAGGACCGAAACGACTGATAAGAATGGATACAATAAGCGGTCCACCTGCTAGACCAAGTTTTACTGGTTGTGGAATACCTGGAAACATAAATGGAATACTTCCCAAGATACATCCTAATGCGATGCCGAAAAAAATGGGGATAAGATTGGGATGATTCAGTCTCTTCATGGAGTTTCCCAAAACCTTTTCGGCATGAGTGACAGCAAGTTCACTACCAACTATAGTTACACGGTCGCCCATTTGCAACTGTAAATGTGGGGAGGCTACCAAGTCTACTCCTGAACGGTTGATACGGGTGATGCTCGCACCGAAGTTATTTCGTATCTTAAGTTGTGAGAGCATTTTTCCATTTAACTCAGGCTTTGTTATCAAAATGCGGCGTGAGATAAGTTTCTTGTTTAACTGTTCCCATTCCATTTCTACCTGTTTGCCAAAAAATACTGTAATCGCTTCAATGTCAATAGGGTTCGAGATAACCAGAATCTTGTCATCAATATGTAATATCGTTTCTGAATTTACTAGTTCCACTTCCTGTTGTCCGTCATGATGGCGTATGCGCGAAATGACGAAGTTGCGGTTTACCAAAGGACGTATTTCCTTAATGGTCTTCCCATGTATTGCTTCATTTTTTATCTCTAATGTAACGGGGCGTACGGTCAGTTCCTGTAAATGTCCCAATCCTTTTTCGGCATCGACTTCTTCTTGTGATGTTTTGATATTAAGAATGTATTTCAGTGCAAGCAATGAGAGAATGGCACCAACCACCCCAAGGATAGGCAACAGCATATCCCATCGCAATCTCCGGTGCATCTATGCCATTTAAATCACTATTTGCCTGTTGGGCGGCACCAAGGCCGGGAGTATTGGTAACAGCACCAGAGAGAATGCCGACCATGGTGGTTATGGGAGTTCCGGTAGTAAAATGTAAAATGATAGTAATGACTACACTGATAAAAATAGCCCCCATAGCCAACATGTTCAGCGTAAATCCTCCTTTCTTAAAGGCTGAGAAGAAACCGGGACCCACCTGCAAACCAATGGAATAGACGAACAAAATAAGACCGAATTCTTTTAGAAAATGTAGCAGGTGTTCATCCAGATTCAGATTGAAATGGCCGAATACGATACCGACAAAAAGAATCCATGTGACACCAAGTGAGATGCCGGATATTTTTATTTTACCCAGCATAATTCCAAAGGCGATAACTAGTGACAGAATGAGTACGGAGTGTGCTACACCTCCGCCCCAAAGATTGGGATATCCTTCAAAGAGGTTTTTAAGAAGTTCCATAGTATTAAGAAATATATTTATTTTTAACTAAGTCATCATTTTATATTTAAAATTTCCCATCATGTGGGTTGGTAAAAGTATCCCCGGAAAAATCACTTCTGCGGGGATACACACACATTGAACAATTACAACGGCATATTGCCGTGCTTTTTAGGCGGATTGCTTTGGTTTTTGTTGTGACACATTTCCAAAGCCTGAATGAGTTTATAGCGGGTGTCACGGGGCATAATCACTTCATCAATCAAGCCGCGTTCTGCCGCACAATAAGGGTTAGAGAATTTATCTTCGTAATCTTTGATTATTTCTTGTTTTTCTTCAGGA
>ENA-OQJX01000815-OQJX01000815.1-human-gut-metagenome-genome-assembly--contig:-NODE-815-length-11585-cov-1.281812_pt1 | contig 11585 bp, 15 predicted proteins | sample MGYA00242615_ERZ504782 | MGnify/ENA primary metagenome ERZ504782 (study PRJEB26092, sample SAMD00036354) | human gut metagenome | host: Homo sapiens | study: EMG produced TPA metagenomics assembly of... | reverse complement strand
CCGATAAAGGTTGCCATATTGATTGCCAGCGGCCCGGGGTCGGGACTCCGAAACGGCGACAAAACTCAGGAATTCTGCTTCGGTCAGCCAGCCATAACGCAGCACGGTCTCCCGCACCAGCGAGATCATCCCGTAGCCGCCGCCAAAGGAGAGCGCTCCGATCATCAGAAAATTGAGGAACAGCTGGAGGTAGATCATGCTTTCTCCTCCTTCCGCAGCTTTCTTAACAGGTAGAGCAGCACCCCTGCCGCCCCGCAGAGCAGGATGTAGTAGAGGGACGAGAAGGACACCGCCGCCACCGAGCAGCCCACCATGGCCGCCACGACACCGGCAACGATGATCCTGTTGAAGGCCGTGCCGGACAGGCTTTTCAGCATCTTCAGTCCCGCCGAAAGGATCAGATAGATGACGCAGACCTGAATGCCCCGGAACGCGCTTGCCACTGCCGACAGCCGCAAGAACCGGTCAAACACCAGTGAAATCAGGTAGATGACTACAAACGAGGGCAGGCAGACCGCCAGCGTGGATGCTGCGGCCCCCTCTGCCCCTTCGATCTTATACCCCACATAGGTGGCGCTGTTCACCGCCACAGGGCCCGGCGTGGACTCCGCAATGGCGACCATATCGAGAAATTCCTCCCGGCTCAGCCACTGCTTGTCCTCCACAAATTCCCGTTCCAGCAGGGCCACCATTGCGTAGCCGCCGCCAAATGTGAACGCACCAATCTTCAAAAAAGTCCAGAATAGATCCCTTGTTTTTTTCATACACTTCACCTCGCTGCCTGCCTATTATAGCATAAAGTCTCCCATCAGGAAACCCATTCACAAGACCTTCGATCATCCTATCTCTTCCGGCACAAATGAGTCTTTCTCACAAACAAGGTAGATGTCCTTCTTCATTTTTCTTCCTCAAAGTATCGTTTCAATCTCATATTGGAATCCCACTTGTCCTGCGGATAAGAGCCATACCGTTTCTTTACGTCGTTCATTCTATCTTCTATATCCAGAACCCCTTCCGCTCCTGCCAGACTATCACACAATTGAATCAGCCGGTCATAATCATCGTATACTGTCCTGGCCAATTCAGTCTTAATCATTTCCATCTCTTCATCTGAAACATCAAACTTTCCAATGTATTCATCTAGCTTGTGATTGTTAAAAGAATGCGTCAAACAGATTTTTGCCGCCTCATCATATCCAAGGCACATCATATATGCGTACCCATCGGAAACATGTCCAAGATGTCTTACGCCAAATTTTCTTCCTATATCATGCAGCAAGCCTAAAACATAGGCCTTCTCCGCATCCATATCTCCACATGCCGCTGCTATTTTTTCTGCACAATGTGCTGCTGTTAAACTATGTTTTCCCCAAGGCCCCGGATTATTTGATAGACCATCCCGAATCAACGCCATTGCTTCATCTCTTGTCGGCAGCATAACTTATCCCTTCTTCCCTTTATTTATGCATTGATAAAAACAAATGCCGAAAACCCGCATAAATACAGGCCTTCGGCATTGTGATTCATTACTCGAGCTCGGTAAGTCTTAATCATTACTAAGCAATTCTTAGTAATGCTATTTGGGGATGTTCATTTTTCCATGAGATTGCGTGGTAGATGTGGCTTGCTGATTTTTTAGTATCAGGATAGTATCACGCAACCAGTGGGATCTCTGTGAGTATTATAACGTATTATCTTTTGTTTTTCAACCTGTTTTCGTACTTTGCTATTCTGTGTTTGATTTTACCGGCTACGTCCCTGCAATAGTCTGCCGAGAAGCCCTCCCCCTGACCAAAAGATTCAGAGAAGACTTCAGCAACCGCTTCTGCGATTTCGTTCATAAGTGAGTAAACTGTTATCTTCCTCATAATTCTTTTACTTTCGCCATCATACTCATTTGATGGTGCTTCCGGGAAGAAATCGTATGGATCCCACTTGTCGATTTCCTGTTTCACGCAACAATACACAAATTTTTCCTTGGCGCATATTTCATCATACCAAATCGTTGGGTCTGCACCATACGATGTCTGAACTTCGTTTTTGTCACTTTTGTCTCAATCCACGCAACACCAAAAGGTATATCGCTTGCTTGGCACCTGCCCGAATATGATACTGCACACCATTCTTAGATATTCCGTCCAATAATCCATTATATCATCTGGTGTTTTATCCCATTCGTCCGGAATATCACTGAATAATCCAATTGAAAGCTTTGTTGTTTCCCTACAGAAACTTTTTATATCAACTCTTTCATCTGATTCTATAAAATCACTTTTTGATTCTCGGATCCCTTTTATACAACACGAAACCGTGTGCTCCTGTCCATCTGGAATATAGTCAATCAAAACCGCAAATCGTCCTTTAATTCTGGGCACCGGTCGTCATTTCTTACTCTTCTGATTGTGCAATCGACTTTTTTCTCATCTTTAGTTATTTCAATCCTCCCAATGGTGTCTGAATCATTCTGCTCACTTCTCTCTATGGTCGTTTCGATGAACAACTTCAAGCATTCTGTGCAATGATGTTCGTTGTCACAAGGTCAAATCCACCACCAATTACACCGCCAGCCAACGGTACCATCTTTCCAAGATTGATGATTCCAGTCTGGCCAAACTTTGTAATCAATCGAAATCCTACTTTTTGATTGATTCGAGTCAATGTTGCGCCTGAAATTTTTTCAATGCTAGCTGTTGCAATTTTCGTACCTAATTTGACCCCTGTACCTTTCAGAACATCCGCAACTGCTTGCCCGGTCATACAAGCATAGACCAGTGTCTGCACCTGATCGGTATTGGGTTCATAACCGCCCAGTTTGGCTACCGCAGCAATCATACGGAGCTGCACATAGAGGACGCTGCTTACATTAGCCGGAACCGCAACCGGAAGTGTAATTATCCCGCCAAGTCCCGTAAGAAAACCTGATGTCGTACACTTTACCAATTGATTTGCCACCAGCGCCTTTGCTGCCTTTTCCGCTGTCGGGTATTTCGATGAATAATCCTCTGCCAGTTCATCAACCGACTTACTCACCTTCGGAATGCCCTGTAGTGCTTTGTCATAGCAGACATCCAGAATGTCAACCATCTGCTGCGAGGAAAGTGCTTCGTCTTTCTTTTGGTTAGCCTTGTCAAGCTGTTCCTTGCCTTTGCTGATTGCTGCAGCAGCCCCGTCTCCTGCCGTATCCACGATCTTTTTTCCAACAGTTGCGACCCCAGTCAAACCGTTTTTTAACGTGTCTTGAAATTTAGCTTTTGCCATTTTCTTTTCTCCTTTTATTCAGTGTCCTCATAATAATCCCTGAAATTTTCGCGACTACCAGTTTTACGCATGATGGAAACACGGCATCCAATCGTTCACAGGAAAGCACTCTATACTTATGATCACAACTTTGTCCCATCAACTCTATTTTCTATTAAACCGATTATATCAAATACGTCTAGTTCATTCAACTTCATTGGTGTATCGCACCTTCCAACCATTAAGTTTTTCTTAATAGTTCCAACTGCTAAACTTGAACCATTCGAAAATCCCGAATCGTTGCCCCTATACGCACAAAACCCCCGCCAGCTCATACTGACGGGGGTTGCGCATTTCTGATTAAATCCAGTTGGTGGAAATTACTCGAGCTCGATTCTAGAAAGCTATTTTCTGGTTGTAACAGGTACAGCTTCCCGGTTTGGCGAAGTGTATTTTCCGCTCCGTCCATTGTATGTTTTTGACTACAACGAAAATTGCTGTCAAAATGATGTCACGGCATCAAGCAGACCGCTTCGTATCGAGAGCTTTAACTTCTTCAACGGATAGGCCCATCGCATCAGCGATTTCCTCGTAGGACAACTTTCCACCTAAAAGCAGCCGCTTGGCCGCCTCAATCGCCTTTCTGCGTTCGCCTTCTTCTCTTACTTCTTCAAAAGCTCTGCACATAGTTGCCACTCCTTTCGTGTCCTCTTTGAAATAGCGTACCCGCTGCGCCAGTACCAGATAATTCATATCATCCGGGTTTGTGCAGGTAAAATCCTGCATCAAACGGCCCAGTTTGGTATCATCCTTGATTTGAGAGTTCACATAAATAATATGTGCTCCATCTCCGAACGGCATTCCCGTTTCTTGGATTGTCCGTTCGATATGATAAATCGGGAGACCGGCTTTCAAAATATCATTTTCAGTGATAAATATCACATAGGTTTCATATAGTTGGTCGTAACGATCACCCGGCTCCGTAATATTGGCATCCATCAAACCGCTGTTGTAACGAGCTCGTCTGACCTCTGCACCACGGTCGTTGCGCTGGATCTCAATGTTATAGGCTTTATTCTGCTCATCCACGGCTAGAATATCCAAGCGGGCCGAGCGACCTTGAATATTATTCAAGCCGTATTGACTGTGAACTTCACGAATTGTCAGGTCATCACGGTCTAAAATCACCTGAAGCAGAAACTCCGAACACTCTTTATCTTCAAAAACCTTCGTCATAAAGTTATCGTCGATAAGGCGAAGATTCCGAATCCGATGCAGATACTCTTCATGCTTCCGCTCAAAGTCCAACTCCTGCGGCGTCTTATTCTCTCCCATCGGCTCACCTACTTTTATATAACACTTGAATGAATCATTTGTCACATAAAGAATACCACAAAACCGCACTTTTTTCAAGGTGGCACAAAATTCACCCCGGCGGACCATCAAATGCTCCATTCAACTGCCATATACATTATTATAATACATTTGTTTCATACAAATGTCACGCAACAGAAAAAGGACGACCCCGAAAGCCGCCCTTTTCCCTTATATACCGACTTTTGATTCCGTCGCGGGTTTCTCAAAGCCAGTACGATTCCTTACCCTTGGTTCAGGATTTGGAACACGTACAAGTATTTCGTCCGGTTCGCAATCCAGCGCTTCGCAGATGAGGTCCAAATGATTCAGATTCATTCTCTCTGCAATTTCGTTGTAGTAATCACTGATTGTAGTCGGCCGAATGCCTGTAGCGCGTGCCAGATCTGCTTGCGTCCATTTCAGCTCGCCTAGCTTCTTGGACAGTAAAATTCTAATCATATACTCGCTCGCTCCTTACAATAAAAGATATTCTTTTCTTCTGGAAAAATCAGGGGATTGTTAGATTATCACGAATTTTGTGATTCTTTATTGCATAAAAAGCAAAAAACACCCCCTCACCTGTTTCGACTTTTCATCTGACAGGTGACGGGGGTGTTGTCATTTGTTCCGAGTATTCAGTTCAGCAAGCTGCCGCTGGTCTGATTCTCTGTACCGTTCATCCACGCCTTCCAAATGGGAGAGACAGCGTTTCAGCTCTCCGTTCCAGTAAATCTGCCCAGTTTCCGTTTCCATCCGCTCAATGCCGGCACAAATGCAGGATAGCAGGTCGAATGTAGCCTTACGGCTGTCCATCTGCAAAATATACCGTTCACGGCGCTGTTCATCTTCCTTTTCGCGCTTCTTTGCCGCACGGTCTGCCGCGCCCTTGATAAGAAGCTGATTCACGGCAAAGGAAATCGCGCCGCCCAAAACAGTTCCCAAGAACGCCAGCGCCGCCAAAAGCCACGCCGGAACGGTGACAGTAAACACTTCGGCTGTTCCTGCAAGCACCTGTATCCTCCTTTCAGTCGTCGGTGAGTGTCAGCAATTCGATCCATCTCGTAACGGGGAGACGGTCTAAGAGCCATTCCACACACCGTTTAAGCATCCTTCAGCACCTCCAACCCTGCCTTGGCCGCATTAAAGGTCACCTGCACCACTTTCTGAATCAAGCTGTCCGTGACCAGAAAGCGCAGAGGGGCCGGCACCTTTTCACGAAGCCACGATACGACGACTGCCAGACGTGCTTCGCCCAGCTTGGTGCCGACGAACTCTTTTTCAGCCTTGGTGATGGCCTCAATCGCCCATTCGGCCAGCAGGGCTTTGTATCCCAGACGAATCATGCAGGCCGCAACAACGACCAACGCCACGGCCATAATGGCAACCGTAATGATAGTAGCAGTATTCATACCTTATCCCCTTTCTCAAAGCAGCTTAGAAAGCGCCGCCTTTGTCTGCGTTCCAACGATGCCGTCCGCAGTCAGATTGTGCGCCGATTGAAATTCTTTGACAGCTTCTTCCGTGTTTGCGCCGAAGATGCCGTCTTGGTTGATGCCCAGCGCTCCTTGAAGCACGGCATTATAGAGCCGCTGAGGATAGCCGCTGGTCGGCTTCTTCAGATTTCCAGGGCCGAAGATTTCAGCCGCCCAGTTAGACGTATACGCTGCCGAACCGGGCACGTTGGGGATTCCTGCATAATGATACACCGACACATAGCCCGTCTTAATGTCATTGATGCGAATTTCCCAGTGCAGGTGGCTTCCAGTACTGTGACCCGTGCTCCCTTCAACACCAATCAAATCGCCCGGCTTCAGTTTTTGACCTGCAGCCACATTGATTTGCGACAAGTGCCCGAAATACATATAGTAATTCGTTGCGCCCTACCCTAAGCACAACGCGCTGGCCAAAACCTTTTTTGGGGAGCGTTGCGCACTCCCATCCAGCGCGAATGACCGTACCGTATACAGGAGAGTAAATGTGCTTGTCTCCGATGCCAACGAGATCATAGCCTTGGTGATATGTGCCATCTGACCTCAGATGCCTATATGCTTGCGATACCCTGAAAGTGTTCTTATACGGGGAAATCAAAATCAATCCACCTCCATTTCAAACAAAAAAGCCGCGCTGACCATCAGCACGGCTTCTCTCAACACTTTATAGCATCGTATTCGGCTTGCAGGATTGCTCTCTGCTCACCATAATTTTCCGGCTCTTCTCCTGTCTCAACTGAAATGTCCTCCCAGCAATCCAGAAGATGAACCGCAGATGCCAATAGAGCTTCGAGCTTTTGTTCTCGGCTCAATCAAAGCACCTTCCCGTCAGGACTCTTTCGGGCGCGGACCGCAGATGCGGAGTGCCTGAGCTTTCGTCAGTTCGCCCTCATCCACTTTTTCCCATACGCCAACGGCGGTAATTTTCTTCATGCGATACATGGTGCGATAAAATTGCTCCTTGCCCATTACAGTTCGCCTCCCATAAACAGAGTTTCCAGCACGCTCACACGCTCTTCCAGAGAGGGCGCAGCTTCATTAGCGGTCGTCCATGCTTCTGCATAGACCCACCAATCATCAGCCGCCGCCGTGATGCTTTCCACGGTTTCCTCTGCATAATCGGAACCCAACTTGCAAAGAGCCGTGGTGCACTCCCACGAAGTACCGCCCTGCTCTCCTTCGGGAGCCTCGGTTCGCACCTCATGAGCGTCCTTACGCAGGTACAGCCAAGCCGTACCATCCGGCAGTTTTTCCAGCGTTACTGCCTGCGGATTATGGTCAAGGTTCTCGATAAAATCATGCTGCTATCCTCACTTTCTTCATTGCATTTCTTTGTGCCGTTACGCGGATTGCTACTTTTGCGGCCGTGAACAGCTTTTTCTGTTTTAGGGCTTCGCTGATTGCACGAGATTTTGTCCAGTCAAAATAGCCGTTATAGCTGACCAGCTTGTATGACCGCCAGACCGGCACATATCCATTTCGTGAAACATCAGCCTTGGCTCGAATGTACTGCCGCCGAGCCCTCAGAAAAATTCTGGGGCGTATCGTGGTGTAGGTACGGTGCATCACATAGCCAGCCATATCCAAGCCCGGACACCCTTTCGCCGCTCCAGTCATGTGTCGGCGCTGATGTTCTTCAGCCGCGCTTAGAAAATCCACCCGAACCCACTCGGTTTTTATGGTCAGCCCAAATTCAGCCAGCGCCCACTTAGTCAATTTCCGGGCCGCACTTTGTATATCGGCCCATCGTCGCCCAAGTAGAACAAGGTCGTCCATATAGCTGCCGCTGCGGGTCACAAACGGCGTAGACGCTCCTCGGCGAGTCTTTGCATAGCTCAACACCTTTACCAGCATATAGCTGGCAACAAGGTTGAAAAGCCACGCTTCGAGGTATCCGCCAATGAGCAGTCCCTCGCCCGGTGCCATCGCTAGCAAGCATTTGATGACCGCCAGCAACCATGTCGCACCCGGAATCTCACGCCGCAGAATATCCATCACGACAGCCTGTTTCGTATGGGCATACGCTCCCTGCACATCCAGCTTGACTGCGTGTTGAATTCCAAGGCTTTTCCTGCGAAGCCAACGCTCAACCTGACGTTTTAGAGCAATCTGCCCCTTTCCGGGGATGCTGGCGAATTGATACGGAAGCAATTTTGCGCGAAGCAGCGGCCGCAGTCCAATCACCGCCAAATGTCCAAAGGCTTGGTGCATCGGGCAGCAGTTGGACAGCTCACGCCGTTTCATGCTGATCCCATCAATTCGATAAAATACGCTCACAGGTTCAAGGTCGAGGTCGTCCGTCTCGCCTTCCACAAGGTCTTCCACGCGTTGTTCCATTTCGAGAGCAATGCTGTTCACTACTTCCAAACGCAGATTCCAGTCGTTTAACCGGGCGGCGCGCGATAATTCTGCACGGCTCACACCTCCATATTTCTCCACCGTGGCGAGGTAATCCCGGCGGAACCATTTTTTATCAAACGCTTCAAGGACAGCCTGCTCACACATTGCGTGCGTGAGCTGTAAGAACCTCTTTGTTTTCATATCCTTAAAGCCTCCAAACTCGCTGATGTTCAACGACTTTCGGTTGCCGTCCCCGGCCTTAAATCAGGCAGAACGGATTTCTACTACTCGCCGCCACGCAGTCCCAAAAACTGCGGCCACGCTCTCACCAATGCGTCCGTATCTCTCGAAACGCTCAGCTGCATGGTGTCGGTATAACATGATCTTAGTGGTCAAGCCACAGGCGCAATGGAAACGCTTATGCCTTTGAGGCTTATTTTATCATCAGCATGCCGAGCACACCGTTCCAGCTTCGGCCGTGCCGGGGCCATTGTTGCCATTCGCACAAGGCAGGCCGCAGGCAGCACCGTCATCCAGGTCGCCACCGCGCCAAGGGGCGTACACGCCCGCCGAACCGGGCGAAACGAACGCAGCCCGTACATAGGTGGAGCCACTGCCATTGAACTTTCATACATCATGCTTCCGCGCCCAGCTTGCCCAGCTTGCGGATATAATGCCACGACCAAGTTGCCTTGTCGTTCAGGTCGAAGGAGCCGGTCTGGGCATAGTCCGAAGAAATAGAACCGACCTGCTTCTCACCGCTCTTGCAGGAGAACACATCGTAATGCCAATGGTCATCATCGACGAGGCTTGCTTTCCACAGAGGTCCAGCTGCTCGACGTATGCGCCAATCTGCATCTCGATGCCCGCCACGCGGTACGGATATTTGCCATTCGTCAGATTACCACGGCATCCATCGCTGTGACCCGGAACCACCTCAGTCGTGCCAGACTCCCACGGCATAGTAGAGACCAGCATTGTGGTTGTGGTGTCAATGGGAGCATCCAGCTCAAGGTTCAGAGCCACATACTCCGTATCGTTCACGGTCACATTGGTAATGCTGGAAATCTTGGCCCAGTTGAAAATGTCATGGTTATAGGACAAATTGCGGTCTGTGCTGGTATTTTCGCCGCGCTCGCCCATACATACCGCAGAACCCACGAGGAAGTTTGCGCCCTGCGCTTTCGTCGCAAGCACACGCTTTACTCCGGTCTCGGCCACCGCCGGGGTATACTGGTAATTGTAGGACGTGCAGCCCTCCAGCTTGCCGCTGTTGCTCAGCGTCCAATGGCGCAGCCGCCACTGAGCCAAAACATACTGCTGGTCGCAGTCAGTCCACAAGGCATCATAAGCCGTGATTTTACGAGCCAGAGTGATGGCATCGTTGGCGCTTGTCCACGGCATCGGGGGCAGTCCGGCACCGCTGGTCATGCCGCCCTTGGAATTTTTACCACCATGGAACGCAGGGTGCCATGTCAGCCAGCGGCGGCTCTTGTCCGGGGCTACATCACCAGCCATAGGTTCATAGCCACCGCCGGAGAAGGTACGCCAACTGTTATAGATATAGGTGCCGTCCTCCCATTCTTTCATGGTCAACGCCAGCGCAAAGCAGTAGACGGGAGCCGTCTCGTCCGAAAGGTCAAACTCTGCTTCGCCCTCCAGCGCCAGCACATTCATGGTGCCATCTTCCAGAGAAAGCGCATTCGCACGGATATACCATGTAAACGGGTCTTCCTCAGACCAATCCGCTGTCTCAGGGCTTGTATCCGTCAGGAGCGGCGCAGCTTCACGGCCGTCCGCCAAGTCATCCAGCGGAGTGCCTGTATAGTCGCTACTCACATCATCGCCGTAAAAGCGCACGGTGTAGGTTTTGCCTTTTGTATACTTGGCCAGCATCTTGGCGAAACGCTCCAAGCGCTGGTATTTTGTCGCGCCGTTCCGGTAGACAGTGGCCACCAATTCCAGAACACCTCACTCGTGTTCTGACCATCCAACAGGCCATCGAAGATTGCGTCAACGAACTCAGCACCAGCATTACCAGCAGCTATGCCAGTCAGAATGTCGTTTTGCCTTTTTAATTGCTCGATTGCTTCCTTTGCCGATTCATCCGTCACCGGATGACCAACAAAATCCCAACCGTCCATTGCTCGTTCCCCTTTCCATTGCCGATTATATCAACAAAACATCTGTTCGTATCATTTTTGTTAGATATAACCATTTATGTTATAGATTTTTTCGCAAACAGCGAAAAACGGCCCTCATCATCGATTCCAAAAGCGAATGACAGCATTGACAGAGCTTTCTTTGCTTCTGCAGCTGCTTTAATAGCCGTTTCACTGCTTTCTTTTGATAACTCTGCATTTTTTTCAGTCTTTATTGCCAGTTCAGATGATTCTGCCGCTTTTTCTGTTGCCGCTCTCTCCGAACTTGCGGCGGCAATGCTGGATTCGGAGGCACTATTGGCAGCGTCTTCTGCAGCACGTTTTGATTCAAGAGCCTCTCTAGCAGATTTCGACGCTGAATTTGAAAAGTCTTTAGCCTCATTCATTGCATCTTTTGAAGCGGCTTCGCTAATAGAGGAAAGTCGTGCGCTCTCAGACGCAGCCTGCTCACTTGCAAGTGCACCTGCCGCACTTTTCGATGCTTCTTCAGCGGATTTGTTTGAAGCTTCTGCTGCTTCTTTCGCATTTTCTGCTTTTTGAGAAGCAACGCCCTCGCTCTCACTGGCTTTTTTCGCGCTTCTATCTGCAGCGAGAGCATTGGCAGCAGATGCTTCTTTATCTTTCTCTGCCTTTTCAGCACTTTTCACCGCTTCATCCCGAAAGTTCTCCGTGTCCTTGCATATAGCCAAAAGTTCTGCAGCACTTTTACTCAAGGCATCCAAAACGCTATCAGAAAGACCGCACATTGCGCGCCACCGATCTTTGCTATCCAGCATATACTGCCTTGCTTCTTCTATGCAGTATGCAACGCTCGTCGGTCGAGCATACTTTCTTACCCGATAAGAAGATCCTGTAGATGTACTCGTCGGCAATGTTTGTATGTCTTCCTTTGTGTCAGCATAGAACATATACCAAGCATCGGTTTCGGTCTCCAACTTGGTATCGGCAATGAGGATTGCCATTGCGCTCCCTCCTTTCCAACTAATCCCGACTTCATCAG
>ENA-OQJX01000812-OQJX01000812.1-human-gut-metagenome-genome-assembly--contig:-NODE-812-length-11638-cov-2.891061_pt1 | contig 11638 bp, 15 predicted proteins | sample MGYA00242615_ERZ504782 | MGnify/ENA primary metagenome ERZ504782 (study PRJEB26092, sample SAMD00036354) | human gut metagenome | host: Homo sapiens | study: EMG produced TPA metagenomics assembly of... | reverse complement strand
GCAAAGCAGCGCAAGGAAAATGCAGTTTTCCTTGGGATGGAATCGGGCTGGCGCACAAACGCCAGCTTCGATTTCATCGAGCCGTCTGCAAGACCGCAATTTCACCGGAACGGTGTATAATTGCGCCCTTTATTCTAAAGGGTTTTGGACGTTGCTGCGTTCGTGAACGTCATGCACCATCTTTGCAAGCGCCAGCACGACTTCCGGCTGACGAAACGAGATTTTCAGCAGTTCCATCACCTGATTGTCGGTCAGTTCTCCCGGACAGACCAGAAAGCTTTCCAGCATTCCGGCACGGGTACACAGCCGATGCACACGGGCCTTGCGGGTCAGCTCTGGTATCTGGTGTTCCAGAATTTTCTCCCGGTGCTGGTAGTAGCGCAGCTGCTGTTCTGCTTTGGCTTTCTCGCTGCGGAGATAGGCGAGATCGGTTTTCGGTTGGGTCAATGGCATCACGCTCCTTTTCAAAAGTTGGTTGTATTCGACATTTTTATTGGTTCGTGGTACACTACACACAATCAATGTGAATAGAGGTGACTGCGTTGCTTGCGTTATATCTAAGTGTGCTTGATGATCGAAACTTTGAAGAAGATTTTACCGAGGTGTACAATACATACAAACGGCTGGTTTACCATACCGCTTACAAAATCATGGATGATTCGTATCTGGCAGAGGATGTGCTACAAGAGGTATTTTTGTACGTTGCAAAAAATTTTTCTAAAATTCATCGAGAAAACTGTCACGAACTCGCTGCTTATCTCGTTAGTTGTAGTAGAAGCCGTGCATATGATATGCTTCGCAAACAACGAGAAGAATTGCTGGAAGATGTCCCAAACGAACCAGATGCCGCTCCGGTGCCGGATGATGCAGCAGTTAGCACCGATAACATTGAACGTCTAACAGAACTGATTGGCCAAATGAAACCGATGTACCGTGATCCGCTACGCCTTTTGGCAATGGGATATACAAACCGTGAGATTGCAAAATCGCTGGGATTAACGGATGAAGTGGTACGAACACGGCTCTTTCGAGGACGAAAACTATTATGGAAGGAGATGAACAGCCATGAGTGAGCGGACAGACATTTCATTTGATGCGGCTTTGATGATGGCACTTCGTGCAGATGCGCAAAGAGAACTGGATTCGCTTCCAACGCCAAAGCAGTTTGAGGAAATCTACCCAGATACGTCCCAATGGGACGAACGAATGACAGAGGCCTTAAAGAAGAAAAAGCACCACCCAGTGTTGAAACGAGTACTAATTGCGGCATTGACACTCGTAATGCTGACGGTTGGTGCTCTTGCGGTCAGCGCTGATTTCCGCAGGGCAGTCTATACGATGATTCAAAATTTCTGCCCATTGAGATGTAGCTGACTTATCAGGTGGATGGCGAACCGCTGGAGTGGCTCCCGGATGGATACAGCGACCATTATGTGCCGAACGGCTTTGAAATGGACGATGTGCAGAAATTTGAGCGAGCAGAAAACTTTTTACATGTTTACTCGTCAAAAGAAACAGAGGAAAGCTACACAGTCCGTTGCTCAATTATCCAGCCAGGGCAGCAGTCCCTGTTTGATAATGAGCATACAGTGTACGAAACCGTAAAGGTCGGAGAAGCAGATGGTGTACTTGGAACCAGTACGGATGAACATGGAAAGAATGTTTATACTCTAAGTTGGGAACATCGGGGGATTACACATACCGTTATGGGAAACATTCCATACGATGAGATTATGAAAATTGCGGAAGGTATCCGTTAAGAAAGCTGGACACTTGTGAGAGTTCACAAATGTCTGGCTTTCTTTTTGTCTGAACTTACAAAGATGGAAAATTTGAAAAATTTTCTCCTGAAAATTGAAACGAAGCGAATGCGAATTGCGTTGATTATACAAAGGCTCTTGATGGGAGCAAAAAAACGGAGGTGTATGTCTATGTCGAAAAAGCGTTTGTTGTCCATTGTTGTTTCAGCGGTGATTCTCTTGAGTTTTGCCTGCACCGCAATGGCCGCTGAAAAGTCTGAGCGGTATGTAGGTGATAGTACGGTCAACGGATCCATTTACCAAACATACTATCAGGTTGATGCCCAGACACGAACTGGAGTAAAGAAAATCAGCGTTTCAGGCGTTCTCTATGAAAAGGGAACAATTGGAACATGGCAAAAAGTAAGTAGCTGCTCGAACAGCAGCACGACCTCAACCTGCATGGTGAGCAGTAACTTTAACACTAAGCCCGGAAAATCTTATAGGCTGGAGTATTCTGCGACCTTTAACTATTCCGATGGACGGAGTGAAACCATTACTGGAAGTGCCAGTAGATAAGTGAGGTTATTCATTTTAAAAAACTAATCCTAGAGATGATAGGTGAAGCCTTATCTTTGGAATAGAACACCTAAAGTATACCATTTCTATTAGAATAATCTACAGTGAGGGTTAATTATGAAAATTTGGAATAGATTCATATCGTTTGCACTTGCAACCACGCTTTTGCTAACCGTTCCTTTGGTCTCTTTTGCAGCAGGAACTAAAAACAGCACGAGTTCTGACTTCACGACCGTACAAAGCGCGTCAGGTGAATTGCTTGTTAGAGCCTATGATCTTGACAATGGTGACTCGGTTTTTGAACAGTACAATGATGGAAAATTGGTAAGCCGTTATACGGTTGACCGATCAAAAAATGTTATAAATGAATTGGTTTATTCTTCGGATGGAACATCAAAACAGCTGCAGCGATTTATTCCGACAGAGAAGAATTTTGATATAGTCTTACCGCAATCTACAATGTCGCGTCGGTTGGGAAGAATTCGTTTCCAATATACAGATGGAACCGGAACGGGAATCTGCGGAGCATATGTGGATTATGTGAAAGAAACAGGAAACAAAAAATATGATATTAATGGAACATATAGAGATTTGGCAGGGTTGGCATCAGTTGTAGCAGGTGCCTTGTCATTACCTGCTGCTCCGGCACTTGCAATTTCCAAAACTGCACTCGCATATTTTGGTTTTGCTATGACGGCCGTGCAATTCACCATTCCACAGTGTAACCTTAATTCGCAGTATGAACAAATTGAATACACATTGACTGATATTAACCACTCTTCTCACAAAAATAGTTTTTGGGGAACCAAGTATGTTATAACGGAAAGTGGAAATAAGTTTAATAACACCTACACGGATGGCGAGTATTACCCCACAACATCTTGGGGAAATCAAAATTTTGGAATGACAATCTATAATTATCTGTTTACATACAGTAATTGGAATATTTATGCGTGGAACTAAAAAATATAAGATTGTTAAATGTTTCAGACATTTCGGTGCTATTATAATATTGCTATGGCTAATTTCTATCGTAAGATTTCCGTATTCTTTTGATAAATTGCAAGTGTTATCAAATAAAAATTTTGAAAGCGTTTCAAATTCTATGTTAACTCTTGTTGATTGTAAATCGACCGAATCGAAGTCTTCAATTGATTTTTTACTAACCGATGGAAAGCAATATTATATTATAACGGCAAAACGTTTCTTTATATGGAACCGATATGATTTATCTCAGCTGATGCCCTTCTCAGAAGAAACAAGTTATAGCTATACAGATTGTTTCACCAAGGTGAATGTTGTTCAATCAGGCAATACATTGTGTTTATATGAGGAAGGATATGTTCAACCTTATATCTTATCGTTTCTCTTTTTGTGCGTTGTGTTAATGCTCAATATTTTGGGAGATAAATCCACTCCAGAGGAATAGAGATAATGAAGTGCATTTATTGTGGAAGCGATATGCAGCTTGGAGGAATCGTCACGCAGGGAGTTTCAGCGATGTGGTTTCCTCAAGAAAGTCTGAAAAAATCACGTCTTTCAAAAATCATTTTTGAAGGCGGGATAGCTATAGGAAAGAAAGACTATTTATGGGGGACCGACGATACTAACAGATGCTTATTACTGTCGAAAATGCAAAAAATAATAGGAGTCTTTAGCATATAAATGCTTCAGATGGAGGTGATTCCAATGCAGATAATTTCCTTGAAAACAAGTTGAGCATGAGTTGAGGTACATTTATGAAATTTAGCGTACCGGAAATCTTGACAATTGTATCGACAGCAACAGTCATGGCGATTGCTTTTCTTGTGATTGCAAAGTACCTTATTCGATATGCTGTCACATTTTATGCAAAAATAAAAGGAGATGACTCAAAATGACCTTGAAGAAAAGATTGCTTGCGCTTTGTATGGCGGTGGTTATGGTCTTTTCGCTTTGTTCTATCTCTGCTTTTGCAGCGGCCCCAACGGATGACAAACAACCTGTTGTTATTGGAAGGTATGATGCACCTCTAAGCGAGTGCTTGGAACCTGGCATGGCTATGCAGGTAGGAATTGCTAACGTTCGGGTTAATTCCTACGCAACCTATGATAAGAATGATGGCGTACAGGTTCATGTTGAACTTTACGTTCCGTGGTACTCATCGCCAAAGCCGGAATTTACAGGTATGACAGGAAATGTCAAACTTACCATGAATGGCCAATCGACAAGTAAATACTTCTCTGAAGTCGCAACCGGGGACGAAACGATTAGTACAGATGTGGATACCGGTAGGAAAGCTAGTAGCGGAACAAGCGGTACAGTATTTGTTTCTGGAACTGCTGTAGCATTGAATGCTTTGGCAAACGGTGGCCAGTTCTCCATTTCCTACGACATCACGATTCCGTAATAAAAGCATTAGATAATGGGGATAAAAGCCACAATTCTTTAGAGCCGAAAGAAAAGAATCGTGGCTTTGTACGTTTGAATTATGGAGCAAGCCAAATGAATAAGAAATTGGAATTTTTTAGCAGTATGGCGGTTGCCTTTATAGTTTTGATATTGGTCTTTCTTTGCATTCGTTTTTCAGGTCAGGGAAAATTTGCTACACATGGAGGAACCAATCCGTCTGATGTAAAATGTATTTATACTTCAGTTTGGCCGGATAATGAATACACTAGGCTTATTTGTGAGCCGGAAAGTGGAACGATAGAATATATATTGGATGGTTCTAATGCTGGGTATTATGCAATCTTTTATAATAATATCTCTGAAGAAGAAATACAAAAATATATTGACCAATTGAAAACCTTAGGATACGCTGAAGAGGCATCGGCTTCAGAAAGCGTTTCGACAGGCGTTTTGCTAAGAAAAGATGAAACATGGATAAGCATTGCATACTCAGAGGGAGGATTTGGAATCCGGATTTCAGTAGAAAAATCCTGAATAAAAGAGATGCTGGGGAATTCCGGTTATCCCTATATTGGGGCGGCAGAAGAAAAAAATACTCTTTACAAATATTTGAAATCTATTTCTACAGATGAAGAATATGCTGAAATAGCATCAAGAATCCTAGACGAATGGCTGTCGGAAAGTGATGGCTCCTAATTTTATCAAAAAAGTGGTGATTCCAATGCAGAAAAAATAGAATACATATTTCGAAAATTGCTACCATCAAACTGTCAAAGAATACAAGTCAAACGGTTCTTTGATTCGTTCTAAAACGGATTACTATCAGGCCATTGGTGGTTAAGTCACTCCGTTTGTAAGGAAAGGGTTGAAAATGGATTTTCTTAAACAAAAAGGGCCATTAGCAAGAGAATTCTGCAACACGTTGATTTACATTATTTCGTTAGTGTCATTAAAGCCTTCAAGCCTTCAGAGGGTGTTGACAGAACTTCAATGGAATGGGATGTGGTTCTTTTCTCTGGCATTTTTCGCTGTCATCTTTATGGAAATGCTGTCCGATTTTTTGCTGGTTACAGATCGCTGCACTGCATGGAAAGCATTAAATGGAAATGTCAGCGAAGCCGAATTTCACAATCTTCAGCAGATTGTCCTATGCAAAAATCAGAAAGTTTCCATTGAGAAGAAACTTGCAAGTACGATACTACTGGTTCTGATGATATGTGCAACTGCTGCATTTGTGTGGTTTACCTTTTTGGCTTGACTGAATAATTTTGGTATTTTGAATTCACATTCTTAGAAATCAGTTTTCAAAAGCAAAAATCCGCCGAGGAATCCTCCCGAAAAAAACGGGAAGAATCCTCGGCGGATTTCGTTTATCGTGTTGGCTCTTTTTCGGCTGTGTCTTTTTCCTCTGCAAAAAACATCTCTACATTTTTCTGAGCTTTCATCAACTCCTGCATCTCATCTTGTGCCTTCCGGTAGTCTGGGTATGCTTCTTTCTTCTTTTTCAGAAGTTCAGCGTATTCGATGCTCAAGTCCTTAGTCTTTGGCAGCTTTTTCAATCCAGCTTCATCAAAAGCAGCTTTTGCAGCCTTATGCAGCGTGATTTCTTCCCGGTGGGCTTCCAGAAATCTCTTACTGTACCCGGCTTTGCGGTAGGCATCATAAACCGGACGTGTCCGGGCGTAATTAACGATGTGCGTCCGCAGAACGGCAATCTCGGTCATGCGCGCTTCTGCAGCTTTAATGGAATCGCCCAACTCGTGATAGCGAGCAGTTGCTGCATCCACACGTTCCTGCATTTCTTTAATGCTGCCGATTTTATGCTCCTGTAAGAAAATCAGCGTCTTGGACATTTCTTTCAGATTATATCGCTTTGCCCAGCGAGCATACCCCATGCTCTTTCCCTCGGCCAGCTTTGCCTGAATGTCCACCAGCATCTGAAACTTTTGTTCCGGTACGATGCGCTTCTGCTTCTGCCGGGGATGGTGTTCGGCTTCCCCAGAGATAACAGCTTTCAGTTCTTCTTCACTATATCCTGCGCCCAAAGTGCGGAACCGGATGAATCGCTTCTGCCGTGCGCCTTTGACGGAGGTGTATTTTCCACGCTTGACCTCATAACCCTGCTGCTCCAGTCCTTGCAGAAAATCTTCGTAGTCTTTGGGCTTTTCCGCCAGAACAGTGTCAATCACGCCACATAGACGGTCACGATTGCTTTCTTTGGGCGGGTAGAGTGTGCGCTTCTGCCGCTCCCGATAGCTTTATCTCAATGACGGAAAGCTGATGCTCTAAGCAGATCAGATCGCTCAACCGTTGCACAGCCAGCCCGGACAATAAAAAATCCCGGAATTTCCGGATGCTGTCCAACGCAGTGGAGTTGTAGATAATGTGATTATGAATGTGTTCCCGGTCCGTGTGGGTTGCAACGATAAACGCATACTTGCCTTTGGTGAAACGCATTGCCAGCTCATAACCCACCTTGTTGGCTTCTTCGGCGGTGATCTCGCCGGGTTTGAACGACTGCCGGATCTGATAGGCAATCACGTCACTTTTTGTCTGCGCCCAGTGACAAGTTCATACTGCCGTTTGGACAGCATAAATTCTTCATCCACCGTCAAAGGACTGCATTCGTAACTGCTGACCAGTTCGCCCTGCTGTGTCTTGTCCGGGTTCTGGGCGTAATCCGTGCGGCTTTTCAGGCAGGCCGCAACGGATTTCCCCTTGTTTTTGTGCAGTGCAATCAATCTTGTTGCAGCCAGTTTGACCACCTCCCGGCAAAAAGAAAATGCCGCACAGTGGCGGCATAAAAATTTTATAATTCTGCAATCCAGCCGCTGAACCATTCCACGGCTTCTACAATGACCGTTCCGGCGGTGAGGAGCAGGAAGCAGCCAAACTCCGCCACCAGCAAGATCAAAAACTGCATCCACTCCTGGCAGTACAGTGTATAAAGCCGCAGCCGAAAATATACAGCATGGGCAGTGCCAGCACAAACGCCGACAGGTTCAGCGTCCATTTCAGCATCAGTACCAGAAATGCACTCAGGAGAACCACAGGAAACAGGAGAACTCTTGCTACGAATTTCATATTGACACCGCCTTTCTGCTTTCAGTATATGGATAGAGCATGAGCCTGTCAATGGTGTTGCCGCCTATGTACCCCGCAGCCCTCCAACTGCGGGGAGAAATTTAGAGATCAGCCAGCCGGGAAAGAATCTGCCGACCAATCTCAATCAGTTCATCCAGCCGCTGCTGCAGGTCTCCATGTCGGCGGCATAGACCCGACCATTTCATTGGCGGCTTTGGCGTACTGATTCAGGTTGTTGCTGCACATCTGCAAGAGATATGCCATGCGTTGCAGGTCTTTCAAGTCAAGGTGCAGGCAATAGCCGTCCAGTGCCATCTTGCGGATATAGGCACTCAGGCTTCGGATGCCCATGCTGAGCATTTTTCATAGATACGGTTCTTTTCTGTTTTGCTCAAGCGCAGGATGATGGTTTCATCCCGTTTTTCCCTCACCGGGCATCACCATCCTTGTCGTAATAACTGCGGAAGGGCTTCACCGGCTCCGGCTTGTCGGATTTTTCTTCCAGAGCCGCCAGCACCGAGGGGCGGCGAGGCTCGTCCTCCTGTTCTTCCTCGTCCTGTTCCGGCTCGTGGCTCTTTTCGTCCACATCCAACTGAGCGTTCAGCTCTGCAAGCCGTGCTGATTTTTCAGCCAGTTCTTCCTCCTGCGGGAAGGGCTTTTCCACCTCAATTTGCGCCGCCGCCTGCTGCTGATGCAGGGTATCCAGTTCGTTTTCTGCGGCGGTGATGCGTTCCGGGAAGTTGTTCAGGGAGTTATCCAGACGGATGATGTTGCCCAGTGGGTCGGTGCCCAAAGGCACCGTGTACTTTCGCTGCCCCTTCAAAAGTGCCTGATACTCCGTGCGGAAGGTGTCGAACCGCAGGGACAGCTCAAAGCCCCGGTAGCTGCCGATCACTTTTTCTTCGGCGTTGGGCAGTTCGGAACAGGCGAGCACCAGACGTTCGCCGGCGGTCTTTTTCTCGTCGTAGGTCACGCCCCTGATGGTCATACCGCAGAACTCCTCCTTGCCCTGCGGGTGGGCGGCGGCAAGCTGCGCGTCCGCTTTCAGCCCGGCGATGTGGGCGTTCGTTTCCTGAATGTCAGCCGGGAATTTTGTCAGCAGCTTGTCTTGCAAGCGGAATTTCTGGCTCTGGTGGTCGGCTTTCAGAACCTTGAGTTTTGCGACCTGAACATCCAAATCCATCTTCTCCTTGATGAGCGGATTTCCGGCACACAGTGCCTTGATTTCGGCGTAAGATAGCGCCTGCTCATCCACATCCTCGCAGGAGCGCACCGGGGATTTTGAAGTCATGATTTGGCTGATAAACCGCTGTTTATTTTCCAAAGTTTGGAACAAATAACTGTCAAATGTCCCTTCCGTAACGTAATTGAACACCTTGACTTCCTTATTCATATTGCCCTGCCGGATGATGCGACCATTGCGCTGGGTCATGTCGCTGGGCTTCCAGCCAACGTCCAAGTGATGCACCGCCACAAGCCGGGATTGCACGTTGGTGCCCGCTCCCATTTTTGCCGTACTTCCGAGCAAAACTCGCACATCGCCGGAGCGCACTTTGGAGAACAGCGCCGCCTTTTTTGCTTCGGTGTCAGCATTGTGGATAAATTCGATCTCGTTTTCCGGCACACCGGCGGCGATCAGCTTTTTGCGAATGTCATCGTAGACGTTGAAATTGCCATCGTTTTTCGGTGTCGAGAGGTCGCAGAACAAAAGTTGGGTCAACTTCTGTTCTTTACCCTCCTCCCAGATTTTCAACACATTTTGAACGCATACGTTCAATTTGCTGTTGGGATCATCTGGCAGCATGGGGTTCATCAAGCGAACGTCCAAGCCGATTTTGCGCCCATCGTTTGTGACGCAGAGCATATTGTCCACGGAGGCATCCACTGCACCGGAGTGGATTTCTGCAGCACGTTTGCTCAGTTCCTGCACCATTTCCTTTTGAATTTCGGACGGCTTTGCCACCACGGTTTCAAACTTTGCGACCGGCACCGGTAGATGAAGCTGGTCGCTAGTTTTAATGTCCGCAACCTCCTTGAACATGGACATCAACTCAGGGAGGTTGAAAAACTTGGCGAACCGGGTGCGGGCACGGTAGCCGGTACCCTCCGGGGCAAGTTCAATGGCCGTGGTCGTCTCACCAAAGGTGGATGCCCAGCAGTCGAAGTGCGTCAGCTTTTTCTGCTGCAAGGTGCTGTACTGGAGGTACCGCATGACCGTGTACAACTCGGTCATGGAGTTGCTCACCGGGGTGCCGGTAGCGAATACCACGCCACGCCCGCCGGTGATCTCGTCCAGATAGCGGCACTTGCCGAACATATCGCTGGATTTCTGGGCTTCGCTGGTGGATAATCCAGCGACATTCCGCATTTTTGTGGTCAAAAAGAGGTTCTTGTAGAAATGGCTCTCGTCCACAAAGAGCCTGTCAACGCCCAGTTGCTCAAAGGTGATTACATCGTCCTTACGCTCATCGGAGCGCAGTTTTTCCAGCTTGGTTTCCAGCGTTTTCCGGGTCTTTTCCATCTGCTTGATGGAGAAATTCTCGCCTGCGTGGACTTTCAGCTCATTGATGGCGGCAAGCGTTTCATAAATTTGCTCCTGAATAATACGCTCCTGCCGCTCAAAGGACAGAGGAATGCGCTCAAACTGGCTGTGCCCAATGATGACAGCATCGTAGTCGCCGGTGGCGATGCGGGCGCAGAATTTTTTGCGGTTTGCGGTCTCAAAATCCTTGCGCCGTGCCACCAAAAGTTTGGCGTTGGGGTAGAGGTTCAGAAAATCCGATGCCCATTGTTCCGTCAGATGGTTGGGCACTACGAACAAGGATTTCTGGCACAGCCCCAGCCGTTTCGCTTCCATAGCGGATGCCGCCATTTCGTAGGTCTTGCCCGCACCAACTTCGTGTGCAAGCAACGTATTACCGCCATAAAGCACATGAGCAATGGCGTTGCGCTGGTGCTCCCGGAGGGTGATCTCCGGGTTCATGCCCACGAATTTGATGTGACTTCCGTCATACTCACGGGGACGGGTAGAGTTGAACAGCTCGTTGTACTGCTTCACCAGCGCAATGCGCCGCTGGGGGTCTTGCCAGACCCAGTTGGCAAAAGCGTCCTTGATGACCTGCTGTTTCTGCTGAGCCAGCATGGTCTCCCGCTTGTTCAACACACGTTTCGGCTTGCCCTCGGCATCCTCAATGGTGTCGTAGATGCGGACATCTTTCAGATTCAGGGTCTCCTCCAAGATCTTGTAGGCATTGGCACGGCTGGTGCCGTAGGTTTCGGAGGAGATAATATCCCTCTGCCGGTGGCAGTTTTGCCCTCCACGCGCCACTCTGCGGTATAAGGAGAATATCTCACCTTGACTGCATGGCGCAGATAGTAGGGAATCTGGAACGTCTCGGTCATAAACTTCTGGATAATGTCCGGGTCCAGCCAAGTAGCACCCAGCCGTATATCAATTTCAGATGCTTCCAGTTCTCTGGGCTGCGCTTTGGTCAAAGCCTCCACATTGATCTTGAACTCCGGGTGGCTTTCAGCGGCAAGCTGAGCCATGCGCAGTTTATTCCGCACATTGCCGGAAAGATACTCGTCCGCAGGTTGCCAGCCGGCTTCCGGGTCGTCTGCATCGGCGGCGGGATCTTTGAAAATCACACCGGACAGTTCGGTGGTAATGCGCCTGTACTCGCCGGGTGTGCCCAGCAGTTCTGCCATATAAGGCAGGTCTACTTTGCCGTGTTCCCCGATGGACACTGCCAGTGCTTCACTGGGGTATCCACGCTGGTGACACACGCTCGGCCGAATCGTCCGCTTGGTGAACATATCTGCCTTGGACTAAGATTTTATTCTCG
>ENA-OQJX01000811-OQJX01000811.1-human-gut-metagenome-genome-assembly--contig:-NODE-811-length-11652-cov-4.162777_pt1 | contig 11652 bp, 12 predicted proteins | sample MGYA00242615_ERZ504782 | MGnify/ENA primary metagenome ERZ504782 (study PRJEB26092, sample SAMD00036354) | human gut metagenome | host: Homo sapiens | study: EMG produced TPA metagenomics assembly of... | reverse complement strand
CACTTAAATAATGATATGGCCCAGTGGCTCAGTTGGTTAGAGCGCCGCCCTGTCACGGCGGAGGTCGAGAGTTCGAGTCTCTTCTGGGTCGTTTTAAAAGTAAAAAAGAAAAATTGTTATTCTGGGATCTTAGCTCAGCTGGGAGAGCATCTGCCTTACAAGCAGAGGGTCACAGGTTCGAGCCCTGTAGGTCCCATTTTCATAAAGCCAGTAATGCCGGCGTGGCGGAACTGGCAGACGCACAGGACTTAAAATCCTGCGGGACTTATACTCCCGTACCGGTTCGATTCCGGTCGCCGGCATTACTGACTTTATGAGAGAAGATGATATCGTAGAATTGTTGTAATAAACAGTTTTGCGATATTTTTGTTTATAAGAAATGATCTTTTATATAGTAAGGATAACTTATTTTGCAACAATAAATTCCCGTCAAGGTTTTTGAGTTATGAAGATCCAGTATCTTGACAGGGATGCTCTTATCAATGTGTGTTGTTCATCTTATTTAATCGCATCTGTTTCAATGACGAATTTTACATTTCCTTCCATATCTTTTGCCTTTCCACTGAAGGTGTCATAGCTGCACTGATCAGAGGTCAGGGATTCTAATCGGTCGAGAATATTGCCTAATTCCTTTTCAACAGTATCTTTCAGTTTACGGGTACCTTGCTCATTAAATTCCTGCATTCCGTCTTTTAATGTGCGGGCGCATCCTGGAGTTGTGTGATTCCGTCTTTACCTGCTTACTTCCATTTTGCAATATGGTTCCGCCTTTGGAAAGCTCTGTTGTTCCGGAAAGGAGTGTGGAAGCACCGTCTCGAAGTGCAGCACTGTTTGCTGCGAGTGTTCCGATCCGCTGCATAATTGGGAGCCGAGTGTGTTGAGTCCGGAAGCAAGTTCGTCTGTACCGCCCGCCAGAGTATTGATACCGGCAACGAGAGAAGGACTGTTTGCTTTCAATTTGGATGCTCCGTCGAGTAATGTCTGATTGTAGCCGTTCAGTTGTTTAAAGCCGCCGAGTAAGGTGTTAATGCCGTCTGCTGCAGTTGAGAGAGAATCTGTGGATTTGTCCAGAAGTCCCATGTTTTTGGATACGGTGGTCAGTCCTTGATCCAGAACTTTCATACCAGCATTGATTTTGTCCACATTGTCTTTTAACTGAGACATTGCGTTTTCCGGAAGTTTGATGTTAGAGAGTTGATCCAGTTGTTTTTGAATTTCCGGAAGCTTTGTTGATAGTTTTGCAAAAGAGGATTCAATGCTTTCATAAGCAGTGGAAATCTGTGTTATTGTCTGCGTCAGTGCATTGGTATCCAGTGTTGGAAGTTGGACACTGCCTTCGTTTGTAACAGAGGCAAGAGGCTGCAGAGAGCTGCTCAAATTTCCTGCCTGAGCTTGCGCTGCTACCAGTGCTGTGATGGAGCCTGAAGCTGAGAGGCAAGTTCTGTGTTACCGGAAGCATTTGCCTGGAATTCTGTGCCTGGCAATCCATTTGCCAGTTTTGACCAATGATATCATCCCCTATCTTTTTTCTATACTTCACATTGCAGTGCAAAATGACCAATAGTCAATAATCTGCGAACAAAAAATGAAAAAAAGGTCATTTTTATTGACTTTCTAAAAAATTTGCCTGATAATTAAGGATACAGTTGCAGGGATACTGCAAAAGTCAAGAAATACCAGGGGGAATGAAAATGGGAAAGGCAGAAACCAATAAGAAACGAAAGAAGAATGCACTGTTTCAGACGGCGTATGAATTGTTTACGGATAAAGGTTTTGCAAAGACAACCATATCCGATATTGTAAATAAGGCAGGTCTTGCAAAAGGAACATTCTATTTATATTTCAAGGACAAGTACGATCTGCGGGACAGGCTGATTGCATATCAGGCAGGAAAGCTGTTTGAAGATGCACATAAAGAACTGGACAAGAAGGAAATCAACAGCTTTGAGGAAGAGGTTCTGTTTTGACAGATTACATTATTGGAAGATTTGAAAAACAGCATTCGCTGATGCAATTTATTGCAAAGAACCTGTCCTGGGGCATTTTTAAAAACGCGTTTTCCAGCACAGAGTTTCCGGAGGCACAGGGATTTTACGAACATTATCTGGAGGCATTAAACAAATTTAATGTGAAATGTGAAGAGCCGGAGTTGTTGTTGTTTACGATTATAGAGCTGCTCGGTTCTACAAGTTATAACTGTATTCTTTATAAGCAGCCGGTCACGATGCAGGAATATCTGCCGCATCTGCACCGGATTTTACATCAGCTTTTAATTGCATTTACAGAAGAAGCATAACAGAACAACAGATATAAAGAAAGATCCTGCAGTCAGTTCAGGATCTTTTTCATATCATCGGGAAGAGGAGCAGTAAAATCCATTTTCTGCCCGGTGATGGGATGGAGAAACGTCAGACGATAGGAGTGCAGAGCCTGTCGGGTGATGTATTCCATATCAGGGTTGTACAGATAGTCTCCGACCAGAGGAAAACCGATGTATTTCATATGAATCCGGATCTGATGGGTGCGTCCGGTTCCCAGCCGGAGTGAGACAAGGCTGTGGCCGTTTTTTTCTTCCAGAAACTGATAGTAGGTGACTGCTTTTTCTCCGTGGTCAAAATCTACGGTTCGCTCAATGATGGAACTGTCTTTTCTGCCAAGCGGAGCGGTAATGACACCGGATTCCGGAGTGAGATGTCCGCGCACGATGGCACGGTACTCCCGGTGAATTTCCCGTCTTGCATTCATGGAGGACAGGATCGCGGCGCTGACTACATGTTTGGCAATGATGGTCAGTCCTGAAGTATCACGGTCCAGCCGGTTCACACAGCGGAAGATAAAGGGTTTCTTCTGCTGCTCAAAATACCAGGCGAGTGCATTTGCCAGAGAATTGTAGTAGTTGTTCAAAGAGGGGTGGATCGGCATCCCGGCCTGCTTGTCGATGACGAGAATATCTTCATCCTCATAGACAATATGGATGGGATGTTCTACCGGAGGAACCCGTTCTGAAGATTGCTCTTCTACAATCCGGATCACCAGTTCATCTCCGGATGTCAGGTGGTGTGTCATGTGAACCCATATACCATTTAACAGGACACTTTCTGGTGTCTTTTTTAAATGGGTAATGTTTTTGGCGGAATATCCGCGGTGTCTTAAGTTTTGCTCAATGGTAAATCCGGCATCTTTGTCGGAAATCAAATATGTGATCGTTCGGTTCATAGAATATGTACAGTTCCTTTTTCTTTTTATGATAGCAAAGAATCGAAGGAGCGTAAATCTTTTTTGTAGTTTCAAAACAGAAACCTGTGTTATAATAGCACCAGTTATTCGATTTTTCATGAGGGCAAGGGAAAAAATAATAACAAAAGTGAGGAAAACAACATGGATATTAATCAAAAATTGACAGAAGAACTGGAAGTAAAGCGCTGGCAAGTAGATGCAGCTGTAAAATTGATTGATGAAGGGAATACGATCCCGTTTATTTCAAGATATCGAAAAGAAGCAACAGGATCTCTCAATGATGAACAGCTGCGGAAATTGCACGAGCGTCTTGTGTATTTGAGAAATCTGGAAGAGAAAAAAGAGCAGGTACTTTCCAGCATTGAAGAACAGGGAAAACTGACAGAGGAATTGAAAAGTCAGATCCTGGAAGCAGGGACACTTGTCGTGGTGGAAGATCTGTATCGTCCGTATCGTCCGAAGAGAAGAACACGGGCAACGATCGCAAAAGAAAAAGGCCTGGAGCCTTTGGCGGCAGTGATTATCCTCCAGAAGCTGAAAATGCCGCTTTTAGAAGAAGCTGAAAAATATGTATCGGAAGAAAAAGGTGTGGTCTGCGCAGAAGATGCAATTGCCGGAGCAAAAGATATCATTGCAGAATCAATTTCGGATGAGGCAGACTACAGAAGCTGGATTCGAAAGATCACCATGAAAAAAGGAAAATTGATCTCCACGGCAAAAGATCCGGAAGCAGAGTCGGTTTATGAAATGTATTATGAATTCGAAGAACCATTGTCAAAGCTGGCAGGACACCGCATTCTTGCGCTGAACAGGGGAGAAAAAGAAAAGATCCTGACAGTGAAGATTGAGGCACCGGAGGAAGAGATTCTTGGCTATCTGGAAAAACAGATATTTCACGGAAAGAATCTAGATACAGAGCAGGCACTCAAAGAAGCGGTGGAAGACAGCTATAAGCGTCTGATCGGTCCGGCGATTGAAAGAGAAATCCGCAGTGATCTGACAGAAAAAGCAGAAAATGGAGCAATCGAAGTATTTGGGAAAAATCTGCATCAGCTTTTGATGCAGCCGCCGATCACAGGCCAGGTAGTACTTGGATGGGACCCGGCATTCCGTACAGGATGTAAGCTTGCTGTGGTAGATCCGACCGGAAAAGTATTGGGAACGACTGTCATTTATCCGACTGCCCCGACGACTCCTGCAAAGATCAAAGCATCGAAAGATTTATTGAAAAAGATCATTCCGAAATATCATATTACGTTGATTTCGCTTGGAAACGGAACAGCATCCAGGGAGTCCGAGCAGTTTATTGTGGAGCTGTTAAAAGAGATTCCGGAGAAAGTGCAGTATGTGATCGTCAATGAGGCTGGAGCATCCGTGTATTCAGCCAGCAAACTGGCAAGCGAAGAATTTCCGAAGTTTGATGTGGGACAGAGAAGTGCGGCATCCATTGCAAGAAGGCTGCAGGATCCGCTTGCGGAACTGGTGAAGATCGAGCCACAGTCCATCGGCGTGGGACAGTATCAGCATGATATGAATCAGAAAAAGCTGGGTGAATCACTGAGCGGAGTTGTGGAAGACTGTGTAAATAAGGTAGGTGTTGATCTGAATACCGCATCAGCGCCTCTGCTTTCCTATATTTCCGGGATTTCCGGTGCAATCGCCAAAAACATTGTGGCATATCGGGAGGAAAACGGAAAGTTCCAGGATCGTAAAGATCTGTTGAAGGTCGCAAAGCTGGGGCCGAAAGCATTTGAACAATGTGCCGGATTCATGCGCATTCAGGGCGGGAAAAATCCGCTGGATGCCACAGGGGTTCATCCGGAGTCTTATGGAGCGACAGAAAAACTACTGGAGAGACAGGGATTTACGCTGGAGGATGTGGCAGGAGGGAATCTGTCCGGTTTGTCCAAAACAGTTAAAGATTACAAAAAGCTGTCTCAAGAGCTGGAAATCGGAGAAATCACACTCCGTGATATTGTAAAAGAGCTGGAAAAACCTGCAAGAGATCCGAGAGATGAGATGCCAAAACCGATCCTTCGTACGGATGTGCTGGATATGAAAGATCTGAAAGAAGGGATGATCCTAAAAGGAACTGTTCGAAATGTCATTGATTTTGGAGTCTTTGTGGACATCGGGGTACATCAGGATGGACTGGTACACATTTCCCAGATTACAGACAAGTATATCAAGCATCCGCTGGAGGCTGTCAGTGTGGGAGATATCGTTGATGTGAAAGTGATGAGTGTGGATCTGAAGAAGAAACGAATTCAGCTGACCATGCGTGGAATTTCTTAAAAAGGCGGGAGTTGACGTTTAAGAATTGCAATTTGCAGAATAATCCCATATAATGGAACAGAAACTGAGTATACCCGAATCTCGGGATGCTACAAAACAGGAAAAGGGGGATTTTTATGCTGAAAGGCAAAACAGTAGTACTTGCGGTGTCCGGAAGTATTGCTGCGTACAAGATCGCATCGCTTGCCAGTGCACTGAAAAAGCTGCATGCCAATGTGCAGGTACTGATGACCAAAAACGCGGTTAATTTTATCAATCCGATCACATTTGAGTCTTTGACAGGGAACAAATGTCTGGTGGATACGTTTGACCGGAATTTTCAGTACAGTGTAGAGCACGTGGCACTTGCCAAGCAGGCGGATGTGGTTTTAGTGGCACCGGCCAGTGCCAATGTGATCGGAAAGATCGCGCACGGGATCGCAGATGATATGCTGACGACGACAGTTATGGCATGTAAGTGTAAAAAGATCATTGCACCGGCAATGAACACAAACATGTTCGATAATCCGATCCTGCAGGACAATCTTAAAATTCTGGAACACTATGGATATGAGGTGATCAGTCCGGCAGTGGGATACCTCGCATGCGGGGATACCGGAGCCGGGAAGATGCCCGAGCCGGAGCTGCTGTTACAGTACATTTTAAGAGAAATCGCATATGAAAAAGATATGCAGGGTAAACGGGTGCTGGTGACGGCAGGTCCGACACAGGAATCGATCGATCCGGTCAGATTTATTACCAATCATTCCACCGGAAAGATGGGATATGCGATTGCAAAAATGTGTATGCTGCGCGGAGCAGAAGTGACGCTGGTAAGTGGTCCGACATCCATTGCAAAACCGGAATTTGTTCACGTGGTGGACGTGGTAACAGCAAAAGAGATGTACGAAGAGGTCACAAAGAGGGCCAAAGATCAGGACATTATCATCAAAGCAGCTGCAGTGGCAGATTACCGGCCAAAATCAGTGAGCAGTGAAAAGATGAAAAAGAAGGACGATGATCTGGCGATTCCAATGGAGCGTACAGATGATATCCTGAAGTTTCTGGGAGAGCATAAAAAAGAGCATCAGTTTTTATGCGGTTTTTCCATGGAGACGGAGAATATGCTGGAGAATTCCAGAAAAAAACTGGAAAAGAAGCATCTTGACATGATCGTGGCAAACAATCTGAAGGTAGAAGGGGCAGGATTTGCCGGAGATACCAATGTGGTGACGATCATTACCGGGCAGGAGGAAGTTTCACTCGGAAAAATGACGAAAGAGGAGACAGCTTAAGGATCCTGGACGAAATTTTAAAAGCAACAAATTAATATGGAGACAGAATAAAAATTCTGTGCAAATCAGTATTGTATCTCGAAAGAGAATGATAACAAGGAGGCAATTTATGAATCAGACAACAAACAAAACACAGACAACAGGCAGCAGTGTGCGCACACGGCATATGGTACAGACGGCAATTTTTGGAGTTATTATTGTAATCATGGCGTTCACCCCTTTTCTCGGATATATCCCGCTGGGATTTACAAGAGCAACGATTATCCATATTCCGGTGATTCTGGCATCTCTTTTGATGGGACCAAAGACGGGAGCTCTGCTGGGACTGCTGTTTGGACTGACCAGCTTTATTAATAATACAGTGAATCCGACCGTGACTTCTTTTGTATTTACCCCATTTTACAGTATGGGAGAATTCAGCGGAGGGATCGGCAGCGTGATCATCTGTTTTGTTCCGCGTATTCTGACAGGAGTCGTTCCGCATTATATTTACAAATTGGTGAAAAAATGCAGCAAATCAACAGGTGTTTCCAAAATCGGACTGATTTTGGCGGGAGTAGGCGGTTCACTGACAAATACATTGTTGGTTATGAATTTGATTTATCTGTTTTTTAAGGATACGTATGCGGCGGCAAATGGAGTTGCGGTGAAAGCGGTTTATGGATTTATTCTGTCGATCATCGGAATCAACGGAGTTCCGGAGGCGATTGTTGCAGGAGTGCTCACGGCATTGATCGGAAGAACGCTGATGAAGAAAAATATGAAAGAAAGACTGGGATTTACACATGGTTTTAGCGATTGATATCGGAAATACAAATATAGTGATCGGATGTATTCAGAACAAGGAGTGTCTGTTTGTAGAAAGGCTCTCAACCGTTCATCAGAAAACAGAAATCGAGTATGCGATCGACATTAAGACAGTTCTGGATATTTATCATATTGATGTGGAGCAGATCGAGGGGGGAATTATTTCCTCGGTTGTACCACAGGTGACCAATGCAGCGAAACTGGCGCTGGAAAAAATTTTGAAAAAAATGTAATGGTCGTGGGAGCCGGAGTAAAGACCGGACTGAATATCCGGATGGACAACCCTTCTTCAGTGGGAAGCGATCTGATTGTGGGAGCTGTTGCAGGTGTGGCACAGTATCCGGTACCGTTGATCATTTTGATCTGGGTACGGCCAATACAGTTTGTGTGATCGATAAAAACAAAGACTATATCGGCGGGATGATCTATCCGGGAATTCAGGTGTCCGTGGATTCTCTGACTGCAAATGCATCTCAGTTGAGCGGGATCAGTCTGGAAGCACCGAAACAGATCATCGGGAAAAATACGGTAGACTGTATGAAGAGCGGCGTAATCTACAGTAGTGCATCGGCAATGGATGGCATTATTGATCGTATGGAAGAAGCTCTCGGAGAAAAAGCAACTGTAGTGGCAACCGGTGGACTTGCGAAAAAAATAGTACCTCATTGTAAACGGGAAATTACATTGGATGATGACCTTCTGTTAAAAGGGCTGGCGATCATATACGATAAAAACGTGAGTACGAACAGAAAATAATCAAATTTACAGAAATTACTTGAATTGCATGCCAGAAAGCACTATAATGGGGTGCAGATAAGAAATAAATCTTCGGGGTCGGGTGTAAGTCCCAACTGGCGGTAAAGTCCGCGACCTGTTTTCTGCTAAGAGTGGAGGATGGCTGAACCGGTGATCTGCAGATCAGAAATTCCGGTACCAACAGTAAAGTCTGGATGAAAGAAGATGTATGTGCAAAAAGGCAAGAGAGAGACCCTGGATTTTTTGATCCGGGGTCTGTTTTTGTCTTGGCACACAATCCGGAAGGTTTTCTTTCTTTATCAAAATTTTGATGTATTTTGAAGGAGAGAAAAAACATGAGTACACAAACAAACACAGCAGAGAAGAGTACACAGAAAATAGGTGCAAGAACACTGGCGCTTGTCGGAATGCTTTCCGCAGTTGCAGTGGTGTTGATGACATTCGACATTCCGCTTCCGTTTGCACCCACATTTTACAAGATTGATTTCAGTGAAGTACCGGTTCTGATTGGATGTTTTACAATGGGACCGCTTGCGGGTGTGGGAATTGAGCTGATCAAAAATCTGCTGCATATTGTTATCAGCGGAACTCAGACAGCGGGAGTTGGAGAGGTAGCCAACTTTCTGATCGGATGTGCATTTATTGTGCCGGCAGGATTGATCTACCATAAAAAGCATACAAGAACAGGTGCGTTGATCGGTATGGCATCAGGCACGGTATTGATGACGGTGATCGGAGGACTGATGAATGCATATGTATTGCTTCCGGTGTATGCCAAAGCATTTGGAATGCCGCTGAATGCTCTGGTAGAGATGGGAACAGCGATCAATGCAAAGATTACAAGTGTCTCAACACTGATCCTGTTTGCAGTGACACCGTTTAATCTTCTGAAAGGTGTGCTGGTGTCATTGATCGTATTTTTAATCTATAAGAAGATCAGTCCGATTTTTCGGATGAAGTAGAAAAATCAGGAAAACTTTTTCTGTTTATACAGATAATACCCAATAAAAAACAGTGCTGTCAAAAGCCAGGTGACCGGATAGCTGAAGATGATCGCAGAAATTGTCGGAGAAATCTTCAGCACGCCGATCAGCCAGGCGATTCGCATCACGCAGATACCAAGCAGCGTGATGATCACCGGCACGATGACATCACCGACTCCGCGCAGTGCACCGGCAAGTACTTCGATGAATACATATACAATGTACCAGGGAGTGATCAGGACAAGCATCTCACATCCGATCTGGATGACGGTCTCATCATTTGTAAACAGGCTGAACAAAATTTTTCTGGCTGCGATCAGGAAAATAACCAATACAGCGGATATCAGTGCGTCCATGATCAGGCAGACACGGGTACTCTTGCGGATCCGGTCCAGTTTTCCGGCGCCGTAGTTCTGACCCACAAAAGTAGTGATGGAGATTCCAAAGGCAGTGCTTACCATCCAGAAGATCGCATCCAGTTTTCCGTAGGCAGACCAGGCGGCAGAAGTATCTGTTCCAAAGGTGTTGACTGCGGATTGAATGGCGATATTGGTAATGGCAAACAGGATTGCTTCGAATCCGGTAGGAAGTCCAAGCTTCAACTGATTTTTCAGGACCGATCCGTGGAACCGGATGCGGGAGAAGGAAAGCTTTAACATTCCCTCCGAACGAAGAAGCTTGCGTGTCACGAGCAGGGCGCTGAATGCCTGGGAGATCAAGGTTGCAACGGCGACTCCCAGCACGCCCATGTGGAAAGCGACTACAAACAATACATCAAGTATGATGTTCAGCAGGCAGCAGGCAATCAGATAATAAAGCGGACGTTTGGAATCTCCCACGGCGCGCAGAATACTGGAACCCATATTATATAGGAAAACAAAAATAATACCTGCAAAATAAATCCGGAGATAGATCACGGAGTCCTGCATGATCTCATCGGGGGTGTTCATCAGTCGGAGCATAGATGGTGTAGCGAAAAATCCGATGATTCCGAGCAGGATTCCTCCCACGATGGAGATTGCATAGGCATTGTGAAGTCCGTCACTGGCAGCATGTTCATTTCTCGCACCGAAGTACTGGGCGATCAAAACAGAAGCACCCGAAGACAGACCGGTAAAAAAGCCCACGATCAGAGCCACGATCTGTGCAGAGGAACCGCCCACACTGGCAAGTGCTGCTTTTCCGACAAATTGTCCGACAATGACAGTATCAATGGTGTTGTATAGTTGTTGAAAAAAGGTTCCGAGCAAAATCGGAAAGAAGAACAATAGAAGTTGTTTCCAGATCACACCCTCGGTAATCTGATTTATCGGTTGTTTTTGTGTCATAATAATCCCCTTACTCTTAAAATAATCAAGTTGATAAACTCTCTCTTATGTAAAGAATATCAGATTTTACAAACGTTTAACAGAGAAAAATAGAAGTTCTGGGATAAAATAGAAGAAGGCAAAATAAAAAGAGGCAGAAAGAAAGGCAATGTCATTTAGTTAAGACATTGAGTCGGCAGCCTCTTGCAGAGCAAGGTATTATAAAAATATATACCCTGCTCTTTTTTGTAAAAAATCCTTGACAAATATAGAAAAATTTGCGGCGAAGCCACTTAAATGTATTACATTTTGGAGGTAACGCTTATGATATTTGCGGAACATGTAAAAAACAAATTGTCATCTTTAATCCATAAAATGGCGATCGCCCCATGGTTGTTTTCAAAAAATCCAGAAGTTGATTTTTCACGGAACAGAAAACTTGATTTTGTATCTACAATTCAATTTCTTCTTTCTATGGAAAGTGGAAGCTAAAAAAAAGAATTGCTGGATTATTTCCAGTTCTCTGTCGATACCCCGTCTGCTTCAGCGTTCTGTCAACAGAGAAACAAACTACTTCTGGAGGCATTCCAGTTTTTGTTTTATGAATTTAATTCTTGTTTCTCATTCGAAAAAAAGTATAAGGATTATCAACTATTAGCTTGTGATGGCTCAGATTTGAACATTGCCCGTAATCCAAACGATGCAGGCACTTATTTTCAGTCTCAACCAACTGATCGGGGATTTCATCAGATTCATCTGAATGCTCTTTTCGACCTGTGCGAGAAGCGATATATTGATCTTGTGATACAACCTGCAAGGCTAGAAAACGAATCATTGGCAATGACACAAATGATTGACCGTTATAAAGGAGAGAAAAAAACAATTTTTATCGCAGACAGAGGATATGAAACATATAATATTTTTGCGCATGTCCAAGAAAAAGGAATGTATTATCTGATTCGTGTAAAGGATGGCGGTGGGGGAAGCATGACA
>ENA-OQJX01000810-OQJX01000810.1-human-gut-metagenome-genome-assembly--contig:-NODE-810-length-11657-cov-2.525152_pt1 | contig 11657 bp, 14 predicted proteins | sample MGYA00242615_ERZ504782 | MGnify/ENA primary metagenome ERZ504782 (study PRJEB26092, sample SAMD00036354) | human gut metagenome | host: Homo sapiens | study: EMG produced TPA metagenomics assembly of... | reverse complement strand
TGCGGGCCGACCGTGGCTGCCGGACGCACCGGTTCCTGCGGCGCGGGCGGCACCGTTAAAGCAGCCCGCGCTGCCCTGCACTCACTGGAGGAGCCATGCATCAGCGGCACAAAGGGCAGCGGCACGGTGTTCTTTTCCGGCTGCACCCTCAAATGCTGCTTCTGCCAGAACTATCCCATCAGCGCCGAGGGCCTTGGCAAGGAGATCAGCGTGGAACATCTGGCAGAGATTTTCCTGAATCTGCAGGAGCAGGGTGCCAACAACATCAATCTGGTCACGCCCGGCCAGTGGCGGCCCTGGATCATTGCCGCGCTGGATATTGCCCGGGCTAAGGGCCTGCATCTGCCCATTGTATGCAACACCGGCGGCTACGAAACGGTGGAAAGCGTGGAAGCATGGCGCGGATACATCGACATCTGGCTGGCCGACCTGAAATACGTCTCCTCCGCCCTCTCGGCAGAGCTTTCCTCTGCACCGGACTATTTTGCGCAGGCAAAGCCCGCCATTGAAGCCATGATGGCACAGGCCGGGCACCCGGTTTTCAATGCAGAGGGCATCCTGCAAAAGGGGGTCATTCTGCGGCACCTTGCCCTGCCCGGCCATGTTGACGACAGCTTTGCGGTGCTTGACCAGATGGCCGCGTGGAACGATGCAGACCCCGGATGCTTCATCCCCAGCGTCATGAGCCAGTACACACCGTTTTACAAAGCCGCAGAGCACGGCATCGGACGGCGCATTACCACCTATGAATACCGCCGGGTGGTCAACTATGCCATGGACAAGGGACTGGCGCAGGGCTACATGCAGCAGAAGAGCAGCGCGAAGGAAGAGTATACGCCTTCTTTCGATTTGACAGGGGTATGAATTCGTCAAATCTCCCAAAAAAGGCTGATTATTTTCTCTTGCATCCCCGCGGAAGTGCTTGCAATCCCATCCGGGCCGGATTATAATGGATACAACGATGTGTTAACAGAACTCTGATGAGCTGTAAATATCAGGAGGAGCGTTATGGAACATTTCAACCCGATCCTTGGCAACGATACCACCGGCCAGAAATTCATCACCTGTGGTGAGATCATGCTGCGCCTGACCCCGCCGAACTACGAGAAGATCCGTATGGCATCCGGCTTTGAGGCCAGCTACGGCGGCAGCGAGGCCAACATTGCACTGGCACTGGCGAACCTTGGTGTGGACAGCACCTTCTTCAGCGTGGTGCCCAACAACAGTCTGGGCAAGAGCGCCGTGCGCTGGCTGCGTTCCAACGACGTGCACTGCACCCCTATGATCCTGACCGAGCCGAACGAAACTCCTTCCAACCGTCTTGGTACTTATTATCTGGAGACCGGCTACGGCATCCGCCCGTCCAAGGTCATCTATGACCGCAAGCACAGTGCCATTACTGAGTACGATTTCTCGCAGGTGGATCTGGATGCTTTGCTGGACGGCTACGACTGGCTGCACCTGAGCGGCATCACCCCGGCACTGGCACCCAACTGCCGCACCCTCATTCTGGATATGCTCAAGGTCGCCAAAAACAAGGGCCTGACCGTCAGCTTCGACGGCAATTTCCGCTCCACCCTGTGGAGCTGGGAAGAAGCCCGCGATTTCTGCACCGAGTGCCTGCTATGTGGATGTGCTGCTTGGCATTGAGCCGTACCACCTGTGGAAGGATGAGAGCGACCACTCCAAGGGCGACTGGAAGGACGGCGTTCCTCTGCAGCCCAGCTATGAGCAGCAGGACGAGATTTTCCAGCACTTCATCGAGCGGTATCCCAACCTCAAGTGCATTGCCCGCCATGTGCGTTATGCGCACAGCGGCAGCGAGAACAGCCTGAAGGCCTTCATGTGGTACGACGGCCACACCTTCGAGAGCAAGCTGTTCACCTTTAATATCCTTGACCGCGTGGCGGCGGCGATGCCTTTGCCAGCGGCCTGATCTACGCCATGCTGCACAACTACAGAGCCATGGATATGATCAACTTTGCGGTGGCAAGCAGTGCCATCAAGCACACCATCCACGGCGATGCCAACATCACCGATGATGTGAGCACCATCCGCAACCTGATGAACATGAATTACGATATCAAGCGGTAAGTTTTATCGCCGTACAGAGAACGCCCGCCGGGTCTCCCCGGCGGGCGTTGCTTTTTCTATCAGATATACCGCCCGGTGATGCTCTCCGGGTTCTGTCTTACCTGTTCCGGCGTACCTGCCGCCACGATGCGTCCGCCGGCATCGCCGCCGCCCGGCCCCATATCCACAAGGTAATCCGCATTGCGGATCACATCCAGATCATGCTCAATGACCACCACGGTGGCACCGTTCCCGATCAGCTTCTGGAACACGCCCAGCAGGGTCTGTACATCCAGCGGATGCAGGCCGATGGTGGGTTCATCGAACACGAACACACTGTCTGCCCTGCCCCTTGCCCATCTCGCTGGCAAGCCTTCAGGCGCTGGCTTCGCCGCCGGAAAGGCTGGGTGTCTCCTCGCCAAGGGTCAGGTAGCCAAGGCCCAATTCTTTCAGTACCTGCAGGCGCTGGCGCACAAGCTTGCAGTCCGCACAGGCTTCCAATGCAGTGGACACATCCATGTCCATCAGGTCGGCCATGGAGGCTGGTTCGCCGTTCGCCGTGGGCAGCTTCACTGCCGCCGCTTCCCGGCTGTAACGCGAACCGCCGCAGTCCGGGCAGGGTACTTCTACGTCCGGCAAAAACTGCACATCCAAACTGATGACGCCGGTGCCGTCACAGGTGGGGCACCGCAGCTTACCGGTGTTGTAGGAGAAATCGCCCGCCTTATAGCCGTGGTCTTTGGCATCCTGCGTTTTGGCAAACAGCTTGCGCAGCTCATCGTGCACATTGGCATAGGTGGCCACGGTGGAGCGCACATTGATGCCGATGGGCGTTGCATCGATCAGCTTCACCTGCGCGATTTCCTCGGCCTCCACGCTTTTCACATGCGCTGGCAGGGCTGTGCCATTCACCTTTGCCTGCAAGGCCGGGACCAGGCTTTCCAAAATCAGGGTGGTCTTGCCGCTGCCGGACACACCCGTAACCACGGTCAGCCGCCCCTTGGGCAGTTCCAGTTCCAGCGGCTTCACAGTATGGATGGCCGAGGTTTCCAGATGGATGCTGCCCTGTGCAAACAGTTCATTTTCCGGCACATGAGGCCGGGCGTTCACCCCCGCCCTGCCTGCAAGAAACGGGCCGATCTGAGAAGCCGCGTTCTGTTCAATTTTCGGAATGCTGCCCTGCGCGATCACATGTCCACCCTTTGCACCGGCTTCCGGCCCCATCTCGATCAGCCAGTCAGCTTCCTTTAAAATTTGGGTATCGTGATCCACCAGCACCACCGAGTTGCCGTCGGCCACAAGGTCGTGCATCACATCGGTCAGGCCTTCAATGTTAGAAGGATGCAGGCCGATAGACGGTTCGTCCAGCACATAGAGCACACCGGTGGTACGGTTGCGCACTGCACGGGCCAGCTGCATCCGCTGGCGCTCACCGGTGGAAAGAGTGGAAGCGGAGCGGTCCAGCGTCAGGTAGCCAAGGCCCAGCGAGAGCAGCCGTGCCGCTGCCGTCTGGAAGGATTCGCAGATATTGCGGGCCATGGGCCGCATCTCTTCCGGCAGACTGTCCGGCACACCCGCCACCCAATCGGTAAGCTGCACAAGAGTCATCTGACAAGCCTTGTCCAGCGTGATGCCCCGCAGCTTTGGGGTACGAGCCGCATTACACAGCCGGGTGCCGCCGCAGTCCGAGCAAATGCCTTGCCGCAGGAACTTTTCCACCCGCTTCATGCCCTTTTCATCCTTGACCTTGGAGAGAGCGTTCTCCACGGTATAGGTGGCATTGAAATAGGTAAAATCCAGCTCCCCGGCCTGATTGGAATTTTTGTTATGATAAAAAATGTGCTTTTTCTCCGCCGGGCCATGGAAAACGATATCCTTTTCCCGGTCGGTCAGGTCGCGGAAGGCACATCGGTGCGCACGCCCATCTCCCGGCAGATATCCACCATCAGCGACCACATCAGGCTCTTCCACGGGGCCACGGCACCTTCGTCGATCGTAAGAGAATCGTCCGGCACAAGGGTGCTCTCGTCCACGGTCATCACCATGCCGGTACCGCTGCAGGTGCGGCAGGCACCCTGACTGTTGAAGGCAAATTCTTCAGCGGAAAGCGCGCGCACGCTGGCACCGCACTGCGGGCAGAGCAGCGGCTTTTCTGCCGCCACGGCAAGGCTGGGTTCCAGCCAGTGGCCGCACTGCGGGCAGGGATAGCTGGAAAGACGGGAGAACATCAGGCGCAGACTGTTCAGCAGTTCCGTGCCGGTACCAAAGGTGCTGCGGATGCCCGGCACAGCGGGCCGCTGATGCAGTGCCAGTGCAGCCGGAACATACAGCACTTCGTCCACCGATGCCTTTGCCGCCTGCGTCATGCGGCGGCGCGTATAGGTGGAAAGTGCGTCCAGATACCGGCGGGAGCTTCGGCGTAAAGCACGCCCAGCGCAAGGCTGGACTTGCCCGAACCGGACACGCCCGCCACACCCACGATTTTGCCCAGCGGCACATCCACATTCACGTTTTTCAGGTTGTGCACCCGCGCGCCGCGGATCCTGATATGGTCGACCATCTTCTTTTCCCCCCTGCCGTCACCGCTTCTTTTTTAAATAGTATCCAATGCCAATGGCATCTGCCAGCGCCCAGCCCGATGGGCACGCTGAGCCAGATGCCGGTAACGCCCATCGGCGTGGCCGAAAGCAGATAGGCCAGCATCAGCGGCAGAGCAAACAGCAAAATGCTGCCGGTGATGGGGCCTTTGGTCAAACTACGCTGCATTGTTTCCGATTCTCCTTTTATACCGCTGTTTCAGCCGGTGCACTGGCTCTGCCGCCGTCCCGCCTTGAAAGAGACTGCTCTCTTCCTGCAAACTTCTGACGGTACTCTCTGGGCGTGCAGTGCTTGATCTCCCGGAAGGTCTTTGTAAAGTAGCTGGTATCCGAAAAGCCGCAGTCGGCACCGATCTCGCCGATCTTCATGCTGGTGGAAAGCAGCAGCTCGGCGGCCTTTTCAATGCGGTACTGCTTGACATACTGGATGGGTGTGATCCCCAGCAGCTGCCGGAAGCTGCGCAGGCAGGCGCTCTCACTCAGGGCCACGCAGTCGGAAATGCGCTCCACGTTCAGTTCCTCAGCATAATGCTCTTCCACAAAACGCAGCATCTGTTTCATGCGCTGGGCCGCGATCTGCTCCTGCTGAGAGACCTTTGTTTTTCCACCCTCGCACTGCATTCCCAGCAGATGCACCGCCGCCGAAAGATGGTACCGCGCCTGATTCTCATAGTCAAAGACCTCTTGGGCCACTGCGTCCCAGACTTCCCGCAAATGGCAGAGCACGGCCTTCTGCCCGTCGTCTGCCTCGTCCAACAGAAAGAACGCCGGTGCTCCCGGCTGAAGCAGCGGGTGTACGAGCTTTTGCCAGAAGATGGTATCCATGCCGCCGATCAGGCGTGGATGGAATACCCCGGAATGCAGCAGGGCATCCCCGGTCTCAGCCTGCTCCACCGCATGGACACTCCGGAATTGACAAACACGCCCTGCCCGGTCTGCAAAACCAGCCGGGCTTTGCTCACGTCCACCGCCAGCGGGCCTTTTACGGCAAGGATGTATTCAAACTCTTCATGCCAATGCCATGCTACCGAGTAGCTTTTGAGGTCCTCTTCATAGCAGGCAATAGGAAACAGTGCGCTGCCGTGCTGCACCAGTTCCCTGCCTCGTCATCCGCCACAACATCCGGCAGGCAGTTGAGCCCGCCCGCTGCTGCACAGCTGGTGTGAAATGCCACGATCAGCCATCTCCTTTCCGTCAAGGTGCACATCCGCATCCGCGCCGGTTTTGTTGTATCAATCGGGCGTTTTTATCCTAATATTCCGCTCCGATGTGTGATATTATTACATCAGCAAAGTACAAGATGCATTGCAAGTATAACACGCTTCCCGGAGGAACTCAAGATTTATGGTACAGCTTCTGCTTCCGATCATTTACATCTCGTTCATCAGTCTGGGCCTGCCGGATTCCCTGCTGGGGTCGGCGTGGCCTCCATGTATCCGGTGCTCGGTGTGCCGGTGTCCTATGCGGGGCTGATCTCCATGATCATCTCCTTTGGCACCATTGTTTCCAGCCTGAACAGCGACCGGCTCACCCGTGCGCTGGGCACCGGAAAAGTGACCGCCCTCAGTGTGGCCATGACAACTGCCGCGCTGTTCGGCTTTTCGGTCTCCACACAGTTCTGGATGCTCTGCCTGTGGGCCGTGCCCTACGGGCTGGGCGCAGGCAGCGTAGACGCGGCCCTGAATAACTATGTTGCCTTACATTATAAAAGCCGCCACATGAGCTGGCTGCACTGCATGTGGGGCATCGGCACCATGATCAGCCCCATGGTCATGGGCCGGGTGCTGGCAGCCGGCGGGCCGTGGACATCCGGCTACCGGTACATTGCCCTGTTCCAGATCCTGCTGAGCGCAGTGCTCTTTTTCAGTTTGCCGCTATGGCAGAGCCGTACTGCAGGCACCGACACCGAAACTGCTTCGACGCAGGCGTTGAGCCTTGGACAGGTATTCCGTCTGCCAGGTGCCAGAGAGGTGATGCTGTGCTTCTTCTGCTACTGTGCATTGGAGACCACGGCCGGTCTGTGGGCCAGCAGCTACCTCACACTGACGAAAGGCGTTGCCGCCGGCACTGCCGCCAGCTTTGCCAGCCTGTTCTACATCGGCATCACTGCCGGGCGCGCCGCCTGCGGCTTTTTGACCCTGAAATTCAACGATACGCAGATGATCCGCATGGGTCAGTGCATTCTGGCCGCAGGGGTGCTGGCTCTGCTGCTGCCCGGGCCGCAGATCCTTGCCCTGAGCGGTCTTGTTCTGGTAGGGCTGGGCTGTGCGCCCATCTATCCCAGCATCATCCACTCCACGCCGGAACACTTCGGCGCGGACAGATCGCAGGCGGTCATCGGCATCCAGATGGCAAGCGCCTATTTGGGCAATCTGGCCATGCCGCCGCTGTTCGGCCTGCTGGCAAACAACATCACTCCGGCACTGTTCCCTTTTTACCTGCTGGCACTGCTGGTGCTCATGGTATTCATGCACGAACAGCTGGTGCGCAAAACAAGCCGCTGCTAATTCTGCCATTCTCCTATTTCATATACAGCAAAAGGCTCCCTGTCCGGTCTCGGGCGGGGAGCCTGCTGTTTTAAAGGAGTTATTTACAGGATGCACCGGCTGATGGCGTTAGCGACCGCAAACAGTTCCTGCTGGCCGATAAAGCCGAACTTTGCCTCGTGTGCGTCCGCAAAGCAGACGGTCAGCTGCGATGCCTGCACCGGGTCGCCAAAGCCTGCCGTCTGGATCCCGAAGTGCAGCACCTTGCGGTACGGCAGCACAAAGATCTGCTGCCGGGTTCCAGTAACGCCCTGCATATCCACCATGATGATGCGGTGGGTGGTAAAGATCACCTGATCGCGCACCGTCTTGTAGGCACCCACGATGCTCTCACCGTCCAGCAGCAGCGCGCGGGCATTTTTGCAGATGTCCTTTTCCTGAAGGCGGATGAGGTTTTCCATTGGCTTATCACGGAATTCCATGGTTTTTGTCCCCTTTCCTGCGTGGTTTTCTGCCCTTATTGTAGCATTCCTGCAGACGGTTTACAAGATGTGCTCTCGCCTTTTGGGCCGGGCTGTGCTATACTGTATGCCAAAGAGATTCTTATAAAAACGAGGTAACTCCCATGGAGATCATCATTCATCAGGCCATTCTGCACGTGCTGGACACCACCATGGATGCGCCTGTACTCAGCGGAAGCGGCATGGAAATGACCGCCGAAAAGACCGCCTATTTCCAGTACCACATCGAAAAGCTGCTTGCCAGCGACGATATCCGCCAGTGCCGCCCGCTGCCGGATTCCGCCTTTAAAAACGAGCTGGAGCACAACCACGATTTTGTGGACCTCTCCTGCCGCATCGCGGGCGTTCTGTTCGACTACATGCACGCGCACACCACCATTCCGGGGGCAGACCTTGCGTGGTGGATTTTACCCGCGATGGCGAGCCGTGGCTGGGCATCCTGAAGCTGAACTACAAAAACGGCTACACCCACTACACCGAGAATGTGGAGGGTGCCCCGGTGAACTCCATCATACAGCAGCGGGCCTGCCTGCCCAGCCAGAGCGGCAAGGTGGAGGAAGGTGCCCTTGTCAATCTGACCGACTACTCCATGAAGCTGCTGGAAAAAAAGTTCGACATCGACGGCCACAAGGATTTTTACCTTTCCACGGTAGTGTTCCAGTACACCACCGCCCAGCCGGAAAAGAAAAAGCTGCAGGCCATTCAGGAAGCCGCCGTGCAGGCCGTGCAGGAAAACTACGCAGATCAGCCCCACGTAGAGGCTCAGGTCGCGATGCTGATCGCCAATCAGGCCGCAGACAACGACAATCAGGTATCCATCCAGCAGGTGCGTCAGCAGTTGGAAGAGGAATATCCCCTTGCCGCCGTGCCCTTTGATGATTATGTGGAAAAGAGTGATGTGCTGGAAGCGCCTGAGCAGCCCGTGACCGTGACCCCTGCGCGCATCCGCCGCATGGAGAGCCACAGCATCCACACCGCCAACGGCATTGAGGTGAAGATCCCCACCGAGCTGCTGAACTCGGAAAATGAAGTAGAGTTTCTGCACAGCGACGACGGCAGCATTTCGCTGCTCATTAAAAATGTGATCCTGTAAGAAACGATTTAAAATTGTCTCCGCGCACAGATTGCGCTCCGACAATATCAGCGGAATCATTATTTTCATATTTGCAAAAGCCAAAAAATCTGCGGATTTTCCGGCTTTTCTTTTTTCACAGGAAGGAGCCGTAACGGGAAACAACAAAAAAGCCATCGTTTTTGCATTTCTGCATCAACGATGGCTTCGTATTGGAGCGGCCGACGAGGCTCGAACTCGCTACCTCCACCTTGGCAAGGTGGCGCTCTACCAGATGAGCTACGGCCGCATATTGGAAACCCTGCTGGATTTCCTTAGCTGGTGCCTCCGATCGGAATCGAACCAATGACACGGGGATTTTCAGTCCCCTGCTCTACCGACTGAGCTACAGAGGCATAAGCGGTGCAATTATCCCTGCACCCTCCCGAGCGATTCTCGCGAATTTCGGGGCCCCCGCGAAAGCTTGCGAAGCAAGATTTTGTGGGGAAGAGGAGAAAGTCTGGCGTTCATCACGCAGTCTTGCTTGCAAGACCGCCCGATGAACTGCAGGACTTTCGACGAAGCGACCCGGATCGGGCTCGAACCGACGACCCCCAGCGTGACAGGCTGGTGCTCTAACCAACTGAGCTACCGGGCCAAATGGTGGAAGTTAACGGGCTCGAACCGCTGACCCTCTGCTTGTAAGGCAGATGCTCTCCCAGCTGAGCTAAACTTCCACAAAATGGAGCGGCCGACGAGGCTCGAACTCGCTACCTCCACCTTGGCAAGGTGGCGCTCTACCAGATGAGCTACGGCCGCACATTCCATGTGTTTGTGCCGGACTGTTTACCGGCGACGCTGATTATTATACCGTACCGCCCGGAAATTGTCAACCACAAATTTGCATTTTCTGCAAAAAAGTTGGAAACCCGCCTGTCTGTATTCAAAAGACTTCACTTTTGCGGGCTTTACCTGTGTCATCATTCAAGTTTGCCATGACATACACGAAGAAAATTGATTTGCTTTCCCTTTTGTAAACTATTATAATGGAAAGTGTCATTTTGTCGCCTGTAAGAGCTGCGTCTGTTATGCCGCTGAGGGCATACAGGCGCGTTTTCGTGCGCAGAAATAGGAAAAGCCAGCATAAAGGAGCAAACACAATGTATAAGATCACTGAAAAAGTCGCGCTGAATCCCACCGTGACGAAGATGGTCATTGAAGCCCCGCTGATCGCCAAAAAGGCAAAGCCGGGCCAGTTTATCATTGTGCGCCCGTTTGAGGACAGCGAGCGCATCCCCCTGACCGTGGCCGGTTACGACCGCGAAAAGGCACTGTGGATATCATTTTCCAGATCGTGGGCGGTACCACGATGGAGCTGAACAGCCTGCAGGTGGGCCAGAGTGTCCACGACTTTGTAGGCCCGCTGGGCCGCGCCACCGAGGTGGAAGGCCTGAAGAAGGTATGTGTCGTGGGCGGCGGCGTAGCTGCGCCATCGCTCTGCCATTGCCCGTGAGCTGCACGAGCAGGGCTGTGTGGTGCACAGCGTGGTGGGCTTCCGCAATAAGGACCTGCTGATCCTTGAGGACGAGTTCAAAGCCTGCAGCGACGAGCTGCGCATTATGACCGACGACGGCAGCTATGGCACCAAGGGTGTTGTTACCGCTGCACTGGACGAGCTGGTGGCCGCCGGCAACCAGTACGATCTGGTCATCACCATTGGCCCGCTGATCATGATGAAGTTCGTGGTCAAGACCTGCCAGAAGCATGGCCTGAAGAGCATCGTTTCCATGAACCCCATCATGATCGACGGCACCGGCATGTGCGGCGGCTGCCGCCTGACCGTTGGCGGCGAGACCAAGTTCGCCTGCGTGGACGGCCCCGACTTTGACGGCGATCTGGTGGATTTTGATGAGGCAATGGCCCGCGGCACCATGTACCGCCCGTTTGAGGCACACGCCCGTGAAGCGGCATGCAATCTGCTCAATCAGGAGGTAAAATAAGATGGCTTTCAATATGGACCCGAAGAAGTGCCCCATGCCTACGCAGGACCCCAATGTGCGCAACAAGAACTTTAAGGAAGTTGCTCTGGGCTACACCGAAGAAATGGCCGTGAACGAAGCAAAGCGCTGCGTGCACTGCAAGAACAAACCCTGCCAGACCGGCTGCCCTGTGGGCATCGATATCCCCGAGTTCATCGGCCATGTGGCCGAGGGCGACTTTGAAGCCGCTTATCAGGTGATCAACCGCTCCTCTTCCCTGCCCGCTGTCTGCGGCCGTGTATGCCCGCAGGAGAGCCAGTGCGAGGGCAAGTGCACCCGCGGCATCAAGAACGAGCCGGTGGGCATCGGCCGCCTGGAGCGCTTTGTTGCCGACTGGCACCGTGAGAATGTGCACACCGCCCCCATCGTGCCCGAATGGAACGGCCACAAGGTGGCCATCATCGGCGCAGGCCCTGCCGGCCTGACCGCCGCAGGCGATCTGGCAAAGCTTGGCTACAAGGTCACCGTTTACGAGGCCCTGCATGTGGCCGGCGGCGTGCTGATGTACGGCATCCCTGAGTTCCGTCTGCCCAAGGCCATCGTGCAGCAGGAGATCGACGGCCTGAAGAAGATGGGCGTTGATTTTGAGTGCAATATGGTCATTGGCAAGGTGCTCACCATCGACGAGCTGATGGACGAGTACGGCTACGAGGCCGTGTTCGTAGGCTCCGGTGCCGGTCTGCCCCGCTTCATGGGCATCCCCGGCGAGAGCCTGAAGGGTGTGTACTCCGCCAACGAGTTCCTGACCCGCTCCAACCTGATGAAGGCCTACCTGCCACCAGCAAGACCCCCATCCGCACCGGCAAAAAGGTGGCCGTTGTGGGCGGCGGCAACGTGGCCATGGATGCTGCCCGCAGCGCCTGCGTCTGGGTGCTGGAGACTGCGAAGCA
>ENA-OQJX01000809-OQJX01000809.1-human-gut-metagenome-genome-assembly--contig:-NODE-809-length-11683-cov-1.159571_pt1 | contig 11683 bp, 16 predicted proteins | sample MGYA00242615_ERZ504782 | MGnify/ENA primary metagenome ERZ504782 (study PRJEB26092, sample SAMD00036354) | human gut metagenome | host: Homo sapiens | study: EMG produced TPA metagenomics assembly of... | reverse complement strand
CTTGTTCAACCAAACCTTGGGCAAATGCTACAATCCCAGTTTTATCTGATACACTGATCAATGCTCTTGTCATTTCAGATAGCCTCCATTTTCAATAATTTCACTAATCACTTCTGGATAGATTCGATGTTCTACTCTATGGATTTTTCTTTTAAAGAATCGAACGTGTCCTCCTGTTCGATCCTCACTTTTTCCTGCCGGATGATTGGTCCAGTATCTACACCTTGGTCGATATAATGAATTGTGACACCCGTTTCTTTTACTCCAGCTTCAAATGCATCACGAATGCCATGCAAACCAGGAAATGCAGGTAAAAGAGATGGATGGATATTGATGATTCTTTTATCATAATTTTCCAGCAATACTGGTCCAATGATTCGCATGTATCCAGCTAATACGATCAAATCGATCTTTTTTTCTTTCAATTTATACAAAATCGCTTCTTCATACTCTTTTTTAGAGTCAAATTCTTTAGGTAAAAAACAATCTGCCGGTACATCCAATGCGACTGCACGTTTCAAAACATATGCTGCAGGCTGATCACAAAACAACCAATCAATCGAAGCTTCCATTCCTTTTTTCGATAGATAATCGGCTAGCGCTTGAAAGTTGCTTCCGTTTCCAGAAGCAAAAACAGCGATCCTCATCGTTCTTCTCCTGTAAACACCACACGATGTTTTCTTTGGCGATCACTTTCCCGATTTCATAAACTTTTTCGCCAGCTTGCTCAATCTCGTGCACGATTTCTTTTACTTTTGCTTCCTCGACTGCTAAGACCATACCGATGCCCATATTGAATATTTCGTACATCTCCATCATAGGAATCTCACCATATTTTTGTAAACAGCCGAAGATCGGAAGGATCGGCCACGTGCCAAGTTTGATTTCAGCAGCCATAGATTCTGGCAACATTCGCGGGATATTTTCTACAAACCCTCCACCGGTGATATGTGCAGCTCCTTTGATTTTCTTTTCTTTGATCAGCGGAAGCAAGGCAGAAACATAGATTTTCGTTGGTTCAAGTAATACTTCGCCAAGTGTTTTTTCAATTCTGGCAGGTTTGATGATAAAGAAAACTGCTGCTGCTCAAAGAAAATTTTGCGAACAAGAGAGTACCCATTTGAATGGATTCCGCTAGATGCTATTCCAAGCAACACGTCTCCTGGGTTGATTGTTTCTCCTGTCAATAATTGAGATTTTTCAGCTATCCCTACAGCAAATCCGGCTAGATCATAATCATTTCCTGAGTACATACCGGGCATTTCAGCTGTCTCGCCGCCGATCAGTGCCATATTTCCTTGAACACACCCATCTGCTACACCTTTTACTACATTTTCTAAACGTGTCGGATCATTTTTCCCCGTTGCTAAGTAATCTAAAAAATACAACGGCTCTGCCCTTGTGCTAAGATATCATTGACACACATCGCTACGCAGTCGATTCCGATCGTGTCGTGTTTGTCTGCTTCGATTGCTACTGCTAATTTCGTCCCTACACCATCGGTCCCCGAAACAAGGACTGGCTCTTTTAATTGAAAGACCGATAAATCGAAACAGCCGCCGAATCCTCCTATAGCGCCCATCACGCCTAATCGTTCCGTTTTTCTGACATGCTTCTTGATCCGTTCTACTACTTCATATCCAGCTTCGACATCTACGCCAGCTTTTGCGTATGCATTTGCCATTGGCTTCATATACTCCCTTCTTGATCTGCTTTTAAAAGAACGATACTTTTTCTTTTAGTGATTCCTGATATTTTTCTTCATAGTCATATAACGGCGTCGGATAATCTCCGTTGAAATAAGCCATACATAATCCTGAATACGGGGCATCTTTTTCCAGACCGATCGATTCGATCAGGCCCTCTTCACTTAAAAAACCTAAAGAATCGGCACCGATACATTCTTTGATTTCATCAATCGTGTGATTGGCCGCAATGAGTTCTTTACGCGTTTGAATATCAATCCCATAAAAACACGGATATTTCAAAGGAGGAGAAGCAATCCTCACATGTACTTCTTTTGCTCCTGCTTCTTTCAAAAGATGGACGATCCGTCTGCTTGTCGTGCCCCGAACGATCGAATCATCAACCATAATCACCTTTTTCCCTTCCACTACCCCGCCGTACAGCAGATAATTTCATTCGGACGCCTTGCTCTCTTAGTTCTGGCGTCGGCTGGATAAATGTTCGGGCAATGTATTGATTTTTTACTAATCCAATTTCGTAAGGGATACCGCTTGCTTCTGCATAACCGCTTGCGGCTGACAAAGAAGAATTAGGTACACCAACGACCATGTCTGCTTTTACTGGCGATTCTTTCGCTAAATTCCGTCCCATGTTTTTCCGTGCAGTATGCACATTGATCTCTGCGATATTTGAATCCGGTCTGGCAAAATAGATATATTCCATCGAACAAATAGAAAGCTGCGTGTCCTTCGTAAAGCAATCAATCTGGATTCCTTTGTCATTGATGATCACTATCTCACCAGGCTGGACATCTCTTATAAAACGTGCCCCAATAACTTCTAATGCACAAGTTTCCGAGGCAATCACGTATGCTCCGTTTTTCATTTGTCCGATTGCTAATGGACGAAAACCATTCGGGTCCAAAGCGGCAATCATTGCCGTTTCTGTCATTAATAAATAGGCAAAGCCACCTTTGACTTCATTTAAAGCACTTTTCAATTTATTTAAAAAATCTGTTTCTTCACTTCGTCGGATCAAATGCATCAATATCTCCGTATCGGAGTTGGAATGGAAGATCGCCCCATTTTCCTCTAACTCTTTTCTAAGGGAGCGAGCATTGATCAAGTTACCATTATGCGCTAAGCCGATCGACTGATCATGAAATTTGAATAGAAAAGGCTGAATATTGTCCACACTTCCATTGCCTGCTGTTGCATAACGTACATGTCCGATTGCAGCTTCTCCTGTTAACTGCTGCAATTTTCTTTGATCTTTGAATACCTCAGAAAGTAGACCCAGGTCTCGATGACCCATGAGCTTTCCTCGATCATTGGACACGATACCCGCACCTTCTTGTCCTCGATGCTGAAGACTATGGAGCCCGAAGTATGCCACACTAGCGGCGTCTGGATGACCCCAAACACCGAAGATCCCGCATTCTTCATTTAAACTCTTCACTTCATAAGACATACGATTGCATCCTCCCAGCACTTTCTTGCTACTGCTGTTTCTATTTTGATTTGACCGTCAGTTGCTGAAATTTCGATTATCGCTTCATCCGTCACCTTACCTGCTAAAACAGCAGCATCTCCCATCATTTCTTCGAATCGTGTCTGGTTTTCCGGTGCAACTGTCAATACAAATCTTGATTGAGTTTCTGCAAACAATTGAGCAGAGGCAAGCCAAACTGCACAGATAAACCTAACTGATATTTGAAAGCTGATTCTGCCAGTGCAATTGCCAAGCCACCTTCTGAACAGTCATGGGCACTTTCAATCAATTCCGTTTTGGATGGCTGTCAATACTAACTCCTGGTTTTTCTTTTCAACGGCTAGATCAAAGTTTCGAATCACCCCTTCGATTCTTCCAAGCTGCATCTTTTGTAATTCACTGCCATCAAAATCTGCAAACGTCTTGCCTAATATATAGATTAGATCCCCTGATTTTTTTGAATTCCTGAGTAGTGATATGTTCATGATCCTCGATCAATCCGACCATACCGATCATCGGTGTTGGATAGATTGCTTGACCGTCCGTTTCATTATATAAAGAGACATTTCCTGAAATAACAGGAGTTCCTAACGTTTCACACGCAGCAGCAATGCCGTCAGCTGAAGTCGATAATTCCCAAAAAACTTCTGGTTTATCAGGAGAACCATAGTTCAGGCAGTCGGTGATCGCCAAGGGTCTGCCACCGCTAGCAATGATATTTCTAGCTGCTTCTGCCACTGCTATTTGTCCTCCGACTTTTGGATCCAAATAGAGATAACGAGCGTTGCAGTCTGTGGTCATCGCTAATGCTTTGTTCGTCCCTCTGACTCTCATCACAGCCGCATCGCTTCCTGGACAGACAACTGTTATTGGTTTGTACTTGTGAATCATAAGTTTCGTAGATTGAACGTTTCGAAGCAATCGTCGGTTGTTGCAGCAGATCAAGCAATACTTGTCCAGGTTCTTCAATAACCGGCTGATAAGGAGCCAACCGCTGAAAATCTGCGATTCGAGCTGGTTCTTTCATCTCTTTATGATAGACTGGCGCATCTTCAGCCAGCGCATCGACTGGCAGATTCGCTACTTCTTTCCCTTGATGATATAGACGATATTGCCCGTCGTCTGTTACTTTACCGATAGTGACTGCATCTAGATCATACTTCTGAAATAGTTCTTGGATTTTTTCTTCCTCTCCTGATTTGACACAAATCAACATCCGTTCTTGGGATTCCGATAGCATCATTTCATAAGGCGTCATTCCAGTTTCTCTTTGTGGGACTTCGTCTAATGTCAATATAAGTCCTGAACCAGCTTTTGAAGCCATTTCCGCACTAGATGAAACAAGTCCTGCTGCTCCCATATCCTGTATACCTACTAGAGAATCCGAATGATGCAAGATTAATTCCAAACACGCTTCAAGCAGCAGCTTTTCCATAAAAGGATCGCCTACTTGTACAGCAGAACGTTGCTGTTCTTCTTCTTGACTAAATTCTTCTGAGGCAAAAGTTGCGCCGTGGATGCCGTCGCGACCTGTTTTTGCTCCTACATACATGATCGAATTGCCGACACCAGCGGCTTGCCCTTTCTGGATATATTTGTGTTCAATCAAACCTACACACATTGCATTGACTAATGGATTTCCTTCATAACAAGGATCAAATGCAATTTCGCCACCTACAGTCGGTATGCCGATACAATTGCCGTATCCGCCGATACCTGCAACTACTTCTTCTAGTAAATATTTTGTTCTTGGATTATCTAATTCGCCGAATCTCAATGAATCTAGCAGCGCAATTGGACGAGCCCCCATGCTGAAAATATCTCTGATGATTCCGCCAACTCCTGTCGCAGCTCCTTCATAAGGCTCCACGGCTGAGGGATGGTTGTGACTTTCTGCTTTGAAGACAACTGCTAGTCCATCACCGATGTCGACGATACCTGCGCCTTCTCCGGGGCCTTGCAAGACATGAGGTCCACTAGTAGGAAATTTGCGTAGAACCGGTTTAGAATTTTTATAGGAACAATGTTCGCTCCACATAACAGAAAACAGTCCAGTTTCCGTATAATTAGGCATTCTTCCTAAGATATCTTCTTCGATCATTCGATATTCTTCATCAGTCAATCCCCATTCGGCATAGATTCTTTTTTTCTTGATCTCTTCAGCTGTCGGTTCATTCAATGTTTTCATCTATACGGTCACCTTTCCGAAGTTTTTTAAAATGGAAGCAAAGAACCGTTTCCCATCTTCTGATCCTAGCAAGTCTTCTACTGCACGTTCTGGATGAGGCATCATTCCTAACACATTCCCCGCTTTATTCGTAATCCCTGCAATGTTTTCCACGCTGCCGTTGATGTTGTCATTATAAGTAAAGACGATCTGATTATTTTCCTTCAGTTCTTTCAAGTGTTTCTTCGTCACAGAATAATTTCCTTCCCCGTGAGCAACTGGAAGAGAGATTATTTCATCTGCTTCATATTCTGAAGTAAAGGCTGTCTTAGGGTTGACTTTCAATGGTACAGTTTTACAAATAAAATGCAAAGACTCATTTCGTCTCAGTACACCTGGCAACAGTCCAGCTTCTGTCAATATCTGGAATCCATTACATGTACCGAATACGGGTTTCCCTTCTTCAGCAAAACGAATCACTTCTTCCATGATTGTAGAAAACCGAGCAATCGCACCGCATCTCAAATAGTCACCATAGGAGAATCCTCCCGGCAGTAAACCCCATCAAAACCTTCTAAAGAGGACTCATCATGCCGTACAAATTCGGCATCAGCGCCCATAATCTCGCGAACTGCCCATAACATATCTGCGTCACAATTTGAACCCGGAAAAACGATGACCGCAAATTTCATGTTATACTTCCTCCATTTTTTTGATTTCATATCGGTATGTTTCCATATTTACATTTGCAAGCAACTTGTCACAAATCGTTTCAATCACTGTATCGATTGGTTCTTCTGTATCAGCAAGTTGTATCTCAAAGTATTTTCCGATACGGATATCTTCGATTGTTTCATATCCCATACGATGGACTGCTTTTTTTACTGCTTCTCCTTGAGGATCTAACACTGAATCTTTATAGGTTATATAAACTTTTACGAAATACATCATACTCGCTCCTTTTCTTCAGTTAGTTCCGATAGACGGTATATACTTCTTGATAGACTGGAATCAGATCACCTAAGCCTCTGCGGTAAACGTCTTTGTCCATATGTTCATTCGTACGTTCATCCCATAATCGGCAAGTATCCGGTGTTACTTCGTCCGCAAGCAACATTTTTCCATTCGACCGACCAAACTCAAGCTTGAAATCCACTAAAACCAGACCAACCTTAGCGAATAATTCGATCAAAATTTTATTGATAGCTAATGCTTGGGTTTTCAGCTCACTGATTTCTTCCGGTTTTGCCAGTTGCAAGTAATAGATATGGTCTTCATTGACAAAAGGATCATCCAACTGATCATCCTTATAGTAGAATTCAACGATTGGCTCGATTAATTTTTTGCCTTCAGGAACACCTAGACGTTTTGAGAAACTTCCTGCTGCAATATTTCGGATAACCACTTCCAGAGGGATGATTTGTACTTTTTTTACTAATTGTTCGGTTTTAGATAATTGTTCAATAAAATGATTTTTTATTCCTCGCTGGGTCAGATAGCGGAAAATCGTACTTGTGATTTGATTATTCAATTCTCCTTTCCCACTTATCTGATCTTTCCTCGCGCCATTCAACGCAGTCGCCTGATCTAAGTATTCTACCCAAATCAAGTTTTCATCAGAGGTAAGATATAATTTTTTGGCTTTCCCTTCGTACAGAAGTTCTTTTTTCTCCATGTCTGACTCTCCTTTTTGTTTACATTGAAAGCAAATACATCGATTTTTGTTCGTGTTTTCACTTTGAATTTTAACAATCATCTTTTTAGAAATCAATATAAATATGTACATTAAAGGCATTAGATTCTTTTAATGTTCGTGTTTTGTTATAAGTACAAAAATCCCCTCATCAACAAGCGTTTACATTTATATATAATGATGGTATATTAAAATTAACTAAAAATTTGGATAACTGGATCGAGGAGGCACTTGCCGATGGAAGATGCAATAAAACAAGGTCAGCTTTTTTATCAGAATTAACGGCTGAAGAACGTTCCTGTCTATATAATGATTTGTTGTCGATCAAAGACGTTTATTTATGCAATAAAGATACTAGTTTTTATACCTTTCGGAAAATCCGCCGAGCAGCTAAGCGTTGCGCTGAATGCCGTAAAAGGACTTTTAGTTATCGGACAGAACACAAAGGCGAACTTTTAATCAGTCAGATCCACGAGCAGAAACGTTTCAAAAATCACTATCGTATCCAGATCTTATTTAATGGACAAGAGATGGAATATGCTTTTCTCGAAAATTTGCTGCAATATCTCCATAACCAGCATTTTAGTTATAATAGCCAAGCCATTTACGCTTAATTCCTCTATTTTTTGTATGTAAAGAGGCACGGTAAAGAGGTAGTCGCTTTTAAAATCAGGTTCCTATCATTAGATAAGAAAACATAATAAACTAAAAGAAGCAGAACCGCTAACGGATCTGCTTCTTTTTTGGTTATTTTTGCTATTCTATTTTAATTGAATTTTGCAACTCACTCTTCTTTATTCCAAACCTACTCGTTTGAATATCACGTCAACGTTTTTCAAATGATGATGATAATCAAAGGCATCGTCTATTTCTTCTTTAGATAAGACCGATGTGATGGTCGGATCTTCTTCTAACAGCGGGCGGAACTGAACTTGGTTGTCCCAAGCATACGCAGTTTTTGGCTGAACAAGATCATAAGCTTCTTCTCTTGTCATTCCCTTATCAATCAATTTCAGCATAACGCGCTGGCTATAAATCAAACCAAATGTTGCAGACATATTCCGCTTCATGTTTTCAGGAAAGACCGTTAGATTTTTAACGATATTGCCAAAACGATTTAACATGTAATTCAATAAAATCGTGGTATCAGGCAAGATGATTCGTTCGGCTGAAGAATGAGAAATATCTCTTTCATGCCATAACGTGACATTTTCATAGGCAGTGACCATGTGTCCACGCACCACTCTGGCTAGACCAGCCATATTTTCTGAACCGATCGGATTCCTTTTGTGCGGCATAGCAGAAGAACCTTTTTGACCTTTCGCAAAAAACTCTTCTACTTCACGTGTTTCAGACTTTTGCAATCCGCGTATCTCTGTTGCAAAGCGTTCAATACTTGTAGCAATAAGTGCCATCGCTGAGAAATATTCAGCATGTAGATCCCGAGGAGAACTTGAGTAGAGATTTCTTGCGGACGAATCCCCAATTGTTTACATACATACTCTTCAATAAATGGCGGGATATTTGCGAACGTCCCCACTGCTCCTGAAATTTTTCCTGCTTCTACTCCTTTTGCCGCATGTTCGAATCGTTCGATGTTCCGTTTCATTTCTGAATACCATGTGGCAAGTTTCAATCCAAAAGTAGTTGGTTCCGCATGGACACCGTGTGTTCGGCCCATCATCACTGTATATTTGTGTTCTTTTGCTTTTTCGCCAATTGATTTTCCTGTTAAAACGTTTCAAGTCTTCCCGTAAAATATCATTTTGCTTGCTTGATGAGATAGCCATAAGCAGTATCTACGACATCCGTACTTGTTAGACCATAATGGACCCATTTTCTTTCTTCTCCCAATGTTTCAGAAACTGCTCGTGTAAAAGCAACGACATCATGGCGTGTTGATTTTTCGATTTCCAAGATCCGATCGATATCAAATGATGCATGCTCGCGGATTTTTTTCACATCTTCTTGCGGGATTTCACCAAGTTCTGCCCAAGCTTCATCTGCTAAAATCTCGACTTCGAGCCACGCACGGTATTTGTTCTCTTCCGTCCAGATATTCCCCATTTCAGGGCGTGTATAACGTTCTAACATGTTTTTTCTCCTCTAATCCCAAATATTCGTTTGTTTGATTTCTTCCAGCGTTTGCTGGATGTCTTCTGTCAAGATAGTGATATGTCCCATCTTGCGACCTTTTTTCGCTTGTTTTTTCCATAGAAATGGAATTGCCAGTCTGGCTTATTCTCAATCAAGCGATAGCTTTCCAACAGTTGTTCTCCCAAAACATTGACCATCACTGCATTGCTTGTCAGACGCACTTTTTCTCCTAATGGCCAGCCGCAAATACCTCGAATATGGGCATCGAACTGACTCATAGAACAAGCTCGATAGAATAATGCCCAGAATTGTGAGGACGAGGGGCTAATTCATTCACATATAGCCCGCCTGTTTTTGTTAAAAACATTTCTACCCCTAGAGCACCTGAAAGGCTTACTGCTTCTGCAATCACACGGGCAATACGCTCAGCCTCCTCAATCACATCCTGATCAATCGCGGCTGGAGCAATCGTTTCGTGCAGAATGTTGTTTCGATGGATGTTTTCCACGACCGGAAAAGTTGTGAAATCTCCTTGTCCATTTCCTGCCACCATGATCGAAATCTCTTTTTTAAATGGGATCCAAGCTTCTAAAACACAGGTTCCTTCTCTTAAAAGATCCATTGCAGGGGCCAAGTCTGCACGACTTTTCAAAACATACTGCCCTTTGCCATCATAACCGCCTCGAGTGGTTTTCAAAACGCAAGGATAACCGATCCCGTCAATCGCATCTTGGATATCTGTCGGACTGACGATCGTTGCATAAGGAGCAATCACGATGTTGTTCGTTTCCAAAAAAGATTTTTCCAATAGGCGGTCTTGCGTAATCGCAAGCAAGTCTGTCCCTTGAGGAATAAATGACATGGGTAAGATCGCATTTAGCGCCTCTACACTGACATTTTCAAATTCATAGGTAATGACATCTGTTCTTCTTAGCAAGCTCTTTCAGCGCAAAGGTGTCATCATAAGACACTTTCAATGTGCCAATCTGCAACTTGTGCGGCTGGACAATCACTTACAGGATCCAGCACACCTACTTTAAAGCCCATTTCTTTTGCACTAATCGCCATCATACGACCTAATTGACCGCCGCCGACGATCCCGATCGTTGAACCAGGCAACAAAGGTTTAACCAAGTTGATCACTACTTTCTATAACAGTTTTAGCCAACATTGAACGTCTTTCAGCCAATTTAGCCTCCAATTCTAAATCATACATGGAAAGCATCTGTATCGCAAGTAGTCCAGCATTAATTGCTCCAGCTTTTCCGATTGCCGTAGTAGCCACAGGCACGCCTCCAGGCATTTGAACAATCGACAGAAGCGAATCTAAACCATTTAATGTTCGTGATTGGACCGGTACGCCGATAACCGGCAAAGTTGTTTTTGCCGCAACCATCCCCGGTAGATGGGCGGCTCCACCTGCTCCTGCAATAATGATTTTGATTCCTTTTTCTCGAGCGCTTTGTGCATATTCAAACATCAAATCTGGTGTGCGATGAGCAGAAACGACTTTTTTATCATAAGACACACCGAATTCTTCCAATATTTGACATGCTTCTTTCATTGTTTCCCAATCTGAAGTACTCCCCATAATCACAGAGATTTTTGCTGTCATTGTTTTTCCTCCCAGTTTTTCTACACCCATATTTTAACAATCGTATTTTTGATGTCAAAGAAATTTCGAATATTGATAAAGAAAACCATTTTATTGTTCGTGTTTGTCGAAGGCATAAAAAAAGAATGTAACAAAAGTGATGTCACATCCTTTTTTAATATAAATGGTATTCAATCAGCTGATCCTCGCTATTCACTCAAAACGCTGGTTTCACAACTTTTCTTTTACTTCATTATTTTTTGAAGGCTTCTTCTACTATTTCTTCATCTTTTTTTAAACCATTAAAGATCAGATTCAATATGATCGCCGTAATACTACTCATTACGATGCCATTGCCAGTGAACATTTGCAATGTTTGAGGCATTTGACTGAATAATGTCGGCGTAATATTGAAACCTAGCCCAAATCCAACAGAAACAGCAACAATCAATAGATTTTTATCATTGCTGAAATCAACTTCCAACAGCATACGGATTCCTTGGACTGCCACCATCCCGAACATGACTAACATTCCTCCACCAAGTACCGGCTCAGGAATGATTTGTGCTAACGCACCGATTTTAGGGAATAATCCTAAAACAATCAAGAAGAACGCAGAGAAGTAGATAGGTTTTCTCGTTTTGATACCCGAAAGTTGAACCAATCCGACATTTTGAGAAAAGCCTGTGTAAGGGAATGTATTGAAAATACCGCCTAAGATAACGGCAAGTCCTTCTGCACGATATCCTTTTTTCAATTCTTCTTCTCCAACATTCTTTCCAGTAATGTCACCAAGCGCAAAATATACACCCGTTGATTCTACCATGCTGACCATAGAAATGATGATCATCAGTAAAATCGACCATACATCAAAAGTTGGCTTACCAAAATAAAAGGGTTGTGGGACATGGAACAACGGTGCATCTCCAATCGCACTCAGATCGATCATTCCCAT
>ENA-OQJX01000808-OQJX01000808.1-human-gut-metagenome-genome-assembly--contig:-NODE-808-length-11689-cov-11.171943_pt1 | contig 11689 bp, 14 predicted proteins | sample MGYA00242615_ERZ504782 | MGnify/ENA primary metagenome ERZ504782 (study PRJEB26092, sample SAMD00036354) | human gut metagenome | host: Homo sapiens | study: EMG produced TPA metagenomics assembly of... | reverse complement strand
CCCGTATGCGACACGCGAGTGTGCATAGGGGTATGTGCGTATATAGTTGACAGTTGGTGTGTCTTCGGATATGCCACGGTAATCATCCAACGGAATAGGACTAGAGGCGCATGGCAAAAGACGGTGTGATTGAGGTCGAAGGACAGGTAGTGGAAGCACTGCCCAACGCGATGTTCCGCGTCGAACTCGAGAACAAGCACATCGTGCTCGCCACGATTTCCGGCAAGATGCGTAAGAATTACATTCGCATCCTGCCGCAGGACCGTGTCGTGCTGGAGATGAGCCCCTACGACCTGAACCGCGGACGCATTACGTACCGCTACAAGTAAAGGTACACAAGAAAAGGATAACCATGAAGGTCAGCCCTAGCGTGAAGAGGATCTGCGAAAACTGCCGCGTGATCCGCCGTCACGGCCGCGTCATGGTGATCTGCGTCAACCCCCGCCACAAGCAGCGTCAGGGCTGAGAGCAGATTCTCCAGCGGCACTAAGTAAATAAGGCACTCTCTCACAGTGCTTCCCGCAAGGGAACGACACTGAACCACGGGTACGTAGGCCCGTGCCGGGAAACCGGACGAGTGGGTGCAAGACCTACGGCAACAAGAAGGAATCGCAATGGCACGTCTTGCCGGAGTCGACATCCCCAATGAGAAGCGCATCGAGATCGCCCTCACCTACATTTTCGGTGTTGGTCGTACCCGTGCCAAGGAAACGCTTGCCGCGACCGGTATTAACCCGGACATCCGCGTCAAGGATCTTACCGACGAGCAGCTGATTACGCTGCGTGACTACCTCGAAGCTAACTACAAGATCGAGGGTGACCTGCGTCGTGAAGTCGATGCAGATATTCGTCGCAAGATTCAGATCAACTGCTACCAAGGCCAGCGTCACCGTAAGGGACTTCCTGTGCGCGGTCAGCGCACCAAGACCAACGCCCGTACCCGCAAGGGCCCGAAGCGTACGGTCGCCGGAAAGAAGAAGGCCACCAAGTAATAGGTGGCATGCTCCGAGCCACGGGATGAGTTCCATCCCATCGTTCGGACGTCAACAAATAAGTTCGTTACTAGGAAACGAGGGTCAATGGCAGCGCCTAAGCAAGCCGCTCGTAAGCCCCGTCGTCGTGACCGCAAGTCGGTCCCGGTCGGCCAGGCTCACATCAAGTCCACTTTCAACAACACGATCATCTCGATCACCGATCCGTCTGGCGCCGTGGTGTCCTGGGCATCCGGTGGCGACGTCGGTTTCAAGGGCTCCCGTAAGTCCACTCCGTACGCCGCTGGTATGGCTGCCGAGTCCGCCGCCCGCAAGGCGATGGAGCACGGTGTCAAGAAGGTCGACGTGTTCGTCAAGGGCCCGGGTTCCGGTCGTGAAACCGCTATCCGCTCCCTGCAGTCCGCGGGCCTCGAGGTCGGTTCCATCACCGACGTCACCCCGCAAGCCCACAACGGCGTTCGTCCTCCGAAGCGTCGTCGCGTCTGAGCACTCAGCAATACCAATCCATCCAAAACCGCTTAGCCGGTGAGTGCACCACCGAGTTCAAGCTGAAAGGATAACCACAGTGCTTATTGCACAGCGTCCGACTCTGACCGAGGAATCTCTGAATCCGCAGCGCTCTCGCTTCACCATCGAGCCTCTCGAGCCTGGCTTCGGCTACACGCTCGGTAACTCGTTGCGTCGCACGCTGCTGAGTTCGATCCCGGGTGCTGCCGTGACCTCCGTGCGTATCTCCGGAGCCCTGCATGAGTTCACCACTCTGCCGGGTGTTCAGGAAGACGTCACCGAGATCCTGCTCAACATCAAGGGCATCGTGCTCACCAGCGAGTATGACGAGCCTGTGGTCATGTACCTGCGCAAGAGCGGCAAGGGCGAGGCTACTGCCGGGGACATCACCCCGCCGTCTGGCGTCACCATTGCCAATCCGGAGCAGCACATCGCTACCCTCGCCGAGGACGGCGAACTCGAGATCGAGTTCACCGTTGAGCGTGGCCGTGGCTACGTGCCTGCCCAGATGAACAAGCAGGACACCGATGAGATTGGCCGTATTCCGGTCGATTCCATCTACTCCCCGGTGCTCAAGGTGAGCTACAAGGTCGAGGCCACCCGTGTGGAACAGCGCACGGACTTCGACAAGCTCATTCTGGACGTGGAGACCAAGCCCGCCATCTCCCCGCGTGATGCGGTGGCTTCCGCCGGTTCGACCCTGGTGGAGCTCTTCGGCCTGTGCCGTGAGCTCAATGCCCAGGCCGAAGGCGTCGAGGTCGGTCCGGCCCCGGTGGCCGAGGAGACCAACCCCGAGATGGCCGTCCCGATTGAGGATCTCAACCTGACGCAGCGTTCTTACAACTGCCTCAAGCGTGAGGGTGTCCACACCATCGGTGAGCTCGTCTCCCACACCGAGCAGGATCTGCTCGACATCCGCAATTTCGGTATGAAGTCGATTGACGAAGTCAAGGAGAAGCTGCAGACTCTGGGTCTGAGCCTCAAGTCTTCGCCGATGGCCTTCGACACCAATAACCTCGAAGGCGGCACCTTCTTCTCGCCGGAAGACGAGTGATTCGTCGCTTTTGATTAACCGTCTGTTCGCACGGCAAGCGGATGCTCGGGCACATGCCCACCTGCTTGCCTGCTTCGGACAATAAGGAGTAAACCCATGCCTACACCTAAGAAGGGCCCGCGTCTGGCTTCCAGCCCTGCACACGAGCGCCTCATGCTGGCAAACATGGCGACCAGCCTGTTCCAGAATGGCCAAATCACCACCACGCTGCCGAAGGCCAAGCGTCTTCGTCCGCTGGCTGAGCGCCTGATCACCTTCGCCAAGCGCGGTGATCTGCACTCTCGCCGTCGCGTGATGCGCGTCATCCGCAACAAGTCTGTGGTGCACATTCTGTTCACCCAGATCGCTGAGCAGATGGAGCAGCGTGAAGGTGGCTACACTCGTATCGTCAAGATCGCTCCGCGCGTTGGCGATAACGCTCCGGCCGCCATCATCGAGCTCGTCACCGAGCCGGTTGCCAAGAAGCTGTCGTGAAGGAAGCCGAGGCTGCCACTAAGGTTGCCGAGGAAGAGGCTCCGGCCGTCGAGAACGAGGCTGCTGAAGCTGCTGAGGCTCCGGTCGAGGAGACCGCTGCCGCTGAGGCTGAGGCTCCTGCTGAGGAAGCCGAGAAGGCCGAGAAGGCCGAGTGAGCTGACCGCTAGGTCGCATAGCTAGCTTAAAGGGCTGGAATCCATTTGGGTTCCAGCCCTTTGCGTTATTCGACCATAGCCGGTTTGTCTCTGTATGCTGGTTCGTCTCTGTATGCCGGCATCGCATCAAAAGTCGAATTATCATCGTGATCATTAAGATGATGGACTATGACACGACTACGCATCGACCTTGCCTATGACGGCGGCGGATTCTACGGCTGGGCCAAGCAGCCTGAGCTGCGCACGGTGCAGGAACTATCGAGGATGCGTTGCACAAGGTGCTGCGTGTGCCGGTCGGTGACGAGAGAGAGCCGCTGCGACTGACTGTGGCCGGTCGTACGGATACCGGTGTGCACGCTTCGCATCAGGTGGCGCATCTGGATGTGTCTGATGAAACACTTGCTTGTTGCCAGGGGCATATGGATGTGCCGCTGACCGAAGCATTGGCTCGCAGGCTTAAGGCCGTGCTGCCTGCTGACATTGTGATTCACGGCATCGCCATTGCGCCGCAGGGATTCGATGCGCGGTTCTCCGCGTTGGAGCGCACGTATGTGTACCGTGTTGCCGACCGTTCATCCGAAGTGGACCCCCGGCTGCGCGGCTGTGTACTGCGCGTGGATGAGTCGCTGGATTTGGATGCGATGAATGCCGCTGCCGCCATGACCATTGGCCTGCATGATTTTGGTTCGTTTGCCACGCCGAATCCGGGTGGTACCACGATTCGTGAAGTCAAGACGGCCTACTGGCGCCGAGTGCCGGTTGCCTCGTTGGTGCCAGACGTATTGGCTGAGAACGAGGCATACCGGACGCCGTCGCTGGAATCCGGCTTGGTTGTATTCACGATTGTGGCCGATGCCTTTGCTCGCAATATGGTTCGTTCGCTGGTCGGTTCCTCGATCAAGGTTGGTTCAGGGCGCAAAACGCTGGAATGGTTTGCGGACAAGATGGCCAATCCGGTGCGAGAGGGGTCAAGCGGGCCAATCGCACCGCAAGGGCTGACTCTGGAACATATCGAATATCCGGCGGATGACCAGTTGGCTGCTCGTGCCGAAGCCATTCGTGCCGTACGTACTTTGTAGATTTCATGGACCTGCAAGTGACCTGCCCGTAACAAACCCGCACATTTGCTGAAACGGGTGCCGCCTAGGTTGAAACCATCAAACCCGGTTGCGGCTTGCGGCGTCAGCGTACGCCTCAAGCATGGCAAGCCTGCAGCCGTCAGAGCAAGGAGCAGGTACGATGATTGAATCCGCGGCACGCCGACTGGCCCACGAAATGGTGAATCGCCGTGAGGCAATCAACCGTGAGCTGTCCCGCAACGGCGTGCGCTTCGGCATCTACAAGAACGGCGAATACCACGACCGTTTGTTTCCATACGATCCTGTGCCACGCATTATCGAATCCGACGAGTTTGATGAGCTTGAGAAAGGCCTGAAGCAGCGTGTCAACGCACTCAACGCCTACCTGAAAGACATTTATTCGGACAAGGCCATCATTCATGACGGTGTGGTGCCGGAGGAATACGTCTACACGTCTGTCGGATACTTCCCGCAGGTCAACGGTGTGACCCCTCCCGGTGGCGTTTTCGCGCATATCGCCGGTGAGGATTTGGTCCAGGGTGAGGACAACCGCTGGTGGGTGCTGGAAGACAACCTGCGTATTCCGTCCGGTGCCAGCTACCCGCTGTTCGTACGCGATATCGAACGCCGTATCTCTCCACGACTGTTCCGTGACGTGCGTATCCGAGACAACCGTGAATATCCGCGTCTACTGCGCAAAGCCATGGATTTCGTCTCTACTGAAGGTATCGCCGTGGTCCTCACGCCAGGCCGATACAATTCCGCGTTCTTCGAACATGCCTACTTGGCTGAGAAAACCGGTGCCGCACTTGCCTTCCCTGAAGACCTTGAAGTGGTGGACAACAAGGTCTATTTCTTGGATTACGCCGGCAAGCGTCACCGTGTGGGCGTGGTCTACCGCCGTCTCTCCGACGAGTTCCTCGATCCGTTCTCCTTCAACCCCGACTCCGTGATTGGTGTGCCCGGGCTCCTGTCCGCCTACCGTGCCGGCAATGTGGCTATCGTCAATGCTCCCGGTAACGGCGCGGCCGACGACAAGGCCATCTACTACTTCGTGCCGCAGATGATTAAGTACTATCTCGGCGAAGAGCCCATCCTCCACAACGCTCCCACCTACATGCCTATGTTTGAGGCCGACCGTAAGGAAGTCCTGAATCGTATGGGCGAGCTGGTGATTAAGGATGTGGCCGAGGCCGGCGGTTATGGTGTGGTGTTCGGCTCGTCGCTGGACGCCGCCGCACGTGAGGAACTGGCCGACCGCATTAAGGAGGAGCCACGTCGATTCATTGCACAGGAGGTCATTCGGTTCCGCGATATCGACGTGGTCGATCCGAAGACCGGCGAAATGTCGCCGCGCAAATGCGATTTGCGCGCCTTCGTGGTGACCGGCAAGAACACGCATGTGTGGTATTCGGGCCTGACCCGTTATTCGTCCGTGCCTGGCAGATGATCGTCAACTCGTCGCAGGGCGGTGGATTCAAGGATACGTGGGTGTTGGCGCCGGAGACCGGAGTGGAACACGAATACGGTACCGAGGTGCAGGTGGCGAACCTGCTGAGTCAGTCGCGTCACCATTCGCTGGCCTTGGTCACCGCTTCTAAAGCGGACAACCTGTATTGGTTGGGCCGATACACCGAACGTGCCTTCACCACCCTGAACCAGTTCTTCCCGTTCTATGACCGTGTGATGGACACTGATGTAGACGCCTTCCGGCCCTTCGCTCATGCCCTCGATCTGCCCGAGGACTTCGAGGACTTTGATGGGTTCGTGGAAAGCTTCCTGTACGACGGCTCGAACCCGGACTCCGTGCGCTCCGCAGTTACCTCCGCGTTCAACAATGCCGTGATTCTGCGCCCGGAACTGAGCTCCCGACTGCTGCAATACGTCGAACTGGCGATGACCAACATCACAGATGCCGCCAAGCATGCGGCCGATGCCGAGGACATCTACAACCAGCGAGACATCACCGATGACATGCTCGCCTTCTGGGGCGGCATCGAGAATTCGCCAGTCGATCCCACGCTAAAGGCCTTTATCTTCATCGGCAAGTATCTGGAACGCATCGATTTGTACACCCGTTTTGGGCTCACGATGGAAGAAATGGAAGCCCCGCTGAAGAAGCTGGCCTCCTATTCGATGATTCTCGACGGTATGCCGTTGCCGAGCTGTTTCGCCGACGGACTGAGCTGGCTTGTCGGCCAGCTGCCGTCTCGCGGATATCAGGAGGTGGCCGATTCTCTGAAGAAGTACCTTGACGATTATTCCGGCAGAGTCAGCGCTTTGGCCATCAAGGACATGGGCTCGCTCAGCTCCATGAACATGGATGCCAAGCGCCCCTGACAGGTTGCAATGGTATGGTGGTATGGCTTCAAGCCGTGTATGCGCTCGCTACATTTTTGCGAGCGGGTGCGGCGGCCACTGTATCTGTAGTGCTGCTATCCCGAAATGTGCCGGCCGCCGGTGCGTGAGTATTGTGCAGGAGACGTCGTGAAAAAACTCGTGTTCGACTATGAGATGAAGCTGTCCTTCAGCTCGCCGGTCACCGACCACAGGTTCCAGTTGCGCTGCATACCGGCCACCGGTCCGCGCCAGCAAGTGATTGACGTCGAAGTGAAGATTCAGCCAGAGACCGAACTCGAAACCACCATCGATTCCTTTGATTCCGTGGTGATGACCGGCTTTGCACCGGAACCGCACGACATGTTCAGCTATTCGGTGACCGGCATCGCCTTTGTGGACAATGCGCATATTCATAAGGAAATCTACAAGCCGCTCTACCGGTTCAACTCCGCGTTGACCATTCCCGGTCCGAATGTGGAGACGATGATCGCCGTATGCCGTGAACGCTTGGCCGCACTGCCTTCCGATGCCACGCCGGTGCAGCAGGCTGCCGAAGTGATGGACGAGGTGTACAAGGCCTTTGCATATACGCCCGGATTCACCACGATTCGCACCACCGCCGAACAGGCTCTGGCGCAACGTAAAGGTGTGTGCCAGGACTATGCGCATGTGATGCTGTCCGTGTGCCGGCATGTCGGCCTGACCGCCCGGTATATTGCGGGTCTGCTCGGGGGAGAGGGCGCCACTCACGCTTGGGTTGAGGTCTATCAGGATGGCCGATGGGTCGGCTTGGACCCCACGCATAATCGTTTGGTGGACGACAACTACATCACCATCGCCCACGGCCGCGACTACCGTGATTGCATGCTCGACATCGGCATATTCTCCGGCTACAACGTCCAGCAGACCCAGTGGGTCAATGCCTCCGTGCATGAGCAGGTGGCGTAGTCTCGCAAAACCCCGACTTGCCGCGTCGCCGGGATGTGGCATAATAAACAAGTTGCCTTTTGGGCAGCATGGATGAATGTCCGAGCGGTCTAAGGAGCACGCCTCGAAAGCGTGTGAGGTGAAAGCCTCCGCGAGTTCGAATCTCGCTTCATCCGCAACCAAGCCCCCGAAGTCTTGCACTTCGGGGGCTTTGCGTTGGTGCGGTAGCCGCATTGCCTGTTATCGAGTTCGCCAAGCAACGCGAGTATGGCGTCATCATCAATACCTATGGCTCGGGTGGCATGGGTCTGGCCGACAATATCGAGGAAACATACCGGCTGGGTGCGGATGGGTGGATTTTCTTTACCGAACGCGCGCTGGAGAACAAGGGTGAGGTACTTCAGCAGCCGTATCCGGTGGTGTTGGGCGGCGATTATCTGTCGTATGGGAAATGCGATCAGGTGACCATGCCGAACACCGAGGCGGTGCGGTTCGCGGTCGGGCGTTTGCTGGACACAGGTGTGAGAACCATCGCCGTTATCGGCGCCTCACCCGGCATGCATGGTTGGGAGGACGTTCGCGATCAGCGCGACGGCACGCAGTCGCTGCGTATCCAGGGGTATGTGCAGGCTCATGAGGAGCGCGGTTTGACCGTGGATTGGCGGTATGTCATTCCTCTGCTTGGCTGGAATCAGCATGGCGGTGTGCAGGCCGCGGCATCCATGCTGGATTCGTTGCCGTGCCCTCAGGCGGTGCTGTGTCTCAACGATGCCATCGCGCTCGGTGCTATTCACGAATTGCAGAGGCGTGGGCTGCGAGTACCGGCCGATGTGCAACTCATCGGCTTCGACAATGTGCCGGAATCCGAGTACTCGGTGCCGGCGCTGACCACCATCGATCCGCATGTGGATGATTACGCCAAACATGCCGTGGATATGCTTATCGAACGCATTGAAGGATATTCCGGGCCGCCCGCACGTACACCACCGATTTCACCGTGGTGGAGCGTGCCTCGACCAAGCTCGCTCGGTAACGGGCAGTTCCTGTTTTTTGCGCGTAATCGGGCGATTTGCCTGTGCCGTCTATATCCCTACGCAAACAAAGCGGAGTCTCCGGAGGGATAACCAAGCTGGAATGCGGTGTATGCATGCTTGGCGGCCAGGGCGGCAAGCACTAGCAAGGTATCGCCGTCGGATTGGGAGGTGGAATCGGCCACGGCCTTGATTTCGGCACGGGCGCAATCCATTTCGATGGCGGAAGCCGTAGGCACGGTTTGTTCGCTGGCCTTGTCTTCGATGGTGGTCGGATTGGCCAGCAACTGGTCGATGGCATAGACCTTTTGCCGTGGGTCTTGGCTGTCGCCGGCGTCGGCAGTTGAACCAGAATCGCTGAAGCGCTTATTCGCCAGCGACACCAACTGCTGTCCGGCGGTCTTATGCATGTCGCTCAATGTGAGTGTTGCACCGGCTGTCACCCCTCGGGCGGCCAACACTTCGAGGGCAAATCCGGCGCGGTCCTCGGCAATAGCCATCGCATCCAATGCCGATCGGTCGATGGTTGCGGAAGTGATGCCATCAAGACGGGCCGGCGTGACTTCTGGCGCGCTTTGTCCGAATTTGCCGGCCAGCACGGTCAATCGTTGCTTGGTCTGGGCGTTGCGCAACGTTCCTTCGGCAAAGCGCCCGGAACAGTGTCCGGCAACATCGATCCATGCCAGGGGAGCGGCCAATCCGTCGCCGTACTGCACCATGAGCGGAGTGCCCTTGGCCGGAGTCGTGGCAAAGTTCGCCAACGTCAGCGCGCTCTCGCAGGGACTCATCGTTCGTTCCGCTTCGGCTCGGTCCGCCAATCGAGGCATCGAGCATGCGGAAAGCGAACATATGAACGCACCCGCGCATACGCCTGCCATCAGTCGGCGGAAACCAGTCAAGGGGGAGCGTGTCTGCATGGAAATCTACACTAATAGCTAACTGTGACCACTCAAGGCCATTCGCCACATAACTTCATAGGAGGTACGGATCGATGGAACTGGACCTGACAGGAATGCATAAGCTTGCCGCCGAGCAAGGAATCGACCCGAAACCTTGGACGATGCGCTGGCAGAGGCTCTTCGTCTTGCTTACCTCAAGACCCCGCATGCGGCCAAGCACGCCCGTGTGGAACTCGATGAGCGCGCCGGCAGTTTTACTGTGTGGGCGGCCGACGATATTCCGGTCGAACCCACCGAAGACGATCCGCACCCCGCTCCTGAACTGGGTGAGGAATACGACGACACCCCGCACGACTTTGGCCGACTCGCTGCAGCAACCGCGCGTCAGGTCATCACCCAACTGTTCCGCAAAGTCGAGGATGAGAAGGTGTTCGGCGCCTTCTCCGGACAAAAGGGCAAGCTGGTTACCGGCATCATCCAGCAGGATGCTTCCGATTCCACCAACGTGCATGTTGCCATGGGTGAGGTCGAAGCCATTCTGCCTCGCCGCGAGCAGGTGCCGGGTGAGCGCTACCGTCACGGCGAACGCATCCGCGTATACGTGGTGAATGTGGCCCGCGGCATCAAGGCCCGGAGATCGTGGTCTCCCGCTCCCACCCGGAACTGGTGCGCAAGCTGTTCGAACGTGAGGTGCCGGAACTGGTTTCCGGTGCCGTGTCCATCATGGCGATTGCCCGTGAGGCCGGTGCCCGCACCAAGCTTGCGGTCAAGGCCAACACCGATGGCGTCAACCCGAAGGGTGCTCTGATCGGCCCGGCGGCGCTCGCGTGCGTGCCGTCATGGAGAACCTCGGACCGGAGAAGATCGACATCGTCGACTACTCCGATGATCCGGCCAAGTTCGTGGCTGCCGCGCTGTCTCCGGCCGTGGCCACCGGCGTACAGGTGATCAGCGAGAAGAACAAGACCGCAATCGCCTTCATCCACGATGATCAGCTGTCTCTTGCCATCGGCAAGGAAGGGCAGAACGCCCGTCTGGCCGCAAAGCTCACCGGTTGGAAGATCGGTATCGAATCCGCTGAGCTCACGCCAAGAAGGTCGCTGCAGAACAGGCAGCCGAGCAGGCTACGGCACAGGCCGAATAGCTTGGGAAGGCCCGGCTCCCGGAACGAATGATTCCGAGCAGCCGGCAGATATATATATTGCGAGCCGCGCCGATAATGACGCGGCTCGCGCTATTCCGTGCTATCCAGCGCTATGAGTATGCTGGATTGGCGTATGTGGGTTGGCGCAGTGTGCGCAAAATCTCCCACACCAGAGACGAGGTAACACGATCATGGTCGCACGATGAGACAGGGTAGGCTTGCCGTCATCACCAACTGACCACGCCCATGTACGCGTGGTCACAGATAGGAGTAATTAGTGGCGAAACCACGCGTATACGAACTGGCTAAGGACTTGAACGTCGATAGCAAGACCGTTCTTGAGAAGCTCAAGGACATGGGTGAATTCGTTAAGTCCGCTTCCTCTACGATTGAACCGCCGGTGGCGCGTCGTCTGAAGGCCGCGTTCGACAAGGACGATAAGGGCGATGCCAAGCCCGCGGCTTCTGCGCAGAAGCCTGCGGCCAAGCCGGCACAGCACAAGCCGGCTGCCGCTGCAACACGTCAGGGTGCCGCACCGGCTGCAGCAACTCCGGGCCCGCGCCCGCAGGCGGAACGTCCTGCGGCTCCGGCTCCCGCACGTCACAATAATCAGCACGATAACGGCGGTCGTCCGAGCCGTCAGGGTCAAGGCCGTCCGAACGGTAATCGTCAGGACCAGGGTCGTCCGAACGGTGGCCAGCCCGGTCAGCACCAGAACAACCGTGGTGGACAGGGGCCGCGTCCGGCTGCTGGAGGCAATGCTTCCAACGCGATTCCGCGCCCGCATGCACAGGGTCCGCGTCCGGGCAATAACCCGTTCTCCCGCAAGCAGGGCATGCACTCTCCGACTCCGGGCGATATTCCGCGCCCGCATCCGATGGCTCGTCCGACCGCTGAAGGTGGTCGTGGTGGCCGTCCCGGTCGTCCAGGCCAGGGCCAGGGTCAAGGCCGTGGTGGATTCCGCGGTGGTCGTCCGGGCCAAGGCGGTCAGGGCGGTCCTCGTCCCGGCCAATGGGGTCATAACCGTCCGGGTCAGGGCGGTGCCGCACAAGGCGGCGGCGCTCGCGGTGGATTCCGTGGCGGCCAA